>OLRK01001236.1_pt1 | contig 22573 bp, 19 predicted proteins | sample 1672911 | NCBI WGS metagenome assembly OLRK01 (sample SAMEA3136736, study PRJEB25190) | human gut metagenome | biome: human gut; feature: human-associated habitat; material: faeces | place: Austria | collected 2013 | reverse complement strand
CAGCTCCATCACTTATCATAGAATGTCTATTTACAGACTTTATTTCACAGACTCACAAAAATTTCAGAGTTATTTACATATTGCTCTGAATTTTCAGAAAAATTTGCAGGATTATAAAAAAAAAACTTAGCATTTAAAATTTTAGTTTAAATGCTAAGGTCTTTTTTATTGTTTCTTCAACAACTTGCAAATCCATATCATTACATAAAAAAGCACCGGCAATATTATCATTGACCATGCACTTGCTCTCCAGGCATTAGTAAAATCTCCAACTCCAAAGTTTGTAAGAAGTGCAAAAACCAATGTAAGCAAAGCACAAAATATAAGTGAAATTATTGCCAATATAGCAAGGATTCGTTTTAATTTTTCCATAAAAACTCCATTCTGTCACAAAACTGTAACGATAAAGCTTAAAAAGCTTATTTTCTAAACTCTTTTTAGTATAGTAGAAATAATATTTTATTGCAATTATTGTTTAGTATTTGTATAATATCCTAGAGAAGAAAAATATAATGTTAGGTAGTAACAGGTGCTTAGCATATTAATACATTTGGAGGAAAAAATGGCAAACGATTATTTATTAAAGACATGGCGTGAAATTGCTTATAATCAGGAACAGACACAGGAGCAGTACAATCAGTTCTGGGGTGCTTATTTCGTACAGGAGAAGGAAGTATACAAAGATATCCTTGGACATCCTGACGTAGTAGTAAAGGGAACAGTTGAAGAACTTGCAAAGAAATACAATATGGAAGTTCTTACAATGGTAGGTTTCCTTGATGGAATCAACGAAAGCTTAAAGGTTGAGAATCCAATTGAAGAATTAGAAGATACAACAGAAGTTAGCTTAGAATATGATCCTGAAAAGTTATACAAGAACATGGTTGATGCTAAGGCAGACTGGCTTTATAACTTAGAAGAATGGGACAACCTTTTAACACCTGAAAGAAGAAAGGAACTTTACAAAGAACAGAAACTTTCAGGAACCGTTATAAAGGAAAAGAAAGTTGGAAGAAACGATCCATGCCCATGTGGTTCAGGAAAGAAATATAAATATTGTTGTGGAAGATAGTTTTCACAAAAAAATAGGCTGTTGCAGTTGTTGCGACAGCCTATTTTTGTTTATAACTATTTATAACTGCCTTTGCAGCTTTTTTCTTTGATTCTGAATGACCAATTATAATATTGTATTCTGTTGCGCGGATGGCATTAATTGCCTCCAAAGCCTCATCGCTTGTTTTTTTCTTAAAAAGAATTGTGGAGCCATCTATTAATGTAAAGTGAAGTGAAAAAGTTGGTTCTTCGCTTTTAGGATTAAGCGAAATATTTCCAAGTCGGTAACACCACACAATGTCGTTAAGGGGGATTATGGAAATCTTGTTTTTCCCAAGGTCTATGCAATAGTTTTCAGTTATATAAATCGAGTTAATCTGTATGTAATTACCAAAACTAAGTTCTGACTCGGCATCGTCAATATATTCTTTTCCAAGCTGTTTGTTTAAAAAAGTGCAAACAGGGTAAAGATATGGATTAACTATTCCCATAATTGCTTCGACTATATTCTTTAATGAAATCAGCATAATAACTATAACAAACCACATAAAAATCATATATTTAATAGGGTGGTAATTAGCATTGCTAATTAAACACTCACCTGTGATTTTTGAAAGGGATTGAGAATCCCAGTTTAAGTCTTTTGAAAATGCATCAAGCATCTCCTTGTAAGAACTGTTGGGCTTTATAACTTTGCCCTTAAAACTGTAATTTGTTAATGTTTTTTTAGGTGTGCTACCTACAGGAAGAATCACAAAAACACATTGATTGTCATTTAGTGCATAATAATATCCGTATTTCTTATTGCCAAATTTTATAAGATTGTAACCTGAGTAATGTAGGGTTTTGGCAGTTACTTTTACGTATTTGTCAGAAAGTCTTACATTATATATATTTGATATGGGTTCGGGATTAAACACTTTAAAAAAAGGAAAAATCATTAACGATAAAATCATAAGAACAAAAGTTATCGTTGGAATGATTAGCCTTTTGGCGGATAAATTACGGATTTCACCAGTAATATTTATCATAAAAAGTTACCTGTTAAATTTACCTTTCATACCTGTTTTTTATTTTATAATTTTAACATATTTTAAATTGTCATAGTCAGTATAATGTAGTGTGAGATTTTTGGCAAGTCTAATGGTTGCGTTTATAAAGTTTTGCTGATAGAATGGTAAGGATTATGGAGGAATACTATGGAAGCATATACGGGTTTTGCACAGGTTTATGATAAGTTTATGGACAATATTGAATATGATAAATGGTGCGAATATTTGGTTAGCATTTTAAAAGAATATGGTGTCAATTATGGTATTGTGTTAGACTTGGGCTGTGGAACAGGCAATATTACGGAACTGTTGGCAGACAAGGGCTACGATATGATTGGCGTGGATTACTCCCAGGAAATGCTTAATATGGCAATTGAAAAAAGAAAAAACGACAGTATATTGTATTTGTGCCAGGATATGCGTGAACTGGATTTGTATGGAACGGTGGCGGCAGTAGTAAGCCTTTGTGATTCCATTAATTATATTACGGAATTCGAAGATTTAGTTACAACTTTTAAGTTGGTTAACAATTATCTTGATCCAGGTGGAATTTTTGTTTTTGATTTAAAAACAATAGAGTTATACAGAAGTATAGGCGAATCAGTAATTGCCGAGGACAGAGAAGACTGCAGTTTTATTTGGGACAATTATTTTGATGAGGAAGATTGTATAAATGAATATATGCTTTCTATTTTTGTTAAAGGTGATGATAATAGATATGATAAATTTAGTGAGGAGCATTATCAGAGAGCTTATACAGTTGAAGAAATCAAAGAAGCTTTGAATCTTGCAGGACTTGAGTTCGTAACTGTTTATGATGCATTTACAAGAAATGAACCTAATAGCGAAAGCGAAAGAATATATGTTGTGGCAAGAGAATGTCAGAAAAATCAAGTTTCGAAATAAAAACTGAAAAAGATATAGATTAAAAATCAAGTTTCGAAATAAAAACTTAAGAAGATATAGATAAGAAAATCAGGAGGAAAAATAAGTGGACTATATAGTAAGAGCAACAGCAGCAAATAGTCAGATTAGAGCATTTGCAATTACATCAAGAGAGATGGTTGAAACAGCAAGACAGCATCATAATACAAGTCCTGTAGCAACAGCAGCTTTAGGTCGTTTGCTTACAGGTGGAGCAATGATGGGCGTTATGATGAAGGGCGACAAGGATATTTTGACAATTATGATGAAGGGGGACGGACCTATTAACGGAGTAACAGTTACAGCAGATTCACACGGAAACGTAAAGGGATATGTTGGAAATCCTAACGTGCTTATTCCTGCCAACTATGCAGGCAAGTTAGATGTAGGCGCGGCAATCGGTTACGGAACATTAACAGTTATTAAGGATATGGGACTTAAAGAGCCTTATTCAAGTCAGGTTCCACTTGGAACAAGTGAAGTTGCAGAAGATTTGACTTATTATTTTGCAACATCAGAGCAGGTTCCTTCAGCAGTAGGCCTTGGGGTGCTTATGTCAAAAGACAATACAGTAAAACAGGCAGGCGGATTTATAGTGCAGTTAATGCCTTTTGCAGACGAAGAAACAATTCAGGCATTAGAGGATAGAATCAGCAAAATTACATCAGTTACAGATATGCTTGAAAAAGGTATGACACCTGAAGATATTCTTAAAGAAGTAATGGGCGACATGGATGTTGAGTTTACAGACAAAATCGATACACAGTTTAAGTGTACATGTAGCAAGGAAAAAATTGTAAAGGCACTTGCAGGATTAAGCAACAAAGAATTGGACGAAATAATTAATGATGGCAAGGCAATCGAAGTAAAATGTGATTTCTGTAACACAACATACAAGTTTAGTGTTGAAGAATTAAAAACATTAAGAAAAAAATACTAGACTTTCAAACTTTAGAGTGATAAAATCTTAAAGTAAGTAAAGGTATCTCTCAGGAGGTTGAAATGAGTAAAAAAATTAGAAATACAGAAGTTGATCATCTTTTTGATGCAATATTAACATTGGAGAATAAGGAAGAGTGCTATACATTTTTTGAAGATGTTTGTACAGTAAACGAGTTGCTTTCTATTTCACAGAGATATGAAGTAGCCAAAATGTTAAGAGAAGGAAAGACTTATCTTGACATATCTAATGCCACAGGTGCATCAACAGCGACAATAAGCAGAGTCAACCGTTCACTTAATTATGGAAATGACGGGTATGATATGGTACTTGAAAGAGTATTAAAGAAAGATGAATAAAAAGTAAAGGTACGAGATAGTGGTTTTGTACCTTTTTCTTTTATGCGAAAATTCAATAATATTCTACTAAATAAGAGAATATTCCACTTTTTTAAAAATTAAGTATGCTATAATGAAAATGAGAAATCCAATATGGAAAAGAAAGAGAGTAGGGGAAAGATATGAAAAAAAGTAAGAAAAAATTTATTATGTTTGCTATATTAAGCGTTTTGCTAATGGCAAATATGAAAAACGTAAATGCTGGACAAGTTCAGAAGAATGATAAAAGTGTTGCGATTGAGGAGTTAGGAGGTTATTTATCAGGAGTGGACTGTCAAAAGAATGATAAAGTAGAAATAAGTCAGTCTTTTAATGTGGAAAATTCAAAAAACAAAAGTTCTATATTTTTTGTGAAAGTAGCAGATGAAGAGATAGGAGCAATAAACGTTACAGAATACGAAGGAAAAAAATTAACGTCATTTTTATATAGTGAAAATTTTTTTAATGATATAGGAGAAGAGAGAATTAGCGTTGAATCAAATGGCAATGGATTAAGTTTACATAGCAAAAAAGAAACGAAAGTAGTAACAGGTGAAAATGCAGGAAAAACAATAAGAAAGAATAATTCAGATAGAAAATTAAAAAAACGAAAGTTTTCAGATATATCAAAAAATGTAAAATTAAATTCAGATGAATATGAAATAGAGACAGCAAGTATAAATGATAGTGAATATACAACAGATTTTTCATATATAGGAACGCATAAGAAAAAGTATGAAACTATAAAGAATACAAAAAATACGTTAATGTTATACACGACAAAATTAGATTTGATTGCTAATGGAGAAATTAACAATCAGGGAATATGTTGGGCGGCAACAGGGGCTAGCATTATTAATTATAAACGTGGCGGAACGGTTAAATGTAATGCAAGGAAAGTGTATTATGATTTAAAGAAAAAATACAATGCGGATCCAGTTGGAAATATTCAGTGGGAAAAGAGAATGTGGGAGTATTATGCAATATCTATGAAATATGTTGAACATAAATTATCTTTTACAGATGTTTTGTATTTAATGGAAAGCCATAAACCGGTTTTTTGTAGTTTCTTACATAATGAAGAAAACAGTGCAAAAAATTATGCTCATGCAGTAGCTTTGTGTGGATGCTATTATAGAACAGACTTGCAGCGATATTATTATGTTTATATGGATCCTAATATGCCAATGAATGGAGAAAATGTATATGTAGTCAATCATATTTTTCCTTCAGAATTAAATGGAAATACGGGATATAAATTTTATTATAATCCAGGAAATGGAGATATTTATAATAACTGGAGATATGCTTTTTATTAGGAGGGAGTATGAACACAAAAATAAGCGTTGTGATAGTAATGGTGATTATGTTATTTATTTGCAGTCAGGGAAATATTGTTAATGCAGAAACCGTAAAAATTGATACAAACCGATTTAAAACTGTTGTTATTGAAAAGGGTAAAAGTGCAAAATTATGCAATTTGTCAATGAAAAAAATAAAATGGAAAAGCACTAATAAGAAAGTAGCAACTGTTAATAAAAAAGGATTAGTTAAAGCTAAAAAGATTGGCAAGGCAAAGATAACATTAAAGGATCAATATGGTAAGAGAAAGACTATAAATGTGCAGGTGAAAAAGAAATTAAAAAAAGCTACTAATAAGAATGTTACAGTCAAGGTTGTAGAAGGTAATAAAGATTATGTAAAGCTTGAATTAAATAATAAGTCAGACCAATGTATTTTTGTGGCATATCCATACTATTTAATTGTCAAGAATGGTGAGAAGAAAGAGTATGTAAGCAAAAAAGAAATTCTTAATTCTAGGAGACCACCGATAAGTTTAGCACCAGGAAGTAAAGTGCGAATAGGAGTAAGTCTTACTAATTATAATATGATTGAAGGATTAACATATAAGATAGAATGTGAAGTGTTTACTAATCTACAGGAAATCGAAATAGCGGATTATGAAATAACCACAACATTTTGTTATAAGTAGCATGTTAACTGCGTATGATTTATTTTTTTGAAATACATACAGTTAATTTGAATATTCTGAATATGTTTGGTTAACATAACACGGAGAAAATTATAATTTTAATAGAGTGTACCCCGAAAATTAAAGGAAGTGTAATTTTCGGGGTACAAATATTGAAGAAAATATAGTATAAGTGACATATTGGTTAATATAATACATAGAATAAAGATCAATATGTGACAAAAACGTATTTAAAGCAAGAATAAGTGATATAATCAGTTTACATAAAATAAAATCGTACCCCAAAAACAGAAGATTTGAATATGTCTGGGTACGGTGCAGAAAAAGTACGTGGAACACTACAATTTATTTCTTATCTTTGCCAGTATCACCCTTTGAACTAGGCAAAGAATCAATAAGCTTCTCAATAAGTCTTTTTCTAATATACATATCGTAGCTTAATGTGGCAATTAGCCCAATTGTTTCAATTGATTCACGGTCAGAGCTTTCTAAGTCACCAAAAATGTTCTGAGAATTTTTAAATTCTTTAATCAAAGGCTCAATAAGGTCGCTTTTCTGAACGTGATTTAAGAATGCGTTAGTTACATCTTCTAACGAATTAGGAATGTCATCATTATTGTAATAATCCTTTAGAAGTGGAGTTACAATAGTTTGGATATCGTTTATAGATATAACATTCTTAAAGAAAAAGATTAAGATTAAAATAATCATGTGATCTTTTGAATACTTCTTTTTTTCAGGAGGAGGCAACAGGCGGCTTTTGGCGTAGTTGTTAATCATTGTTTTTGTCAAAAGCTTGTCATCATCATGTCTTTTGGATTTGTTGAATTTTCCATTAAGATATGTTGTTACCTGATCCATATATAAATCTATGTTAGGAATATCATCAATGTTAAATGATTCTATTTCTTCTAAAACCTGGTTAATTAAATCTTCTGATTGCATTGTCTTACTCCATAAATAATTTATTATCTGATATTACAAGGATAACACGTAGTAATAAAAACAACAAGATAAAATATTAATAAAAAAATCTATATAAAATCATAGAATACAGGAATTGGAATATAAAATTGAAACAAGCAAATATAATAAAAAACAAAATTAAAGGTGTCTTTATTCTTAGAATGGAATATGTTAAAATATTTTAACAGTGTAAATGATTATGAAAATTGGAAACAGGTTACAATCAACGTAATCATAATAACAAATTAAACAATTATAATTACCGGTAAGGATGGAATTCATGAATAATATATACGAAACATTAAATGATATGCAGCAGTTGGCAGTTTATCATACGGAAGGACCATTGCTTATATTGGCAGGTGCAGGGTCCGGAAAGACCAGGGTGCTGACTCATAGAATTGCATATTTAATAGAAGAAAAACACGTTCAGCCATACAACATTATGGCAATAACTTTTACAAACAAAGCGGCAGGTGAGATGCGTGAGCGTGTAAATAAGATTGTAGGTTTTGGTGCGGAACAGGTTTGGGTAAGTACTTTTCACTCAGCCTGCGTAAGAATTTTAAGACGATATATTGACAGAATAGGATATAGTAACGATTTTACTATTTACGATACAGAAGACCAGAAGAAACTTTTAAAGGACGTAATCAAGAATCTTAATCTTGATCCAAAGATGTATAAGGAGAACGCAGTTCTTGGAAAAATATCTGATTTCAAAAACAAGCTTGTAACAACAGGTGAGGTTGCCCAGATGGCACAGTCAGATTTTAAATTGCTTAATCTTTCAAAAATTTACAATAATTATCAGGAAGCTTTGAAGAAGAATAACGCGTTGGATTTTGATGACCTTATAATGAAAACAGTTCATTTGTTCAGAAAATGTCCTGAAGTTTTGGAAAGTTATCAGGAAAGATTAAAGTACATTATGGTTGACGAGTATCAGGATACTAACGGAGCTCAGTTTGCTTTTATTAAACTGCTGGCTTCTAAGTATCAGAACCTTTGCGTAGTAGGTGATGATGACCAGTCAATTTACAAATTTAGAGGTGCGGATATTTCCAATATTCTTCAGTTTGAGAAAAACTTTAACAATGCAAGGGTAGTTAAGCTGGAGCAGAATTATCGTTCAACAAAGACTATTCTTGATGCGGCAAATGAAGTTATTCACAACAATAAAGGTAGAAAAGACAAGACACTTTGGAGTGACAATGAACAGGGTGAAAAAATAGATTTGTATCAGGCTGAAGACGCTTACGCAGAGGCAGATATGGTAGCCTCAACAATTAAGGAGAATGTGGATTTTGGAAGGGCAGATTATAGTGATTACGCGATTTTGTACAGAACAAATGCCCAATCCAGAGCATTGGAAGAAAAATTATTGCTTAGAAATATTCCTTACAAAATCATTGGCGGACAGAACTTCTATCAGAGAAAAGAAATCAAAGACGTTTTGGCATACCTTAGAATTATCTGCAATGCAACAGATGACATAGCTGTAGAAAGAATTATAAACGTGCCAAAGAGAGGCATTGGTGCGACTACAGTTACTAAGGCTAAGGATTTTGCAAGAGCTTACGGTTTTAATTTGTATGAGTCATTGCTTGAAGTTGAAAACATTCCGGGGCTTGAAAGAGCAGCCACAAAGGTAAGAAAATTCACTGATTTAATTGAGAATTTCAAAGACCAGCAACAGAGTATGTCTTTGAAAGAGTTAGTTAACGAAGTGTTAAACGAGACAGGATATGTGGCAGAACTTGCAGCAGAAAACACAGATGAAGCCAATGGCAGAATCGAAAATATCGATGAATTAATAACAAAAGTAACTGAATACGAGGAGAATACAGACAATCCAAGTCTTGCAGAATTTTTGGAAGAAGTTGCTTTGGTTTCAGAAATTGATAACTTAGATGAAGACAGCAGTTATGTTGTTTTAATGACAGTTCACAGTGCAAAGGGACTTGAATTTCCTAATGTTTTTCTTTGCGGAATGGAAGACGGATTATTCCCGGGATATATGAGCATCATGTCAGATGATCCGGAAGAACTGGAAGAGGAAAGAAGACTCTGCTATGTTGCAATAACAAGAGCAATGAAGCATCTAACAATAAGCTACGCAAAGCGTAGAATGGTAAGAGGGGAGACTCAGTACAATATTATTTCAAGATTTGTAAAAGAGATTCCAATGAGCCTTGTAAACAGCAAAAATGTAACGGATAGAGTTGCAGCAGGTTTTGAGAAGAAACCATCTTTTAGTGGTTTCGGCGGCTATGAAGGCTCGTTAAATCATGGTGGCTCAGGCTATATGGGTTCATCTTACGGCGGTTCAAGAAATTTTGCTGCAAATGAACACAAAAACGCTTATAGAACAATGGCAAAGAAGCCTGCATATGGCAATCCGTCAACTAAGCCGGGCTTTGGAAAGCAGTTTGTTGTAACAAAGGCAGACATTGATTATGGCGTTGGCGACAGAGTTCATCATACAAAATTTGGCGACGGAACAGTGCTTGGCGTGGAGGACGGACCAAGAGATTATCAGGTAACAGTTGAGTTTGACACAGCAGGTCAAAAAGTTATGATGGCATCTTTTGCAAAACTTAAAAAATTGTAGTAAATATATTTGATTTTTGGTATAATACCAATAAGTATAAATTTTGAATCTATTATCAATCAGATAGAAAACGAGGTGACAGAAATGGACGATTTAATTAAGGGCGTAAAGATTGGGAAAATCTTAACAAAAGACGATGAGAAGAAAGAAACAAAGAAGATTGTTGCAATCGTTTTGGCAGTAATTGCAGCAGTAGCAGCAGTAGCAGGTGCCGCATATGCAATCTACAGATTCGTTAACAGAGATTATTATGATGACTTTGAAGATGATTTCGAAGACCTCTTTGAAGACGAAGATGAAGATGATTTTGAAGAAGAATAAAAATTAAAAAGAAAACAACAAAAAGTGGCCCAAGCTGAGTAGTAGTTGGTAGAATCCGGCGACTGCTTTGTTTGGGTCAAAGTTGTTTTTAGAGTATATGAAATTTTTTAATTAAGGTTTATTATTAACATTTATATATAAAGAAGCATGTAAAAAAGGAGCAAAGATGAAAAAAGGTGTTGAATATACAGGAGTAGTTACAAAGGTTACTTTTCCTAATAAAGGGGAAGTGGATTGTGGTGAAGATGGAGTAGCATCAGTAAAAGGCACATTGCCGGGTCAGAAGGTGAAGTTTGTTGTTTCAAAGAAGCGTTCCGGAAAGGCCCAGGGAAGATTAAAGGAAGTAATTGAAAAATCACCAATGGAGGATACCGAACCTAATTGCCCACATTTCGGTGACTGCGGCGGTTGTTCATACCAGACAATGAGCTATGATAATCAGTTAAAGCTTAAGGAAGATATGGTTAAAGGAATTCTTGACAAGGCAATAAAAGGAGATTACCGGTTTGAGGGAATACTTGGCAGTCCTGTGCAGTGGGGCTACAGAAATAAGATGGAATTTTCTTTTGGCGACCAGTTTAAGGATGGACCTTTGGCACTTGGAATGCATAAGAAAAACAGTTTCCACGACATTGTAACAGTGGATAACTGCAAGATTGTAGACAGGGATTACAATATTATTTTAAGATGTGTTTTGGATTACTGTGCAAAAAAAGAGTTACCTTTTTATCATAAATTACGTCACGAAGGTTATGTAAGACACTTGTTAGTCAGAAGAACAACTAAGACAAAAGAACTTTTGGTTGCCCTTGTTACAACATCAGATGCAGAAATGGAGAAGAAAGCTGACTTAATGAGTTTGGTGGAAGAAATAAAGGCACTTGATTTGTCAGCTAAGCTGTGCGGAGTTATTCATATTATTAACGATGGATTGGCTGACGTTGTACAAAGCGATAAAACTAGAATTCTTTATGGAAATGAGTATGTTTACGAGGAGCTTTTGGGATTAAAATTTAAAATTTCCGTTTTTTCATTTTTCCAAACTAACTCTCTTGGGGCAGAGGTTCTTTATTCAAAAGCAAGGGATTATATAGGAGAAACAAAAGACAAATTAATCTTCGACTTATATAGTGGAACAGGTACAATTGCCCAAATTCTTGCACCGGTTGCAAAAAAGGTAGTAGGCGTGGAAATCATTGAAGAGGCTGTAGAGGCTGCAAAGGTTAATGCAAGCTTGAACAATCTGGATAATTGTACTTTTATCGCAGGAGATGTATTGAAGGTAATCGATGAACTTCATGACAAGCCGGATTTAATAGTTTTAGACCCTCCCCGTGATGGAATAAATCCTAAAGCATTACAGAAGATAATAAATTTTGGCGTGGACAGAATGGTGTATATAAGTTGCAAGCCAACAAGTCTTGCAAGAGATTTGGAAATACTTCAGGAACAGGGGTATAAGGTTGAAAAAGCATGCGCAGTGGATATGTTCCCTGGAACAGTGCACGTTGAAACGGTTGTTCTTTTGTCCCAACAAAAGCCGGATGATAGGATTGAGGTTGAGATAGAACTGGATGCGCTGGAGCATTTTGGGATGGTGTAGATAGCGAGGTGGTTACATGACACTAAATTATATACATTGTATCATTATGATGGCAGTAGGCGTTCTGTTGTCATGACGGATATGGATGGTAAGGAGCTTGTAATTGATTGTGATAAGGCAGAGGAGCAGGAAACTGTGCAATGGAACTTTTATTAGGATTTCTTCGCAATCCAAAATATAACGTATATCCAGTCATCGAATTTATTGAAAAGCACATTAGTAAACTTTGCGAAGAAGGTGTTGTATGGGGATATGATTTACAATATTTCACGTGTCTAGAAAAAGAAGGATAATGCAATAGGTAATTGAACTTTAAGAGAAAATGTAGTAAAATACAATTATGCCATTGGACGGAATTATAAAATAGTATAATACAGAAACTATAAGACAGATAAAATGATAAATGGTGCTTTTGGTTAACGATATAAAAAGAAAGGGGAATAAGATATGAGCAGGAGCATAAAGAAATGTTTTGCAGTTATGCTAGCACTCGTTGTTTTCGTGTCGGGGATGAGCAATATGTCATTATCTACATTGGCAGATGATACAATTCAAGAAACAACTGCGATTTCTGAAGAGACAACTGATACAAAAGAAGATGCAACGCCTGCAAAAGAAGATGCAACGCCTGCAAAAGAAGATGCAACCCTTGCAGAGGAAGATGCAACAGTGTGGGAAGAAAGCACCAAAGATGTAACAGCAGAATTGGGACGTGCTGAAAATCCTGTGAAAAAAATTGTGGATACGCCTTTGAAAAAAGCTGTTAGAGCAGTTCCTCCGGAACCAAGCGGTCTGGGAAGATTTGAGGCAGAAAATTGCGATACTGTGCACGGCTCAGGAAGTGAACCAAAGAAAAACAGTGGCAATGAAAATTTTTCGAATAGTGGTTGGGTTTCCGACATGAATACATGGCCGAATGATGAACCTTCCTACATTACGACAAATGTAAATTGTCCGTCTGCTGGAAGATATGAAATCAAAATCGGATATACTGCTGGGATTAATGGTATGGGCGATGATAAAAGTAAGCCGACAGAAATTGACGTCAGAGTTAACGATGGAAAGTGGATTCATATAGATGGTGTTCCTTTAACAGATTCTTGGAATACTGTTAGTGTCGTTAGTAAAGAAATTAATTTAAAGAAGGGTAATAATAAGATTGATGTTACAGGTGCGCGCAATGTGTGGTATGGTGATACCAATAATTGGCAGTGGGTCAATCTGGATTATTTTGACCTTGTGGCAATAGAAGTGCCGGCAGAAGGCAGACATGAAGCAGAACATTCTGATTCATATACACAAGGCGGTGCAAAGAATCCGCCTAATGTTGTTATCAATGAAGATGGTGATTGGAATAAAAAGTTTTCGGGAAGTGGATATGTTGGCAACTTAAATTCCTATCCTCTGGATGATGAAGGAAAGGATATTCGTTCCTATCTGACACAGAAATTATACGCTGAAAGACCGGGAAAATATTTGTTGACCATAGGATATGCGTATAGAAATAATGCAGGTGATGGCAGCAAACCTACGAATATTGATGTCAGATTGAATGGAGGATCATGGAAATCTGTTACAGCAAACCAAACGGCAGATTGGAATGATGTAAGAGAGGTTAGCACTGTTATTGAATTAAAACGTGGAGAAAATACCATAGATATAACAGGTGCAAGTAATATATGGTATGCAGGAACAGGAGATTACTGGCAGCAGATTAATTTAGACTATTTTGATATTTCTTCTCCTTTAGCAGAAGGAATACATGAAGCAGAAGAGTATCATGTATCCGGAAACAAAAGTGACGATAAGCAGTATAAAATAAAAGATGATGGTGGTGGCATTTATTCTGAAAATAAATATGCAACTATTTGGAATACTCTGACAGGTGAGGAACATGAGTACCTGGGGTATAATGTTTATGCACAGCATGCAGGTAAATATAAGCTTGCTGTTAAATATGGAACCAAATATGATGGAGATATATTTGTAAAGATAGGAAAGGGAGAATGGAAACAACTTTCCGCTCCGTCTACAGGAGAGTGGAATGTAGTAAAGACCGTAGAGATGGACATTACATTGCCAAAAGGTGAGAATACAATATATATTGCCGGACGCCAAACAACGGGCAATAAATATAACGAGTATATCAATATTGATTGTTTCGAATTAACACGACAGGTAGATACGTCCAATATCGCATTGGATAAGCCGGTCAGAACCAGTGGTAACCGTAGTGATCGCAAGGATGATCATTATAAAGAGAACCCTCCGGAAGAAGCTGTAGATGGTTATGATGATTCCAGATGGGGAGGTCTTGAAAATCAGAATGACAACTGGTTTGAGATAGATCTTGAGGGGATTTATGAAATCAATCATGTTATGTTGAAGTTTGAACGTGCCTATCCAAAGGATTTTGAAATTCAGGTTTCCAGAGACAGAAAATCATGGACGACTACAGAAACTGTAAAGGACTGGACACCTTCCGGGAATGATAATAAAGCGAATGCAAAATACCAATGGAATTCTAATATTTCTTATCATGGAAAGGCAAGATATATCAGAATTAATGCGACAAGACTTAAAAATAAAGATTGGGGATTGTCTATTTGGGAGTTTGTTGTAAAAGGCGATAAACTGTCGGCAGATGTGAAAGATGTGGCAGTAAATAAAACAGCAACAGCAAGCTCAAGTAACGAGAATGAAGTTGCATGGGCGATTGACGGAAAAGATGATTCCAGATGGGGATCTACCGGAGGACATGCGCAGTGGTATCAGATTAACCTTGGAAAAGAATATGAGTTACACAGTGTAGACTTAAAATTTGAACGTGCGTATCCGGAGAACTTTACAATTAAAACATCGACGGATGGAAAGTCATGGGAGGCAATAAAGACTGTAACCGACTGGAAAGATCCAGGGTTAGCAGACAATCTTAGTGCCAATGCCAGAGTTGGATATAGCTTTAAACTGGACAGTGTAAAAAATGCATCTTACATTCGGATAGAGTCATCGAAAGCCGCTAAAAACTCATGGGGACTATCTATCTGGGAGTTTGAAGTATGGGGTAAGGAAACGAATTTACAGGAATATTGGAATAATGTTCAAGGGAAAAAGTACGGAATTTATCCGGTGGATAAACTATATGATAAAAACGATACGGAAATAGCGGCTCATATGAAAAAGGCGGATGGAACGGTAACAAATTATACAACATTAAATGCAGATTTGGTGCAGGGAGATGTATTAGCCACAAATGACACTTATGAAGTCGTTTATGAACCAAACAAAGAAAATTACATCTATTTCTACGTTAATCCAAGAGATACACATATTGATTTTGGAAAAGATGAAAATAACGAGATTGATAAAGTACGTTGGTCTGGAAATCCGAAAGATGCAAACCCTGCTACAAATAACAAGTGGGGGGCAGATGAGTATAATAGTGATATTTTACAATTCTGTGAGCAGAGTGCAGCCACTGTTAAGTATAAAATTAAGGATTTGGGAAATAAAGATTCTTATAGCACATGGATTGGATGTCAGATTTATGGTACAACAAACAAAGAAAGTGATCTTGGTAAGAAAGGTCCTAAATTTGAAATTAAAATTAAAATTAACATTACAAAAGCACGTAGCCTTTCCATTAAAGACACTATTGAAGAGGATGGTTGTCTGGGTGTGAAGGATCCCCAAAATATTAAATATAAATGGCAGAGAAGCAGTGATGGCGTAAACGACTGGCAGGATATACCAGAGAAGAGAGATGACATGCAGGTATTGTATAATGGTGGAAAGAAACTTGATGTTTCTCGTGATGCAGGTGGTGGTATGTATTACCGTGTCAGTGAAGATGGAAAAGACGATTGGTCATTGGTATATAGAGTAAACTACTATAATAATGTACAGAATGGTGACTTTGAAAATCCGATTATGTGCACACCGGGAAAATCAGGAGCGTCGTTCCCATTTAACGCGAATGGGGATGAACAGCAATATCCGAATGGATATCCGGGGCTGTATTGGAAAACAACAGGACCAGGCTGGCAAAGTATTAATGGCGGTACCAAGGTTGGTCATGATATTGAAATTGTTAATGGTAGAAATCTGAAAGTAAATAAAGAGTACCAGGAAGGTCAGTTTTCCGTAACTTATGAGGAAATGTATAAAGATGGGACCCATGGTGATCAGTTTGCTGAATTGAATTGTGAGAATATCGGGGCGTTGTATCAAGATATTCTGACAACACCTTCATCAGAGTGTTATTGGGATTTGGATCATGCAGGACGTTGGAATCAAAATACGATGTATGTCGTGGCAATGGCGGCAAAAGATGCAAGGCAATATATGACTTCAGAGCAGTTGAATCCAAACAATGGTATATCAGATACCTTTATCAAAAAACTGAAAACAATGGATAATGATAATCAGTTGAAGAATTCCAAATCAGAATATGAAGAGGGAACAAAAATCACTCTCCCGAGTGGAGTTGTGGCAAGAGCATGGAAAGTTCGTAGTGAGTCTGTTGCAGCAGGGCATTGGGAACACCATAGAGGAAAGTATCAAGTGCCGAATACAGATAAGGATCATTTAACACGTTTCTTCTTTGTTTCTGTAGAGGGTGGCGGAAAAACACATGATGAAATCAACAATGGTGGAAACCTTACCGTAGGAAACCTTTTGGATAATGTTTCCTTTGAAATGAGGAAAGATTATTCCATAACATATAAACTTCAGGAATATGAAGCAAACGGCAAACTAAAAACAGTAACAGAGCATACAATAAAGGGGAAAACGGTTCCTGGTGGAAAGGTAGTTGTTCCTAGTAGTTTTAAGGAAGGCGGTACAACTTACAATCTGTCCGACTATACTTTAACAAATGCAAAAATGAACGATAAGGACTTCTATTATAATAATAAAGGGCAGATGACTGTAGAATTTAAGCATGATACATTAGTTCTTGCGTATGTAAAAAATATTATAACGGTCACAAAGATTGTGCAGGGTGTGGAAGCAAAAAGTCTTCCGAAGGATTACAAGGTGACCGTTGAATTAGCGAAAGTAAATGGAAATCAGAAGAAATTAGTAACACTGAGTGATTTTAAAGAAATCGAAAAAGTGAATGCGAATGATGCCGGAGGGCTTTTCGCAAGTGGAACGATTCAAGCTTCAGAGTTAGGCTTACAGGATGGTGACCGATATACAGTTGTTGAAAAGGTTGACAGAACATTCAATGGTAAAGATAACAATAGATATGCATTGGTTCAGATTACTGACAGCATTAATGAAACAATTAATAATTTGCCAGTAAATGCAAAACAACAATTTGAGTATTCAATTGGTGCAAGCGGAATTAATTATAAAGGAAGTCAGTCAAATTCAGCGACAATCACCAATATTTATAAGCCGACACGTACGATTAAAGTTACAAAGAAAGTAGAAGGCAAATTTGGTGAACGGGATAAGTCATTTAAATTCACGTTGACATTGAGTGAAGCGGCGGTAAGTTATAATGATGACACCTTCCCGAATGATAGAAAGGTAACGTCAAATGGTTCTACATATAGTTTCAGTCTGAAACATAATGAAAGCATTGAATTTGTAGTACCGGATGGCTGTACTGCCAGCGTTTCGGAAGATGATTATTCATCAGAAGGATATGTTACAACGTGGAATTCAGAAATTAAGAATGTAGTAATTTCTGAGAACAAATCGACTACATGTACCAACTCACGTGACCTGACTCCTACCGGTTTGAACAATAGAGCAAAGCCATTTATCATTTTACTTGGTTGTGCATTATTGGCAGTAGCTTGTTTTGTGGCAGGAAAAAAAGGAAAATTTAGAAAGTTAGGCTGAAGAGAATAACTGTAAAAAATAATTTTCGGGAAAGGAATCTTATGGCATCAAAGAACATGAAGGATATTTCGAACTTGTTAAAAAATCTTAAGTTCCGAAAAAAAATGTTCGGGGGAATAGATGAAAAAGATGTTTGGCGAAAGCTGGCTGAATTGCAGGAAGAATATCAGAATGTTTATGATGCCAAAGGAACCGCCAAAGAGGCAGAGGACAAAGATGATTCCGAAGAGGTAATTAAAAACAAAAGAAAGAAACTGTTTCAAAAAGATGAAATTATCATATTCTTTGAAAGACTGATTTTTCTGGCGGCATTGGTGTATATTATATTTGGTGTGATTTTTGGGGTTACACCAATGAAAAATAAAGATATGTCACCGAAAATCAATGCAGGAGATTTGATGCTTTTCTATCGCTTGGAGAATAACTTTAGCATTAGAGATGTGGTGATTTTTGAAAAAGATGGTGTTTCGTATACTGGGAGAATCGTTGCAAAAGGTGGCGATACGGTAGAAATCACCAATGAAGCAGAAGTAAAAGTTAATGGTTCGTTGCTTGCAGAAAATGATATATATTATTCGACACCTATGTATGGTAATAATGTATCATATCCGGTTACGCTCAGAGAAAATCAATATTTTATCTTGTGTGATTACCGTGAGGGAGCAAAGGACAGTCGATATTTCGGCGCAGTAGAAATGGAAGAGATTAAGGGAAAAGTGATTACAATTATAAGAAAAAATGAATTGTAATTGAAGCGCTGATTTGTAATTTATTGTGTATTACAGAGGGCAGATTGGAGAAACAACATCAATGAATCTGACAGAGAAATATAGTCCATATGTATCTCTGTGATAAAGGTAGTATTTTGGTACTTCCTATAGAATTTATAAAAAAATAATAAAGAAAGGATGTTTACTATGAATTTGAAAAACAAAAAAATCTTTAGCCGCATAGCAGCAGGTGTTATGACGGTGGCAATGGCAATTACATTATTGCCGGGAACTATGAAAACAGTGAATGCAGCAGAATCTGTAACAAGCGCTTCACTTGATGTAACTTTGTATAAGAGAGAAAAGGTATATGCTCCAAATACAACATTTGAATTTACTGTTACTAATTTAACAGCAGAGCAGGCAAAAGGAACACATGGTAATAAGGATTTAATACCAGCGTTTAAAGATGCGCCAGAAAATGCTGTAACAGTAGGAAAAATTACATTAACACCGACAGAAGAAAAATTAAATGATACTTCTATTACAGAAAAACTTACATTTGCCTTAGCGGAAACTAAATTTACAGCGACAGGTATCGGAACTTACCGTTATAAAGTACAGCAGAAAAATGGTAAATATGAAGGCATTAAATATGATGAAGATGTGAGATATTTAGATGTTACTGTTGCTGCAGATGGAGACACTTTTTATATTGCAAGTGCAGTGTTAATCTTGGACAAAGATGGGACACTTGATAAGAGTGGAGCTTTTGTAAATACATATGGTGTTAATAAGCCGGACCCAGATAACCCAACAAATCCAGTCCCAGACGGAACAGTAAACGATTTAGTTATTAGCAAGAATGTAACTGGTAACTATGGTGAAAGAAATAAAAAGTTTGACTTTGAAATTACAATTAACGGTGCACCAGGCGAAGAGTATAAATTAGAAGGAGAACCAGCACAACAGACAACTAAAATTACAAGTGGTGTAAAGACAACAATTCAACTGAGCCATGGACAGAAAGTGAAAATTTATGGTTTAACTGCAAGTGATACCTATACAATTAAAGAGCTAGCAGCAGACGACTATAAAACAACATTTAAGACAACAGTGACTGGTAGTGATAAGGCCGCTGTAGATGGTACAGGTAAAGATGTAACAGATGGTAAAATTGATGCGGGAAATCAATTACAGACACAGGAAGTTGCATTTACCAATAACAGGGAAGGTTCCGCAACAGGTTTTGCTTTAAGTTACGGACCATATGCACTTATGGTTGTTTTAGCAGGTGCTGTAGCATTTGTATTATTCCGTAAGAGAAGAGCAGAATACTAAAAATTAGAATAAGTTTGTGAGAGTTTTTACACGCGAAACAAGTAATGGCGTGATATGGAAAGGATATCAAGGTGGGGATAGCAGTAAAATGTGCACGGGTTGGAAATAAAATACTTAGTTTTATAGCCATGGTGTTGGTTCTGATTATGCTGTTATATGGTGGTTATTCGTTATGGAATACCATAATGATATATCGTGGGGCATTTTCATCCAATGATTTGCTTAAATACCAGCCTACTGGGGATGGGCCGAATAGCATTACGCTAGGAGAACTTATGAAATTGAACAAGGATGTGGTTGGATGGATTAAAATTTTTGATACCCATATTAGTTATCCTGTTGTTCAGGGAAAAGATAATCAGGAATATTTGAACAAAGATGTATTTGGTGAATTTTCCTTTTCAGGTTCTATCTTTTTAGATTATCGAAATGCTTGTGATTTTACTGACAGTTATTCAATTATTTATGGTCATCATATGGAATATGGTGCTATGTTTGGAGATGTTGTTGAATTTAAAAATGATGATTATTTTCAGGAGCACAAGACAGGAGCATTGTTTTTGTTAGATGATACATATAAGATTACATTGTTTGCGTGTGTAGAGACTCAGGAATTTAATAACAAAATTTATAATCCAATCGTCCAAGGTAAAGACAATTTAGATACCCTTTTGAAATATATTAAGGACGAAGCAGTTCAGTATCGTGATATTTCTCTGAATCATGATGATAAGATTATCGGACTATCAACCTGCGCTGAAGCAGGAACGAATGAAAGAGTTGTCTTGTTTGGACGGTTGGATAAATAAAAAAACAAGTAAAGATGGAGGTACTATAATATAATATGAAAAACAAGATGAAACAGTTTGGTATATTGCTGCTACTTCCATGTTTCGTTACACTTCTGCTGTTCCAGACACAGGCATATGCAGAAGAAAAGGTATATTGTACCGCTTCTATTCCGGTAGAGATTAAGACACTAGGGGATTCGGTACCTTCAGGTATTGAGTATAAAGTGGTAATTAAATCTGAAAATGAAACAAACCCTATGCCAGATGTAAAAGAGGTTACGATTAAGGATAATGGCAAAGTAGAAATTGGTCCCATGACTTATACAAAACCGGGAAGATATAATTATTTCATTTCTCAGGAAGCGGGTAATGCAGAACATTTTACTTATGATAGTGCTGTTTACACGGTAACAGTCTCCATTGAAAATGATGGAAATGGTGGTTTGAAGTCTGTAATATTTGCAGTGGAAAATGGAGCTACGGAAAAAACAGATGACGTAGTCTTTTCGAATACATACGAAGCGGTAACAACATCTGCAGTGACAACGAAAGTAATTTTAGAGGAACCAACAATTCCAAAAGAAACAGAGGTGGAAGAACTACCGGAAGAAACAGCAACAGTGATTACAAACCCACCGGAAAATGCACCTAAAACAGGTGAGAGAATTATTTCTGCAATTGTTGTTGGCATAATAGGTATTTCAATGTTGGTATTGAGTATTGTTATGAACAAAAAAAGAAAAGCAGATAAATAATAAAAAATATGGAAGAAAGGATGGCATTGATATGTATCCTTTCTTTTTTTGACCGACAAGGAATAAAATTTAATGCTTCCGTTTTCCATCATACCAATCAAGAGTGTGTTCAGATATGGCTTCTGTGAAGGAGTTAGCGACAGGCATTTTTCCACCATATTTAGAATACCAATCATCAGGATATAACACATCATTTTTCAGATAAGCTTTTGAGGTGTTCACATCTTCTGATTCCCCTTTTCGAAGTTTTCTGGCAACAACAACAGAACGGCAGTTGTCAATTTCATAGGTACAGGTTGAGAGCATAAGTAATGAGTCTTTTTCATTTACGGTCACAGGACACTGATAGAGAGAACGCATTTCTACTTGATGAAGAAAGTCTAGAAATTCCTCATTATCATTAAATTCACCTTGCATATAATCAAAGCCGTCGTTATGGGAATAAGTTCCTGAGACTCTCATAAACGAAATGATTTTCCATTTGGATTCATCATAGATGGAGTCAAATATGAGGATAGGATGCTTTTTGTAAAATTCTATATCTTTATATTTTGGAAGTTGAAAAAACATCATTCGAGTAGATTCCATATTGTGGCCATGGATTACAATGTTTTTTGTAGGAGTCTCTACATTACAATTGGCATCAATATATAGGCAGCCATTTTTATCCGTGTCTCCTTTTAAATTATGGTGCAGATAAAAATCGGAGTTTTTTTCTCCCTGAACGACAGGATAATCAATATTGGTTCCCGGAATTCTGAGCCAGCCCTTTGTATCTTTGTTTGTCTTTAAAAGCTCGGAAAATTTCAATAGCAGACCGTCGGAATTTTTATTTCCGGAATCAAATTCCGAAGAATTATAGTAAGCAGCATTTATCTTTTTGCTTTGTTGCTTTAAGTAGTATGGCTGTATTCCAAGATAAAAAATAAGATATGCAGCACAGCCAAGAAAAACCAGAAAGGTTATGCCGGATAGCATGGTATATATTCGGTTCTTTTTCTTTTTGGGAGTATTCATTGCAATTTCTCCTAATACTAATAATAAATTATGACTGTAATGGCGTATGGTTTTCGCCACATGTATTATACTAGCATAACTTCCCGGCAAAGTAAAAAGTATTTTCATCTGCCTTGTTTTGTATGCTTTAATATGTGGCGAACAGGAGGCTTATTGTGGAAAAGAAAGCGGTAGAGAGAGTTTTAAAACTTCGTGAGAAAATGAAAGAAGCTAGCGTAAATTTTTAGTCGGAAAATAAAACAAAAAAATAAGAGGAACCC
>OLRK01001235.1_pt1 | contig 22607 bp, 19 predicted proteins | sample 1672911 | NCBI WGS metagenome assembly OLRK01 (sample SAMEA3136736, study PRJEB25190) | human gut metagenome | biome: human gut; feature: human-associated habitat; material: faeces | place: Austria | collected 2013 | reverse complement strand
AGCCGGAGGTTTATGCCGTGATTTTATGTGCGCTGGCAAAAAAATACGGGGCAGATGTTGTTTTAGGTGCGGCAACATTGCCAGGCAAGGATATTTTGCCGATGGCAGCAAAACAGCTCGGCGCAGCCTGTGCGACAGATGTCATGAATATTACAGAGGATAACGGCAGACTTGTATTGACGTGTCCGGTTTATGGCGGCACTGTATTAAATGATGTTGTGCTGCACACATCACCGGTTGTGGCTACTGTTCGGGGCGGCTCTTTTGCAAAGCAGACAGATCCGGCAAGAACAGGTGAAATAATTGAGGAACAGGTTGACATTCCGGAAGCTTTATTGATGGCAAAGCTGACGGAGGCGGTCAGAGAGGTTGCTGAAACGGTTAATCTTGAGGAGGCTGACGTGATTGTATCCGGCGGCCGCGGCATGGGCAGCAAAGAAAACTTTGCCCTTGTTAAGGAATTGGCGGATGTGCTCGGCGGCGTTGTCGGCGCGACAAGACCGGCCATTGAAGACGAATGGGTGCCGCGTTCACATCAGGTCGGACAGTCCGGCAAAATTGTTGCACCGAAGCTTTATATAGCCTGTGGTATTTCCGGCGCGACACAGCATGTTTCCGGTATGATAGGTTCCGGCTACATTGTTGCAATTAATAAAGATGAAGACGCTCCGATATTTGATGTTGCCGATGTGGGCATCGTCGGAGATGCCATAAAAGTGCTTCCTTTACTGATTGAAGAAGTAAAGAAAATCAAAGCACAGTAAATAAGCCATGCAATCCATTTTTTATATACTCCATTTAAAAACTCTGCGGTCTTGCCGCAGAGTTTTTACTATATAGTCGCTGTTTTGTTTCCATAGTTACGGAAATGATGGCCGACGCGGTGTATGATTGGTACATATAGGAAGCACAAGAAAGGAGACGATTTATGGGTGTTTATGAACAATACAAAGCAAAGCTTACAACAGCTGATGAGGCAGTAAAGGTTGTAAAGTCAGGCGATTGGGTGGATTATAGCTTCTGCGGGAATCATCCGGTGGCGCTGGATAAGGCGCTTGCACAGAGGATGATGGCCGACAGTACATTGACAGATATTAATTTCAGAGGCGGTATTGCCATGTGGCAGCCGGAGGTGACAAAGCTTCCGGACGCGCTCGGACGTATTACATGGAATTCATGGCATACATCGGCCATTGAAAGACGTTTGATGCATACCGGCTTTTGTTTCTACAATCCGCTGCGTTATTCAGAGATGCCGGTATATTACCGTGAGCATATTAAGCATGTGGATGTTGTGATGATGCAGGTGGCGCCGATGGATAAGCACGGCTACTTTAATTTTGGCCTGAATGCTTCCCAGCTTGGCGCACTCTGTGAGGTTGCTGATACGATTATTGTTGAGGTTAATAAAAATATGCCTGTGTGTCTCGGCGGCCATGATGTGAGTGTGCACATCAGTGACGTTGCGATGGTTGTTGAAGGTGATAATCCTCCGATGGGACAGCTTGCCGCAGGTGAGCCTTCAGCGGTAGATAAAGCGGTGGCAGAGCTTATTGTGCCGGAAATTCCAAACGGCGCCTGCTTACAGCTTGGTATCGGCGGTATGCCGAATGCTGTCGGTTCACTGATCGCCGAATCTGACTTAAAAGATTTGGGCGTACATACGGAGATGTACGTGGATGCTTTCGTCGATATGGCGAATGCCGGAAAAATTACAGGAAGATATAAGTCGATTGATAAAGGCCGTCAGGTATTTACATTTGCCGCAGGAACCGATAAGCTTTATAAGTATATTGATAACAATCCTGCCGTGATGGCGGCACCGGTCGATTATACAAATGATATCCGCAATATTTCTGCACTGGATAATTTTATGTCCATTAACAATGCGGTTGAAGTGGATTTATTCGGTCAGGTTGCTTCTGAGTCATCAGGTGTGCGTCATATCAGCGGCGCCGGCGGACAGCTTGATTTTGTTCTCGGTGCTTATTTGTCAAAAGGCGGCAAGAGCTTTATATGCTGTTCATCTACGGTGACAGGTAAGGATGGCACTGTGAAAAGCCGTCTTTGTCCGACCATTACGCCGGGCGGTATTGTGACGGCAACCCGTGCCAATATCCAATATCTTGTCACAGAATACGGCATGGTTGACCTTAAAGGAACGACAACATGGCAGAGAACGGAGCGTATTATTTCGGTCGCTCATCCGGATTTCAGAGATGAACTTATTAAAGAAGCTGAAAAAATGAATATGTGGAAGCTGTCTAACAAACGGTAAATGTGCGTGAGTGTCTTGAAAGCCCTCCCGTAATCAAGTATAATAAAACAAGCAGATGCTGTGCATATACTTGATTAACGGGAGGATTTTTTATGTCTGCAAATGTCAAAGATATGACGTCGGGGCGGCCGCTCCGGCTTCTTATAAGCTTTGCCCTGCCGCTGATGTTCGGCAATATTTTCCAGCAGCTTTATACGATTGTTGATACAGTTGTTGTCGGAAAAGGACTTGGGGTGAATGCACTTGCAGCGCTCGGTGCCGTAGACTGGCTGAACTGGATGGTCATCGGTGTGGCGACAGGTTTTACGCAGGGGTTTTCAATTTTAATTGCCCAGTATTTCGGGGCGAAAAAGTTTGATAATTTAAGAAAAGCTTTTGCCGCGTCGGCCGTTTTAAGCGGTATCATCGCAGTATTTACACTGATTGTCAGTCAGGCAGCTGCAAGGCCGATGCTTATTTTTTTGAATACGCCGGAATATATTATTGCGGACGCGCTTGCTTATGTGCGTGTCGCTTTTAGCGGCATTATCATTGTGATGGCTTATAATTTTCTTGCGGCGACGCTGCGGGCGCTTGGTGACAGTAAAACACCTTTAATCGCGATGGTGATTGCTGCGGCCATTAATGTTGTTCTTGATGTCATTTTTGTCATCGGACTTAATCTGGGCATTGCCAGCGCCGCAGCGGCAACGGTAATCGCACAGGCTTTTTCAGCGCTGTATTGTTTGAATGCTGTGCGTAAAATTTCTATATTAAAGGTAAAGAAAACTGATTTCAGGAGAGATTTTTTGCTGGCAGGATGTCTTTTTAAACTAGGACTTCCGATTGCCCTTCAAAATATTTTGATCGCTGTCGGCGGTCTTGTCATTCAGTCGGTCATCAACCAGTATGGTCTTCATTTCGTGGCAGTATTTACGGCAACAAATAAGCTTTACGGACTTTTAGAGCTGGCAGGGATTGCTTTTGGCTTTGCTATATCCACTTATGCCAGTCAAAATATGGGCGCCCAAAAGTATGACAGGATTCCGAAGGGCGTTCACGCTTCACTGCTGATTTCTGCGGTGACATCGTCTGTGATTTCGGCCATTGTCCTTATTTTCGGGCGTCAGATATTGTCCATGTTTATTTCCGGCGCCGGTTCGGAGACAGAGATGGCGATGACGGTGGCTGTCAATTACTTAAATGTGATGGGTGTGACTTTGTTTATATTATATTTGATCCATGTTTACAGAAATGTGATGCAGGGGCTCGGCGATACGCTGATTCCGATGCTTTCGGGTGTGATGGAGCTTGTGATGAGAGTGGCGGTTGTCCTTATTCTGCCGCCGCTTATAGGCGAAACGTCGCTTTATTTTGCAGAGCTTGCCGCGTGGATCGGGGCCGATGTGCTTTTGATTGCGGCTTATAACATAAGAATGCGCGGACTTAGGAAAAAGAGCCGCGCAGAAGGCACAGGTGTCATAAGGGGGTAACAAAAGATGAATATTATTGATTTTAAAAATGCAAGCTGTAAGCACTGTTATAAATGTGTGCGTACATGCAGTGTGAAGGCCATCCGTGTCAAAAATGCGCAGGCGCAGATTATGACCGATTATTGTGTTTTGTGCGGTCATTGTCTTGAGGTCTGTCCGCAGAATGCAAAAACCTTTGCAAGCGATTTGGAGATGGTAAAGGCATTTTTAAGAGAGGGGAAGACAGTGGCGCTGTCCATTGCGCCGTCCTATCTTGGCATTTTTGATTATGAGCGGCCGGGACAGATTATATGTGCCCTAAAAAAGCTCGGTTTTACATATGTCCGCGAGACTGCCGAGGGTGCTGCCCTTGTGACGGACGCCTATCAGAAGCTTATGGACGAGGGACAGATGGAAAATATTATTACGACATGCTGTCCGAGTGTCAATGACCTTGTGGAGAAGTATTATCCTGAGCTGATTGGCGATATGGCGCCGGTCGTCTCGCCGATGATTGCTCACGGTATGCTCATGAAAAAGCTTTACGGCGATTCGGTGAAAACAGTATTTGCAGGCCCTTGTGTTGCAAAAAAAGAAGAAGCGAGAGAAGATGAGCGGACTGAAGGGTTTATTGACGCCGTTATTACCTTTGCTGAGCTTGAAGACTGGTTTGCGGAAGCGGGCATTGATGTGTTTTCATGTGAGGAAATGCCTGTGGACAATCCCGATCCGAAAATCAATCGCCTTTATCCGGTGCGAAAGGGTGTGCTGACATCGGTTGAAACGCGCGCAGGGAAAGCTCTTAATGGTCATTTGGACGGAGGCAGTGCGCCGCAGACAGCAGACAGCCGGTCAGACGGTGCGGCTTACAGAATGTTTGATATTGACGGCATGGAAAACTGCCGTGAGCTTTTTGAGGAGATGAAAGCCGGGCGGCTTAAAGGCTGTTTTATCGAAGCGAATATGTGTGAGGGCGGCTGTATTAAAGGGCCGGCTGTCAATAAGCTGAATATTTCGCGGTTTGAATCGACGATTGAAATTGAAAAACAGGTGCAGCACAGACCGGCGGAAATTTCGGATGCAGCCGCAGGGCTGAATCTGCATAAGACGTTTTATTCCAGACAGCTTCGGGACGATTTACCGACAGAGGAGCAGATACGAAAGATTTTAAAGGCGACAGGAAAGAATAATAAAGATGAAGAATTAAACTGCGGCGCCTGTGGCTATCCGTCATGCCGGGAAAAAGCAATTGCTGTATTTCAGGGGAAGGCAGAAAATGATATGTGTCTTCCGTATGCGTATGAGACAGCCAATTCAATGTCCAACGTTGTCATGGAGACGACGCCGAATATGATTCTCATTGTTGATGAGCAGCTTAAAATTATGGAGATGAACCGGAAGGCCGAGGAGGTTTTCGGTGTGGACAGAGAGACGGCCATTAAAACGATGTATGTTTTTGAAATGCTCGATGCCTCAGATTTTGAATCTGTATTAAACCGTCACACGCCGATTTACCGGAAGAAGCTTTATCTTGAAGCTTATAAAATGACGGTGCTTGAAACGATTGTGTATGTGGCAAATCTTGATGCGGCACTGGCGATTTTTCAGGATGTGACGGCAGATGAGCGGGAACTTCAAAAGCAGATGGAAACAAAGGTTGAGGTTGTCGGCATTGCCCAGGAGGTTATTGAAAAACAGATGATGGTCGCTCAGGAAATTGCGGGACTTTTAGGTGAGACGACGGCAGAAACAAAGGCGATTCTGACAAAGCTTCGCGGACTTGTACTGCCGGAGGCGGATAAGGATAAAAACCGCAGCAAGAGTAAGAGGTAGCGGCCATGAGTGTAAGTATTGATGTGGCTTGGAAAAGCCTTAATAAATATACAGAGGAACTTTGCGGTGATAAAGTTGAGATATTAAAAAAGGAAGATTCGGATGTCGTTATTTTATCTGACGGGATGGGCAGCGGCGTGAAGGCGAATATTTTAGCGACGCTCACATCTAAAATTTTAAAGACGATGTTTGCTTATGACCTGCCTATTGAGGAATCGGTGGAGATGATTGCAAAAACACTGCCTATTTGTAAGGTGCGTGAAGTTGCTTATTCGACATTTAGCATTTTGCAGATATTTCATTCCGGTGAGGCCTATCTTGTGGAATTTGATAATCCGTCCTGTATTTTTATCCGTGACGGCAAAATCGTAAAGATTCCTTTTGAGACGCGGGAAATTGAGGGGAAAACAATCCGTGAATACCGTTTTTGTGTAAAGCTTGGCGATTGTTTTGTGCTTATGAGCGACGGTACGATTTTTGCCGGCGTCGGGGAACTTTTAAATTTTGGCTGGACGTGGGACAGTATTGCAGAATATACATTAAAATGTACGAAAGACACGCTGTCTGCCGGGCGGCTTGCGGCCATGCTTTCAGACGCCTGCAACGATTTATATATGGAGCGGCCGGGCGATGATACAACGGTGGCTGTTGCCCGTGTGTTTGAGCAGCATATTGTCAATATTTTTACAGGGCCGCCGTCATCAAGAACGATGGATAAGTCTGTGATGGAAGATTTTATGGCGTCGGAGGGCAGTCACATTGTGTGCGGCGGGACGACGGCAAAGATTGCCTCCGCCTATCTGAATATGCCTGTCATTCCAAATGATGACGGCACGGCGGATGTGCCGCCGACGTCAAAAATTAAGGGGCTTGACCTTGTGACGGAAGGGGTGCTTACCCTCGGTAAGGCATTAAAGCTTTTAAAGCAGTTTGACAGCGGTGATGTGAGCGGTGAATTTTTTGATGCCATTGATGAAAACAATGGTGCGGCAAAGCTGACTTCAGTTATTTTGGAAAACTGCACGGACGTCCGGCTTTTTGTCGGCACGGCAGCCAATGCAGCGCAGCAAAATATCGGTTTTGATATCAGCGTGCGAAGTAATATTACTGAGCAGTTAAAGTCTGTGCTTGAAAGTCTCGGCAAACGGGTGTCTATCCGTTATTACTAAAAGATACGCCGGAGGCGAACAATAAACGGAGTGTTTAAATCCGTATTTAAGATAAGGAAAAGAGATATGATTGATAAATATGGCAGAAAAATTGAATATGTGAGAATTTCTGTGACGGACAGATGTAATTTCCGCTGTATTTACTGTATGCCGGACGGTGATATTTCATGGCAGAGCCGTGAAGAAATACTGACGGATGCGGAACTTTTAAAGGTTGTGGGCGTATTTGCCCGCATGGGTGTGAAGCGGATTAAGCTTACCGGCGGCGAGCCGCTGCTTAGACCGGGCATTGAGCAGGTTGTCCGGGCGGTGAAGCAGACGGAGGGTATTGAGAAAGTGACGCTGACAACAAATGGCGTTCTTTTAGGTGATAAGCTTGAAGCGCTTTGTGCGGCAGGGCTTGACGGTGTGAATATAAGCCTTGATGCTTTGATGCCGCAGCGGTTTGAGATGATTACAGGGTGCGGTACACGCAGTCAGCTTGAAAAAGTTCTGGTGTCTGTCAGGCAGGCGCTGACCTTTGAAAAGCTGGCGGTTAAGTTAAATTGTGTTCCGATGCGGGGCGTGAATGAGAGCGACTGCCTTGCGCTGCTTGATTATGCTAAAAATACGCGGGCAGCTGTCCGTTTTATTGAGATGATGCCGATTGGCTACGGTAAAAAGTTTGAACCGATCAGTGAGGATAAACTTCGGTCGATGATCGGGCTTTCACTTAAGCCGGTTTCGGTTGAAGAAGGTTATGGCGGCGGGCCGTGCCGTTATTACCGACCTGATGGTTTTAAAGGTCTTATCGGGTTTATAAGTGCAGTTTCACACAAGTTTTGCGAGAGCTGCAACCGGGTGCGGCTGACAAGCGACGGTTATTTAAAGACATGTCTGCAGTATGATACCGGACGGGATTTGCGGGCTGTGCTGCGTCATGTGCCGGAGCGTGGAAATTGTACAGATGAAAGCAATATGAATGAAGTTGACATAAAATTAGAGAAGGCTGTGGCGGAGGCCATTGCGGCAAAGCCGGCAGAGCATCATTTTGAAAATGCCGGACGTCATGACAGTGATGATGAACAAAAGAAAATGTTTCAGATTGGAGGATAAAAATGGGAAAGATATTAGCAATATGTATGAGTGAACGCAGGGGGACGCAGAAGCATCGCGTCGAATCGGCAAAGCTTGTGAAGGACTGGGGGATTGAGGGTGACGCCCACGCCGGCAGATGGCACCGGCAGGTGAGCCTTTTATCGGCAGAGCGTGTAGATGAATTCAGAGCAAAGGGCGCTGAGGTTTCAGACGGTGCTTTTGGGGAAAATATTGTGGCAGAGGGCTTTGATTTTAAAAATCTTCCGGTAGGTACACTATTTCGCTGCGGCGACGCCGTTCTTGAGATGACGCAGATCGGCAAGCAGTGCCATGCCCACTGCGAGATTTATAAAGTGATGGGCGACTGCATTATGCCAAGAGAGGGTGTTTTTGCGAAAGTAATTTGCGGCGGCGAAATCCATGTCGGCGATACACTTGAAATTATTGATGGTGAAGACGCGGACAGTGTAAAAAAATCAGCGGAAGGCGGCGCAGACGGCGATGCGGGGGCGCTTTTGGCGGCGGTGATCACAGTCAGTGATAAGGCAAGCCGCGGCGAGCGGGAAGATATGTCGGGCCCTGCGGCTGAAGAAATTTTAAAGGCGCACGGCTACAGGATTGTTTACAGAGAGATTGTTCCTGATGAGCAGCCGGAGATTGAAGCGGCGCTTAAGCGCTGTGCCGACGAGAAGAATGTGCATCTTATAGTGACAAACGGCGGCACCGGCTTTTCTGTGCGCGATGTGACACCGGAGGCGACAGCGGCTGTATGTACGCGGATGGCGCCGGGCATTGCGGAGGCGATGCGCTATGAAAGCCTTAAGGTGACAAAAAAGGCGATGCTTTCAAGAGCAGCAGCCGGAATCCGCGGCACATCGCTGATCGTTAATCTTCCGGGAAGCCCGAAAGCAGTCCGGGAAAATCTGCTTGCGGTGATTGAAACATTAGCGCATGGAATACGCATTTTAAACGGGAGTGATGGTGAGTGCGGCAGAATATCTTAATTGTGGAAGATGACAGTGTTATCGCAGAAGGACTCGCCTATGCCCTTTTGGGGGAAGGCTTTTTGGTGAAGCGGGCGGCATGCGCGGCAGACTGCAAAACGCTTGTTGCGGACGAAAAATTTGACTTAATATTGCTTGATGTGGGACTTCCGGACGGCACAGGATATGAATTATGTAAACTTATCAAGGCGCAGTCTGATACACCGATTATATTTCTGACAGCCTGTGATGACGAGGTCAATGTTGTTATGGGGCTGGAGCTTGGCGCGGATGACTATGTGACGAAGCCGTTCAGAATCCGTGAGCTGATTACAAGAATTAAGACTGTTCTACGGCGGGCAGGACGGAATCCGGCTGCGGATATGCTGACTATCGGCAATATTTCAATTAATGTTTCTCAGGCCAAGGTTTATAAAAATAAGTCGGAGATTTTTCTGACGGCGCTTGAATACCGCCTTCTTCTGACATTGGCGGGACACCGCGGACAGGTGCTTTCAAGAAACCAGCTTCTTGAAGGTATCTGGGATGTGTCCGGTGATTTTGTCAATGACAATACGCTGACAGTTTATATGAAGCGGCTTCGCGAAAAGCTGGAGGATAATCCGGCAAAACCAAAGCTCATTAAAACAGTGCGCGGCCTCGGTTATATGATGGAGTAAGCTTATGTGGAAAAACAGAGAAATAAAATGGCTTCTTTTGCTGGCGGCAGTTTTGTGTGCAGTGATAGTTTCCGTCAGTTTTGTGCGGCCGTCAATGACCGCTGTGACTGCGGTGGCTGCTATTGTGATTTTGACGGCAGCCTATGTCGGGGCAACGGTGTACCGTTTCCGGAAAATACGGATGCTTTCCGATTACCTTTATAAGCTGGCGGACGGCGGGCGCGCGCTTTTGCCGGATAAATATACGGAGGGTGAGTTAAGTCTTCTCCAAAGTGAGATTTACAAGCTGGCAGTCCGTTTAAGTGAACAGGCAGAGCTTTTAATGAAAGATAAAAATTATCTTGCCGATGCAATTTCGGATATTTCCCACCAGCTGAAAACGCCGGTGACATCAATGCGCGTCATGGCGGATCTGCTCGCGGACGGCGGGCTTTCCGATGAGCGGCGCGCTGCCTTTACGGCAAATATTCAGAGTCAGCTAAACCGGATGGAATGGCTTGTGACAGCTCTTTTGAAAATGGCGAAGCTTGACGCAGGCGCGGTAACAATGAAAAATGAGCCCTTTGTTATTGAAGCGCTTTTGCACCGGGCGGCAGAGCATCTTCTCATTCCGATGGAGTTAAAGCATATAACGTTTGAACTTGAAGGCGATATGAAAGCGGAAATTTCCGGCGATATCGGCTGGCTTTCGGAGGCTGTCGCCAATATTTTAAAAAACTGTATTGAACATACGCCGGTGGGCGGGCGTATTGTTGTACACGCTGAGAAAACAGCGCTTTATACGTCTATTACAATCAGCGACACCGGCTGCGGCATTGCTGAAGATGATCTTTCTCATATATTTGAACGTTTTTATAAAGGAAAGAACTCGTCGTCAGACAGTGTGGGCATCGGTCTTGCAATGGCAAAACAGATTATGACAGAAACAAACGGCACACTTGCTGTCACGAAAACCGGTGAGCGCGGTACGACCTTTATGTTAAAGCTTTACAGAAAGTGACAGAAATGTCACTTTTTTTGTCACCGTAAAGTCATTTTGAGATGCTATAGTGTCATTATAGAAACGAAATAAGGCATTGATGAAGGAGGATTTCAATGGAAATTTTAAAGGTAGAGCATCTGACAAAGGTGTACGGCAGCGGTGAAACGGCCGTGAAGGCGCTCGATGATATATCATTTTCGGTGGAAAAGGGAGAATTTACGGCAATTATAGGGCCGTCAGGCTCAGGAAAATCAACATTGCTGCACTTGCTTGGCGGTGTGGATTTTCCGACGTCGGGCACAGTGACAATCGACGGCACAGACATTTATAAGCTGAATGAAACGAAGCTTGCCATTTTCAGACGGCGGCAGATCGGTCTTATTTATCAGTTTTATAACCTGATTCCGGTGCTTGACGTGGAAGAAAATATGACGCTGCCGCTGCTTCTTGACGGGCGGACGCCGGAGAAGGCAGCACTTATAAATATGATTAAAATGCTTGGGCTTGATGGCCGTATTCATCATCTTCCAAACCAGCTTTCCGGCGGACAGCAGCAGAGAGTGTCCATCGGCCGGGCGCTTGTGAGCCATCCGGCCATTGTTCTTGCCGATGAGCCGACAGGCAACCTCGACAGGAAAAACAGCAACGAGATTGTAGAACTTTTAAAAATGTCCAACCGTATGTACCATCAGACACTGCTTTTAATTACTCACGATGAAAGTATTGCCCTGCAGGCAGACCGGATTATTACAATCGAGGATGGAAAAATTAAGAGCGACGAGCGCATACGAAGAAAATCGGGCGTCACAGACAGCCTTGACGGTGCAGCTAACCGCGGGGAGGTGTCGCGATGAATGTCATCCGTAAACTGACATGGCAGTACATGAAGAAAAATAAGCGCCGGACAATTGTCACAGTGATCGGTATTATTATTTCGGTGGCAATGATGACGGCAGTGACGACAGCGTATGCTTCCTTTGCAGATTTGTATGAGCGAAAGACAATCATGCAGGACGGCCGTTGGCATGTGCTTTATAAAAATGTGCCGGCAGAAAATACAGAAATCATCGAAAATGATGAAAACAGCGGGGAAGTGATGCTGAGCGCAGATTTAGGCTATGACATGGTTGACAGTGAAAATGAATATAAGCCGTATATTTTTTTGAAGGCATACAGCGCCGACGGCTTTGGTATGGTGCCTGTGTCATTAATTGAAGGCCGTCTTCCGCAAAACAGCAGTGAAATCGTTATTCCGCTGCATTTAAAGCAAAACGGCGGTGTTGACTGGAAGGTCGGCGATACGGTGAAGCTGACGCTCTCAGACAGAACAGTGACGCAGGACGGCGAAACCTATGTCTTAGATCAGCAAAATCCTTTTCAGGACGGCGGATATGAATATCACAACAGCGAAGTTCTGACACCAAAGAAAGACGCAAAGACATATACGATTGTCGGATTGATGGAGAGGCCGGACTTTGAGCCGAGCTGGGCGCCGGGCTATACGGCAATCACGGTGCTTGATGAAAAGGAAGCGCACATAGATACAGTGAATGTTTCTGTATGGCAGAAAAAGGTTGATAAAAATATTTATGATAATAGTGAAAAGCTGGCTGAGGCAGCAGGTATTACAAAAGAGGATCTTTCTTATAACTCAGTGCTTCTGGCACTTTCGGGTGTGGCAGGTACAAACGGTTTTATTATGATGATGTATGCCTTGGTTGTGCTCTTACTGATCATTATTGTTATCAGCTCTGTATCGCTTATTTATAATGCTTTTGCAATTTCCCTGACTGAGCGCAGCCGCCAGCTTGGTATGCTTGCCGGTGTGGGCGCCACAAAACGTCAGAAACGGGCGTCGGTTTATTATGAAGGCTTTTTGGTCGGCATTGTTAGTATACCGGTCGGCATTATCGCCGGTATCGGCGGACTTGCCGTTGCTTTCAAATGTATGGCACCTGTATTTGAATCCACTTTCAGTACATGGAAACAGGAACTTTATGTTGTTGTCAGCTGGCCTGCCCTGCTTGCGGCAGCCGTTGTGGCGGCATTGACAATATTTATTTCAACGTACATTCCGGCAAAGCGGGCGTCTAAAATTTCGCCGATTGACGGTATCCGTCAGAGCAAAGATATTAAGCTGACAAAAAAGTCTGTGAAAACATCCCGTCTGACGAGAAAGCTTTTTGGCTTCGAGGGTGAGATTGCCCTGAAAAATTTAAAGCGCAACAAAAAACGCTACAGAGCGACTGTTTTTTCAATGGCTGTGAGCCTTGCCCTGTTTTTAGGTGTGTCCGGTTTTGTCGAAGCATTAAAGCAAAGTTCACAGATGCTGCTTGAGACAGATCATGTCGATATCAAGGTGCAGGCGGACGAGGCTGATTTTGAAGAAATATCCAAGCTTTCCGGTATTGTAAAGAGCACGCAGATGACACAGACATCAATGCTTTGTGCCGAGTGGTCCCAAATGAAACTGACCGGAGAATTTCAGAAAGTGCGCACCGAAATGATTGAGAAAGAAAATGGCACAATGTGGACAGAGGGCGGTGATTACAGCGTTTTTGTTTATGCGCTGGATGATGAAAGCCTCAATGCATTTTTGGAGGAAGCGGCCATTGACAGGGCGGTGCTTGACGGTGAGAATAAGGCGATTCTTTTAAATAAAATAATGATTGTCGGAATGCAGTCAAGAGCTGAGACAAAAATGTTTGACTGTAAGCCGGGGCAGACGCTTTCCATTGATTATGTAAGAACTGAATATAATAATAAATCAGAAGACTATGAGGAAATACGGGACAATGTCGTCAGTCTGACAATTGCTGCAGTGACGGAAAAAGCGCCGTGGTGTGCCGACGAGCGGATGGATTTATATGAAACTGAAAATATCCGTCTGCTTGTTACTGAAGAAACGCTTCAAAAGTTTGTGGACGCCAACGAAGTGCTGCCTCAGCCTTTCACAAAGCTGTGCATTGATTCTGACGATCCGCAGACAACATTGGATGATCTTGATGCCTATATTTCGGAAAACAGCGAGACGCAGGGCATCATTTATTCATCTTCTTGGAAAATGATTGAGAGCAATGAAAATACACTGCTTCTTATTTCGGTTTTTGCCTATGGTTTTATTATTTTAATGACAGCCATCTGTACGGCAAATATTATTAATACGACATCAACGGGAATCAGTATGCGGCGCAAGGAATTTGCAATGCTGAAATCTGTCGGTATGACGCCAAAAGCATTTAATAAGATGATTATTTATGAAAGTATGTTTTACGGCCTTAAGGCACTGCTCTTTGGCCTGCCTGTCGGTTTCCTTCTGATGTGGCTTTTCTATAAGACAGCAGGTACGGGCATTTACAGCAGTTTTTCACTGCCGTGGCTGAATATTATCCTTGCCGCCATGATGATATTTTTGATTACAGGCGTGTCCATGATGTATTCGGTGAACAAAATAAAAAAAGAAAATGTTATCGAGGCGCTGAAGGGGGAATAAAAAACGATGATTTATTTGGACAATGCGGCGACGACGCTTCATAAACCGGCGTGTGTGCGTGAAGCAGTGGCTGCCGCCTTTGATGTGATGGGTAATTCCGGACGCGGGGCGGCGCGTCCGGCGCTGGATGCTTCGAGAATCATTTATGAAGCGAGAGAATGTCTTGCCCGTTTGTTTCATGCCGAAAGCTCGGCTCAGATTGTATTTACGCTCAATGCCACACAGGCACTGAATACAGCCATTAAAGGACTGAACTTGCATGAGGGCCATGTGATTACGACAGTGCTTGAGCATAATTCAGTGTTAAGACCGTTGTATGAGTGCAGGGAGGCCGGCGGCAGTCTGACGATTGTCGGCTGTGATGAAAAGGGCAATATTGATTATGACGATATTGAGGCAGCCGTGCGGGAAGATACGAAGGCGATTGTCTGTACGCACGCTTCGAACCTGACCGGAAATATGATTGATCTTGGCCGTGTCGGCCGTATTGCTCACAGCCACGGACTTCTCTTTATCGCAGATGCTTCCCAGACGGCGGGCGTGTGGCCTGTCGATGTGCAGAAAATGGGTATTGACGTGCTTTGCTTTACCGGACATAAGGGGCTTTTGGGACCTCAGGGCACAGGCGGCATGTATGTGCGTCCCGGTGTGACAATCCGTCCGCTTTTATCGGGCGGCAGCGGTATTGAGACATACAATAAAAAACATCCGTCAAAGATGCCGACGGCACTGGAAGCCGGAACATTAAACGGCCACGGTATTGCAGGGCTCGGCGCGGCTGCAGCTTACATCGAAAAAACAGGGCTTGACATACTCCGTGAAAGAGAGCTTGCATTGATGCGGCGTTTTTATGAGGGTGTTCATAAAATACCCGGCGTAAAGCTTTACGGTGATTTTGAAGCTTCAAACCATGCCGCGATTGTGTCCTTAAATATCCGTGATTATGATTCTTCGGAAGTTAGTGACGAACTGAATATGTCCTACGGCATTGTGACACGCGCCGGCGCCCACTGTGCGCCGCTGATGCATGAGGCGCTTGGTACTGTCGGACAGGGCGCTGTGCGGTTCAGCTTTTCACACTATAATACGGAAGAAGAAATCGACTTTGCCGTAAAGGCAGTCCGGGAACTGGCGTGTGAATAATATATGGACAGCTGCAAAGTGTCTACGGCTGTTTTTTTCGTACTTTTGAAAGATATCTGTAAATAGTCGGCTCGGACACCTGAAGATAATCGGCAACCTGTGCAATGGCACCTTTTGTTGAGAAAATCTCCTGTTCGTCCAGCTTTTTCACAAGCTCAATCTTTTCGGCGGCAGACATGCGTTTTGGCATGACATTAAAGCTGTTTAATGTATTTAAAATGCGGTCGCTTGAAATGTCAAGAATTGATGCATTAAGCCGTTCAGAGTAGCCGGACGGCCCTTTTCCCGGCAGGCAGAATGCAGCGCTTAAGGCATGGATTGCCCGCTCCGCTTCAAGGAGTGTATCTGTATTGTGATTGATACATAAAAGACCAATCAGTGTATCATCTTCCTTAATAAAATAGGTGGATGATACAAGATGGTGTCCGCCGGCACACTTTCCCTCATAATTGACAATATAATCTGTTTCAAGATACTTCTTATCTGCGATAAACTGCCGTGCAAGGTCTGTCAGAGAATCGCCGATGCGTCTGCCGGAAATATGGGCATTCTCAATGGCGATAATCGACGTATCGGGCTGGCTGATATCGTGCAGAATAATCTCAAAATCACTTCCGAACACCTGCCCCATAAACTTCACAAGCGGAATATAATTCGTAAGCTTTGACAAAAAATCATCTCCTTAAAATTGTCTGCCTATAAACATTCAATAGGCTGCGTTAGATATTGAATAAATTATACTATGCTGTTTGTGGGAATGTCAAATTATTAGAAAATAATAATAAATTATTATTTTAATAAAAAGTTATTGACTGCAAGAGGGGTAAGTGCTATACTAAAGAAAAAAGCAAGGGGGTAACGATGATGAGGCAAGTGATTCATACGGAAAATGCACCGGCAGCGGTCGGCCCATATTCTCAGGCGGTACTGGATGGACAGGTTTTATATGCATCCGGTCAGATTCCAGTGAATCCTGTAACAGGGGAAGTTATTGTGGAGGATATCAGGGCAGCGGCGGTTCAGGTGATGGAGAATGCCGGAGCGGTTTTAGAGGCAGCAGGACTGGATTATAGTGATATTGTCAAGACGACCGTTTTTTTGACAGACATTCGCTGCTTTGATATTGTCAATGAGATTTACGCCGGTTATTTCAAGGATAATTTTCCGGCACGCTCATGTGTTCAGGTAGCAGCGCTGCCTAAAAATGTGCCTGTAGAGATGGAGTTTATTGCAACGAGGAAAAGTTAGTTAAGTGAGGGAGGGATATTTATGCCTGAAGCTGCAAATTATGGAATTATTTCACTGGTGCCATTGACGGTAACATTACTATTGGCATTTTGGAAAAAGGATGCAATTTTAGCATTACTTGCCGGATGTATTACCGGCGTTCTTATTCTTGGTATGGATCCGGCGTTTGGTCTGTCGGCATTGACACAGGAAGCTCTTGGCAATGAAGATTTTATATGGGTATTATCCATTCAGATTTTCATTGGTATTATGATTGCCTTTTTCATGAAGGCAGGTGTTGTGGATGCTTTTGCAAATTTTATTGCTGATAAAGTGACATCGCCAAGAGGGATTAAGGCAGCCACATGGTTTATCGGTTTATTTACAGTGGATGACTATATGAGTCCTCTGCTGCGCGGCGTGATTATGAGACCTTTGACGGATAAAGAAAAAATACCTAGAGAAAAGCTTGCCTTTATCCTTGATTCTACTTGTGCATCTGTGTGTACAATTATTCCGTTCATGGCGTGGGGAGCTTATGTCGCAGGACTTATTGCCGATCTTGGTGGTCCGGTAACAACTGTGGAGGAAGGCGTCAGCGTTTACATCAAAGCAATTCCGTTTAATCTATATGCCATTATTCTTTTGGTGATTGTGCTTTTAAATGCTTTGGAAATTTTCCCTGACATCGGGCCTATGAAAAAAGCAGAGCGGCGCGCAAAAGAAACAGGAAAGGTGCTGCGCGACGGTGCGGTACCGCTTGTCGGCGAGGAGTTAGATGAGCTTTCGTCAGGAAACAGTAAAGTGAAAGCCAATATTTTTACAGATTTTATTGTGCCGATTTTGATTATTGTTGTTATGGCCATTGTGACTTATATTACAAAGGGCGGCGTTAAGATTTTAGAGTGCTTTATTGTGACTGTTTTTTATCAGGCCATTGTGTTAAGTATACGCCATGTGTTTACGGGCATTAAAGACATGATGGATACGGCTATAAAAGGAATGAAAAGTGTCATGTCTGCAACACTCATTCTTGCCCTTGCTTATTGCATCAATACAATTACAAAATCAATGGGTGCTTCGGAATTTATTATGGAAGCTACAGCAGGATGGATGACGCCGGCATTATTTATTGCAATGACATTTGTTGTCGGTGCGGTGATGGCATTTTTTACAGGTTCATCGTGGGGAACTTTTGCAATCTGTATTCCTCTTGCAGTGCCGATTGCTTATTCCTTTACGGGAAATGAACTCGGTATTTTAGTTTACGCTGCAGTTGGTGCCGTTGTCAGCGGCGGTTTGTTTGGCGATCATTGTTCGCCTGTTTCAGATACGACGGTGCTATCTTCACTGGGTGCAGCCTGCGACCATATAGATCATGTAAAAACTCAGCTGCCGTTTGCATTTTTGTCCGCAGGGATATCCATTGTTATATGGCTTATTATTGCAACGGTTGCTGCATAAAAAGGAGACGCTATGTTTGATAAAATCATAGAGCGAAAAGGTACAGATTCTTTTAAATGGGATATGAATACAGAATATTTCGGACGAGAGGATGTTATTCCGATGTGGGTTGCAGATATGGATTTTGCCTGTGCAGAGCCGATTGTCAAGGCAGTGCAGGAACGTGCAAAGCATCCGGTTTTCGGATATACAGTCCGCAAAGAGGATTATTATGATGCTGTCCTTGGATGGCTTGATAAAAGGCATGGTTTTGTCTGTCCGAAAGAATGGCTTGTGTTTTCACCGCCGGGTGTTATATATGCCGTATGGGTAATGATTCAGATTTTGACAAAACCGGGTGATAAGATTGCGACACTGATGCCAAATTATGATCCGCTTTTTGATGCGGTTACCAAAACAGGACGGACGCTTGTGACAGAAGCAATGATTCATCAAGGGCATACATATTGTATAGATTTTGAAAAGACAGAGGCAATGCTTTCACAAGATGTCAAAGTACTTATTTTATCAAATCCGAATAATCCAACCGGGCGTGTGTATACAAAAGAAGAATTAAAACAGCTTGGACGGTTATGCCTGAAATATGATGTCTATGTTATTGTTGATGAAATTTATTCAGACTTTATATTGCCGGGACATAAGCACATTCCGTTTGCATCACTTGGAGAAGATTTTGCCAAGAACAGTATGTGCTGTTATGCGACAAATAAGGGCTTTAATTTGGGCGGTCTTGCGATGGCGACAATTGTCATTGCTGATGAAGGTAAACGAAAAGCATTTGAGGATGTGATGATGAGTGCGCAGACACGGCTTGATAATATTTTTGGGGCAGAGGCACTAAAAGCGGCTTATACAAAAGGTGAGCCGTGGTTAAATGAGGCTATTGCCTATGTTGATGGTAATAAAACATATGTATCAGAATATTTAAAAAATAATATCCCTGAAATTAAAATGACAGATTCTGAAGGTACATTTTTGTTATGGCTGGACATGCGGGCACTTCATCTAAATGTAGAGGCGTTAGAGAACTTTCTCATTAATAAAGCACATCTTGCGCTGACACAGGGGTACGAATTTGGGCTAGAAGGTGAAGGCTTTGTACGAATGAATATTGCCTGTCCGAGAGTAACGGTAGAAAAAGCGATGGAAAACCTTAAAAGAGCAGTGGAAGAAAAATAATTCACTGAAAATGATTATGGAAGTATCGGAAAATCCCGGTTTTGAAATTGTTTCAAAGCCGGGATTTTTGGCGTGCGCCTTGCGGTGCACGTTTCTAATTTAAGCAAGATATAAATACATGAGCATGAAGTGGCAGAAGCTTCCGGCCATAACGAACAGATGGAAGACTTCGTGAGAACCGAAGCTTTGGTGGCGGCTGTTAAAAATCGGCAGCTTTAAAGCGTAGATAACGCCGCCGACAGTATACATAAGACCGCCCATAAGAAGCCACATAAAGCCCGCAAACGGAAGGTTTGTCCAAAGCTGGGGAAGTGCGATGATGCACAGCCATCCCATGACAATATATAATATAGAAGAAATCCATTTTGGACAGGTCACCCAAAATGCCTTAAAAATAATGCCGGCCAAAGCCATCGTCCATATAGCGGCAAGAAGCCCGGTACTAAGCGATCCGTCCAAGGCAATGAGGCATACAGGTGTGTAGGACGCTGCAATTAATACAGAAATCATCATATGGTCGAGTTTTTTAAGTCGCTTATTCACTTTTTCATTAATATCGAGAGAATGGTAGAGTGTACTTGCGGTGTAAAGTAAAATCATGCCGCCCATAAATACGGCCATTGCTGCGGTGTGTACGGTGCTGCCGCCCAAGGCAGTTTTCACAAGCAGCAGCGGCGCTGCTAGAACGGCTAAAATCGCGCCGATAAGATGTGTGATGGCGCTTCCGGGATCTTTAAAACCGTGATTTTTCGCCGGTGTACGCTGCGATAAAGGTGAAGCAATCGGTGTCTTATTTACAGATGTTATTTTAATTGTGCCTGCTTTCATGAAATCAACCTCCGTCAAAATTTTATAAAAATACCTGTGTTATATTAGTATATGTATGATGGCAATGCATGCATTACCATGTAGTATTAAAAACTATATAAGATATATACATATGCTATCACAATGGGCAAAAATGTCAAGCGAAAAATTGTGATTGACTTTTAAGCGGATATCTGATAGTCTGAAGTGTATTTGTAAATAAGTGATTTCGCATAGATAGGAGAAAAAATTGAGGTTTGAAGAATTAGAAATTAATAGTAAAATTATCAGAGCCGTTACAGATATGGGCTTTGAGGAGGCGACGCCGATTCAGGCGAAGGCGATTCCGGTTGTATTAAGCGGCGTGGATGTTATCGGACAGGCGCAGACAGGTACAGGAAAGACAGCAGCCTTCGGTATTCCGATGTTAGAGCGCATTGATCCGAAGGATAAGCATCTTCAGGCGATTGTTCTTTGTCCGACAAGAGAACTTGCGATACAGGTTGCCGATGAAATCAGAAAGCTTGCAAAGTTTATGCACAGCATTAAAGTGCTGCCAATCTACGGCGGTCAGGATATTGTAAAACAGATCCGCTCATTAAAATCCGGCGTTCAGATTATGATTGGTACGCCGGGGCGTGTCATGGATCATATGCGCCGCAAGACGGTCAAGTTTAATCAGGTCAAAATGGTTGTGCTTGATGAGGCCGACGAGATGCTGAACATGGGTTTCAGAGAGGATATTGAGACAATTCTTGAGAAAGTGCCGGAGGAAAGACAGACAGTCTTATTTTCTGCGACAATGCCGAAGCCGATTATGGAGATTGCGGGAAAATATCAGAAGGATGCCCAGACAGTTAAGGTTGTGCGTAAAGAACTGACAGTGCAGAATATCGAGCAGTATTATTTTGAAGTATCGCCAAAGAGCAAGGAGGAAGTACTTTCAAGACTGATTGATATTTACAATCCGAATTTATCGATTATTTTCTGTAATACAAAGCGTCAGGTCGATGAATTAGTCAGCGCCTTAAAGGGACGCGGCTATTTTGCAGAGGGACTTCACGGTGATATGAAGCAGCAGCAGCGCGACCGCGTGATGAACAGCTTCAGAAACGGACGGACAGATATTCTCGTGGCAACGGATGTGGCCGCAAGAGGTATTGACGTTGATAACGTGGATATTGTATTTAACTATGATCTGCCGCAGGATGAAGAATATTATGTACATCGTATCGGACGTACAGGACGCGCCGGAAAGAATGGCCTTGCGTTTTCATTTGTTGTCGGCCGTGAGGTTTATAAGCTCAAAGATATTATGCGCTACTGCAAGACAAAGGTAACGATGCGCAAAGTACCGTCCTTAAACGATGTTGCCAATACAAAGATGAACAAGATTTTCGATGAAATTACACAGATTATCGAAGACGAAGATTTAAGCAGCATCTCCCGTATGATTGAGGAACGTATTTACGACGAGGATTATACTGCAATGGACATGGCTGCGGCGCTGATTAAAATGATGATGGGCACAAATGACAGCGTAGAGCTGCCGGATTACGGTGAGTTTGGCAATACCGGCGCCAAGGATGGCATGGTACGCCTGTTCATTAATATCGGTAAAAATCAGAAAGTAAGACCGGGCGATATCCTCGGCGCCATTGCCGGCGAGAGCGGTATTCCGGGCAAGCTTGTCGGCACAATCGATATGTATGATAAATATACATTTGTCGAAGTGCCGGAGGAACATGCCCGTGAGGTGCTCATAGCCATGAAAAACGCTAAAATCAAGGGCAAGAGCATCAGCATTGAGCCTGCAAACCGGAAATAAAAACAGACAGCGTTTTTTGGAAGAATTGTCAATATCTTTTCACAGACACTTATGATAGTATGAAATTATCTTGAAGGTATGTTTTGGAAAAACGGGGGTGTTTCATATGTCAAAACGAATTGTGAAGATTTTTGTATTGCTTTTAGTTATTGCCTACATTCCGGCAGTTTTACTTGTACCGCAGCTTGGATTTCTGAAAAATGATATTATGGCGTGGATTATTTATGTCATATGCGCCTTAGTCGTTCTTTTTATTCTGAGCATATTTAAGGAACATAAAATACCAAACGGGCCGTCAGAACGGCTGGGCGGTACCGAGGAAACATTAAAAGAGCGGAGCAAATGGTATCTATAACCAATTTTAAAGAAAATAAGATGTAATGAAAGGCCGTCCCATATGCGGGGCGGCCCTTTAAATTTTCTGTCAAATCGGGAATTAATTGACAGTCACCTGACCGGAAAGAACTTTGATATAACTGATTGCAAAATTTTCAACGCATGGATAGTAAATACCATCTTTAGGTGCGGTCAGAGTAAAGGTCACTTCAGCATTTGACTGAGTATCTATTTCATAAAATTTTCGGTCGAGTATGTAGCCGAAAAGAATAGTTTCTCCGTCACCGTTAGCACCTGAAAAGTAAGGAGCTGTTTCCAAAGTCACTGTAAGCACATCACCCTTTTTTAAAGACCAGCCATTAGAAGCATCTTGTGTAAAAACAGCAATATCGCCACTGTTAAATAAAAAATCGGGAATATTAAACCCCTCATCTGATTTTGATAAGATTACATCTGAAATGGAGTTATAGGGTATATTTTTGCTAAAGGAAGCTGCATCGGCAACATGACTGTTGATGACCGGCGGATTTGTTTCCAGGATGGCAGGTTCATCTACAACCACACCTATGTGGGAATCGGTGTCGGCAATTGCATCAATTTCCTTATTGCTGATAAATACGCCGGTAAAATAATCTGCAGTAGGTAGCCCACTCCTCGTCGGTCAGCTCCGGATTCAT
>OLRK01001231.1_pt1 | contig 22646 bp, 25 predicted proteins | sample 1672911 | NCBI WGS metagenome assembly OLRK01 (sample SAMEA3136736, study PRJEB25190) | human gut metagenome | biome: human gut; feature: human-associated habitat; material: faeces | place: Austria | collected 2013 | reverse complement strand
TTTTTCGTGCTCCGATTCGTTAAATCTGAACTTTTCCAAACTTTTCGTCCGGTTTTGCTGATCAATCGGTCAGCCTATTTATAATACCACAGCTGGAAGCCCGTGTCAACAACTTTTTTCCATTTTTTGATTGATTACTCAAAAAGTTTCAAATCGTCGTGACGCTTCTTTCGTTGTGGAGGCCGTCTCTCGGAGACAGCTTATATAGAATACCACTCCATGCATACAATGTCAATCCCTTTTGCACAAAAACTAGAGATATTTTTTGTGCACCCTAGCCAGCTAAAACCAGCACGGGTGCACAGGTTAATCTTCTCGAATGACAATACCGAGCAGGCGTGCAAGTCCCGCTGCCTGCCGCTCGCTCACGATCATGCCGTGCAGCTCCTGCCCTGCCGCCTGGATACCCTCCAGCGTGCAGCGCGAAAAGTCGATACCCGACAGCGGTGTCCGAAAGAAGTTCACACCGCCGAAGTCACAATCCTGTGCGGTGAAATCCTGTAAAGCGGCTTCGCTCAGGCGTGCCCGCATCAGGCGACAGCCTTGCAGGCTGGTCTTTTTCCACCGCGAGGCGCAAAAGTCGCTGTCCTCCATGCGGCAGTCCCCAAAACTCACGTCATACAGGCCTGCGCCGTAAAAGTTCGCCCCGAGCATGCGGCAATCGGCAAACGCGCAGCGCGTCCATATACCATTCGCGCAATTTGCGCCCGACAGCTCGCAGCCGATCAACTTGACATCGGTAAAGCTGCATCGCTCCAGATTCGCGCCGGTCAGGCGGCACTGTTCGAGCACGCATCGGTCAAAGGTCATCTCTTCCAGATCTGTGTCTGACAAGTCCAGTCCTTTTAGATACGCACCGCGCACCCGCCCGTCCCGCTGGCAGGCTTGCCAGTCGACCGCCTCATCCAGTACACGCGGCAGTTTGGGTGCAGCCGGTTTCATCCCTCCACCTCGCAGATGGTCAGAATGTCACGCGGATGCACCAGCCGGTACGTACACGGCAGATCGGGCTGGTGGGTGCCCCACAGCGCAAGCCCGCTCGCCATGCCTGCTGCCTCGGATGCCTGCATATCGCCGGGGCTGTCTCCGATATAAATTGCGTCCTGCGGTGCAATGTCCATCCGTTTCAGGCACTCGATGAGCGGATCGGGATGCGGTTTGTGCAAAACCGTGTCCTTCTGGCTCACGATGGTGTCAAAATATGCGGTCAGTCCGCGTGAAGTCAGTCCCATATCCACACCGCTCACGCCGCGTGAGGTCACAATGCCCAGCCGCACGCCGTTTCGGTGCAGAATCTCGATCACTTTGGTCAGTCCCTCAAACACCGGGGTCGTTTTGAGCGCGTTGAGCGACGCTTCATGCCAGCGCGGCTTGACCCACGCAGCCTGTTCCTCGTTGCAGCCCAGAAAACGGATGCCGTCCGGCCCGGTCATGCCAAAGGTCTTGAGCAGCTTGTCTTTGGGCGGCTCAACGCCGGTCGCCTGGGTCACAAGCGCCGAAAGCGCGGTCATCTCGTCGTGTTCGGTGTCAAATAACGTGCCGTCAAAGTCAAACAGCACTGCCTGATAGCGCATAACACCTCTCCTCCTAATTGGTTGTTCACAGTCGTATAATAGCACAGCGAACCTCTACGGAGCAATGAAATTTTTCTTGACCTTACCACTATATCAGACCTTATACGAGTCTCACAAGGAAGGATACCGATGGAGTACACCATAAGAACTGGCGGGTGCGAGCACACGTACATTGGGCGCGACAGATATAAAAACACGTAAAGAGAGGGGATTCCTAAACTCCCCTCTCTTTATAAATCGTCTTCAAACTTTCCTGTCCGGAAGTGCAAACCACACCACGGGCAGATGGCCGTTTCCGTGCGGATGAACTTATCCACCCGAAATGGCAGATAAAAGCGATGACAGTTCGGGCAGACATTTTGCAGTGCAGCATATACACCACACACCAACACGCTAATCACTGCCACCCATTCCAGTTTGCTCTCAGGCATACAGATATGGACGGCGACCCAGACTGGAATCAGGAAAAACAGCGCCGTAGCACTCATATTTCGTCTATACTCAATTTTTTGATACTTCCTCTTTAGTTCTTCTTCCCGTTCACGCGACATCCGTTCTGAAATGATTACATCTCCTTTTTGACTTCTTTCCAAATAGTATAATAATTATGGTGCTCTGCTAAAACCAATCCTGCATTAGTAGCTAATTTTGACGCATCGTAAAATGTTTTTACTTTTGACCATAGTGGATGTATACTAATATATCCTAATGCAATATCCTTTAAAACTGAAAAACCTTCATCATTCTCTAGATCTTGGTATATATCCGCAACACTTTGCATAATACCCAATGCAGGAATAAGGTCACCTGCTAACGCCTGCTCAGACTTTATAAATTCACCATAAAATTTATCAAAATCATAAATTGTATCCTTATAGTTTTTGCACATCCTTACAATCGAACTTCCAGGATTTGCTCCTGTATTAACCAATTTACTATCATAATACAAGTGCCATTCATCATCCTCATACCAATACCACTTATCCCCTGTAAAATATTCAGATCCACCTTGATAACTTGCATATGGGGCGATATCATCATATCTCTCTGAGGCTTCTGGACTATACGAAAACGTTCCCTTATGTTTTTCTTGTGAACCCTGAAGAAGCTGCCCCATCTCATCCTTCCATGTTATAGTATACTCATAGGACATCTCCCCGGTTCTGAGAAACTCTACTCTTCGTTGTGGTCCATCAACAATAACAGCAATATTATCGTTTTCATCAGCATACATTCGTGAATAATCACGAATCGTAGTAACAATATACTTTTCTCCGTCCATAGTATATTCCTCTACAACAGTCTCCGCTTGATCGGTAGATCCCCCTCCTACAGCAAGCGCAGTCTGCGTGAACATTGTCACAAGCATTACCACAGTCAACAGTATACTCAGAAATCTTTTCATATTTTACCTCCAAGTTATACAACAATACGATTTTTTCTTAACCCTTGAACTTACCAGCTGGTTTAAATAAATATTAGCATCTTTCCGAAAACAAATCAATGTAGCAAGCAATTCTATATAAACAAAATTGTCTATTCTCTTTTGTGCAGTCTGTCCCTGAAAGGGACAAAAAAAGAGGAGCGGAATTTCCGCTCCTCTTGGGATTCTTTTAAGCTGCAGTCGCGTTCTGCGCCTCGGCAGGCAGCTCAAAATCTTCCACTGCGTCGAAATTCGAGCAGGTCAGAGACATCGCCGCCTTGGACACCGTCATGGTCATACCCTGGTCGGCTGCGCCTTCCGCTTCCAGTGCATTTTGCACGATCGAGTCGATCATCTGACTCATGTCCATCTCGTACTGCACCGGATAACCGTCTGCGTTAATCCAGACGCTCATGGGCAGGTCGCCCAGCTCGGACAGCATGGCTTTGAGTTCGTCTTCGGACACGTCGGTGCCGGTCTGACCCAGCGAACCGAGCACACCGCTCTCCTCAATGACATCGTACAGCTTATCACCCTTGATGACACCGGTGAACTTGGTCGCGTCCGCGCCGCCGATCTGCTCGGTACCCGCTTCGGCAAAGTCTACCGCGCTGTCCAGATACAGTTCGAGCGATTCTGCCGCGTCAAACTGTGCCAGTTCGGCTTCGCTCACCGACTGCTTGACCCACTGGCCGTTCATCTGCATATACACATTAGCCGTGTCGTCCTCGGACATGATATACAGTTCCACGTCCTGTGCGCCGCCCAGCTCTTCACCCATGTCAATCTGCATGGTACCCTTGGCCTTGAGGGGCTCCTGGATGACGTCCATCTGCATTTTGGTGCTCATGTTGAGTTCCTGCGACTGGTCAGCCATCGCAAACGACATGCCGATGTCCTGCGTCATGTCGATGGACAGGCTGGTGAGCGCGCTCATCTTTTCTTCGGCTGCCGCGACCCGCTCGGCCGGGGTCATGGCATCCGTGCCGGAATCGCCCGTGCTCTGCTGTCCACCTCCGCCGCACGCGGTTAGGGACAGGGTGAGGGTCAGTGCGGACAGCGCCGCCAATGCTCGTTTGGTCTTTTTCATCCAGGGTATCCTCTCTTTCTCCTGTAAAATCAGGGTGGGAAATTTACGCTGGGGTTAATTTTTGATTTTATACGCGGCTCCACTGTACGCCTTGACGGGTATCCTTAATCGCGATGCCCATTTCGTTGAGCAGATAGTCGCGGATGCGGTCGGCCTCGGCAAAGTCCTTGTTCTTCTTTGCTGCGGCGCGCTGCGCGATCAGCTCCTCGATCTTTGCCTTGTCCGGGTCTTCGCCTGCGTCCTCATGCTTCTGCACGATGTTCAGCACGCCGGTCAGCTCCATGAACAGATCGTATGCACCCTTGAGGTATGCAAGGGTTGCGTCCGCATGGCTGCCCGAGTATGCGTTGATCTCACGCATGAGCTCGAAGATGGCAGACAGTGCGTTTGCAGTGTTCATATCGTCGTCCATCGCCTCGATGAACTTCTCCTTGTACTGCTGGAGCGATGCCAGTGCCTCGGCTTCCTCTGCGGTCGGGGTCTCGCCCTGCGCCTTGGAAATGCGGAATTCCAGGTTGTTGCGTGCCTCGTACAGACGCTCGAGAGACGCCTTGTTCATCTTGAGCGACTCCTCGGAGTAGTTGAGCGGGGTGCGGTAGTGTGCGGACAGCATGAACATACGGATGGTCTCGTAGCCGTACTCCTTAGCCGCGTCGCGTACCATAAAGAAATTGCCCTTGGACTTGGACATCTTCTCGTTGTCGATGGTCAGGAAGCCATTGTGCAGCCAGTAATGTGCGAAGGTGCAGCCGTTTGCGCACTCGGACTGTGCAATCTCGTTCTCGTGGTGCGGGAAGGTCAGGTCAAGACCGCCCGAGTGAATGTCGATCGTGGGGCCAAGGTACTTGTTGACCATCGCCGAGCACTCGATGTGCCAGCCCGGACGGCCTTCGCCCCAGGGTGCCTTCCAGGACGGCTCGCCCGGCTTTGCTGCCTTCCAGACCGCGAAGTCCATCGGGTCTTCCTTGATCTCGCCGACCGAGATACGCGCACCGGCCTGCAGGTCTTCGAGCGGCTGGTGAGACAGCTTGCCGTACTCCTTGAAGGTCTTGGTGCGGAAGTAAACGTCACCGTTCTCGGCAACGTATGCATGACCCTTGTCGATCAAGGTCTTGACGATGTCGATGATGGCATCCATGGTCTCGGTTGCACGCGGATGTACGGTTGCGCGCTTGATGCCCAGACCCTCTGCGTCGACAAAGTACTCCTTAATATAGCGGTCAGCGATGACATCGTAGGTCACGCCTTCCTCGTTTGCCTTGTTGATGACCTTATCGTCAATGTCGGTAAAGTTCTGTACAAAGGTTACCTTGTTGCCGCGGTACTCAAAGTAACGGCGGAGCAGGTCGAACATGATGAACGGACGTGCGTTGCCGATGTGGAAATAGTTATAGACGGTCGGGCCGCACGAGTACATCTTGACTTCGCCCGGGGTAATCGGTACAAACTCCTCTTTCTGACGGGTCAGTGTATTAAACAGCTTCATGGGTATCAGTCTCCTTTATCTTCGATGAGCATTTGCGAAATTTGTTCGGGTGTCCGCATCCAGCGCGTACAGCTTGTGATAAAATCGGGTTCTTTCACCTCGAAGTGTGCGCAGGTACCCGGCTCCATACGGGAAAAGTCGCGTTCCTCGCACCGGTACCACCCAGTTTCTCCGGTGAAGCGTGCCAGATGCAGCAGATAGCGCCCGCGCCGGATGGACTTACTTTGGTCTTCCCGTCTGGAAACGACCAAGGCGTCAAACCCACGGGTTCGAGTATCGTCGTGATCAAATAATCCACCGGCGAGATCCAAGCCGAGGTCGATGAGGTCATCCCATCCCATTCTATGCGTTCTCCTCTCAGAAAAAACAAAAAACGCCTCCTCGGGCACAATAAAAAACCCAAAGAGGCGGCCGAAATGCGGTCGCGGTTCCACTCTTACGCTTCACTCTGATGCGCCTTAACGCGGCGCTGCACGCGGGGCATTACCCCCACCGCTCCCGGACGCACTTTCCCCAAGGCTCGACCGCGAGACTCTCTCAGCCCGAAAACTGAATTTTCGGGAGTCTCTCTCTTTGGCGGTGCGCCGAAAATGGGTACTCTTTCCGTTCATTGCGGATGGTATGCAATTATAGGTTTAGTATACGCAAATAGGAATGATTTGTCAAGGTGAAGCCCTGCACCGCACCCCCTATTGAAGTTTGGATCAAACCTTTTCAAAGGCTGGCGAAAGCTTCAATTAGGGGTGCGGTGCTTAGTCCTTCACCTTCTGCGGTTTAGACAACAGCAAGATCATAGCCAAAATACACGCGAAACCAATCAGATCCACTTTGGTAATCGGTGTTCCCAGCCAACAGACCGCGAACAATGCCGCCGAGACCGGTTCAACCGCCGAGATCATACTGCCTCGCGCCGGGCCGATGCGCTTGATGCCGTCAAGATACATGGTAAACGTCAAAATCGTGCCCACAATGACGATGAGCGCCATATACCAGATGACTTCACCATCCACCTTGACCGAAATCGTCCACGGACGCAGTACGATCATCTGCATAAGACCGCCAATCAGCATGCCCCAGCCGACCACGGTTGCCGAGTCGTGTTTAGACAGCAGATGTGCAGGCTGCAAAGTATAGACCGCGACGAACACCGCTGCGCACAGGCCCCAGAACAGGCCTTGCGGAGACAGGGCAAGTGAAGTCGGGTCGCCGTGAGTGGCGATCAAAAATGTACCGGCAAGTGCAAGGCACAGGCCGACGGTCTCACGCGCCGAAGGCAGTCGATGCTGCCGCAGGCACAGCCACAGCAGAATCAGTGCCGGGCCGATGTACTGCAAAACGGTTGCCGTGCCCGCGTTGGAATACTGCACGGCGGTAAAATAGGCAAACTGACAGCCGCTCATGCCCAAAAGTCCATACAAAACAATGTGCACCGCGTCTTTTTTGTCCTTCCACACGTCAAAGACCGCTTTTCCGCGCGTCGCACCCAAAATTGCCAGCAGGATGATACCCGCGCTGAGCAGGCGCACGGGCACCAGCCACGACGACACCATGCCCTTATTCTGGAACAAAAACTGTCCGCACGCGCCCGAAAAGCCCCACAGGCTGCCGCCTGCAAAGACCATCAGAACGCCCAGAGTTTCGTTTGAAAGATAAGGTTTTCTCACGTTTTTTCTCACTCCGCGCGTCCAAGCTCTGCCAGGCGGTCACCGGTCAGGCGATAGGTCGTCCAGTCATCCATACGCTGTGCGCCCATGGACAGGTAAAAGTCGATCGACGGCTGATTCCAGTCCAGGCACGACCATTCCAGTCGGCCGCAGCCGCGCTCGACGGCGAGCTGTGCCAGATGGGTCAGCAGTGCCTTGCCGTAGCCCTTGCCGCGCTCGCTCGGCTCAACAAACAAATCTTCCAGATAGATGCCGGCACGTCCCAAAAACGTCGAAAAGTTGTGGAAAAACAGTGCAAATCCCACCGGCTTGCCCGCGGCCTCCCCGATAACAACCTCGGCTTTCTGCTTTTCAAACAGCCATTCGGTCAGCAGTTCTTCGGTCGCGATGACCTGATCTTCCATCTTTTCATACACCGCAAGCCCTTTGATAAAGTGCAGAATCAGCGCAGTGTCCTTAGGCTGTGCCATGCGAAATGTAATCTGTGCCATATCAAAATTCCCCCTCTCGCAAGCAGAACGCCCCGCAGCCTTGCAGGACGTTCTGTGTTTCTCTTTTTAATGCTGCATGCCCAGAATCATGCCCAGCACATACGGAATGAGCCAGATGACCCAGACAAAAATACTGAATTTATGAAAGCTCTGCTGTCTGTGCGCGTCCTTTTTGACCAGCACCACGGTCGCCCAGACCGCATGGAACAGCATAAGCACAATGGCGAGCAGGCCGGTCACGCCGTGCAGACCCGAACCACCGCCGCCGTTTTGCTTTGCAATCTGACTCATGACCGTCGTGCCCGTCGTGTCAAACACCAGACCCAGCCAGAACACAATCGCGTGCCACTTTTTCAGCACGCCCGCGCGGTGCTCGGCCCAGACGCCGATGGTGTAGCACACCAGTGCCAGTGTGATGGTCACGATCGCGATGGGCAGCAGATTGCCGACGACCGCAAAGACCGTCGAGTTGGTCGCCTCGGGTAAAATCATCGTATTCATATTTTACGCCTTGGGACGGGTCGCACCCTCGGCAACCAGTGCCCAGTTGCGATGTAAGTAGTCATAGCCCGAGTAGATGGTTACCAGCGTGACCACCCAGGACACAACGGTCGGCAGCAGCATGAGCGTCTCACCGTCGGACAGGTTGGCCAGCCAGCCCGTGCCCAAGGTAACGACCGCAATCGCGCCTTCCGGATTGGAATAATTCGGGCATCCGACCGCACCGCGCAGTGCAATCACATACAGGAAAATCAGAATGATACCCGCAATCTGCACGCAGGTCTTGACCTTACCCGACCATGCAGCCGCCATGACCTGACCCTTTGCCGCTGCGACGTTGCGCAGGCTGGTGATGATGAACTCACGCGCCAGAATGACAAAGACCATCCATGCGGCAAACAGACCGCGTTCGACAAAAATGACCAGAGCTGCGGTCACGAGCAGCTTGTCGGCCAGCGGGTCGACAAACTTGCCGAAATCGGTGACCTGATTGTACTTTCGTGCAATGTAGCCGTCCAGAAAGTCGGTAAACGATGCCAAACAGAACAGCACAAGCGCGATGGCGTCATACTTCGGGCCGCCCAGAATAGCGAATACCACGAAAAACGGAATCATCGCGATGCGCACCAGCGTGATTTTATTGGCAGTTGTCATTCGGCTCAACCTCCCACGCGGACACCGGACAGATCGGCGCCCAGACTGTCGTCAATGCGCGCGCGCACAAATTCGCCCGCGCCGCACGGCGTTTCCGATGCAAACCATACCTTGCCGTCGACTTCCACCGAATCGGCGTAGGTACGTCCGTAATAGAGCTGCGCGTCGTCGTCATAACCCTCGCACAGCACATCCATTTCCTCATGGACACGGGACAGATTGTACTCGTCGATGACACCCGACTGCAATTCCTCCACGATCAGGCGGCGATTTTCCTTGGTCTCGTCGTCAATCTGGTCGGGCATCTCGGCTGCCGGCGTGCCCTCCTCGGGCGAGAACTCAAACACGCCTGCGCGCTCGATGCGCACGTCCTGTAAGAACTCGCACAGCTCGGTAAATTCTTCCTCGGTCTCACCCGGCAGGCCGACGATCAGGCTGGTACGCAGTACCACACCCGGAATGCGCTCACGCAGCTTGTTAATCAGCGCGGTCAGGCTGTCGCGGTCACCCGGTCGGCGCATGGCGCGCAGAATGCGCTTCGATACATGCTGAAGCGGGATGTCCAGATACTTGACGATCTTATCCTCCTCGGCAATTACGTCAATCAGTTCCTCGGTGATCTGGTCGGGATAGAGGTAGTGCAGACGAATCCAGGTGAAATCCATCTTGCACAGCTCGCGCAGCAGCTCGGGCAGACGGCGCTTGCCGTACAGGTCGATGCCGTACTTGGTGATGTCCTGTGCAATGACGATCAGTTCCTTGACGCCTGCATCCGACAGTGCTCTCGCCTCTTCCAGCAGTGCATCATAGTCACGGCTGCGGTACTTGCCACGCAGCTTGGGGATGATGCAGTATGCGCAGGTGTTCGAGCAGCCCTCGGCAATCTTAAAGTATGCCGTGTAGCCCGGGGTCAGGCGCTCGCGGTCGCCTTCCAGATCGGCGCCGTCCATCGGGCCGAAATACGCACGCTTTTCACGGCGGCTGGCCGCTTCGACCGCCTCTACAATGTCCTCGTAACTACCCGTGCCGCAAATAACGTCAACCTCGGGCAGATCGCGCTCGATCTCCTCGCGGTAGCGCTGTGCCAGACAGCCAGTGACGACCAGACCCTGCATTTTGCCCTGTTTGCACTGGGCGGTCTCCAGAATGGTCTCGATCGCCTCGGCCTTGGCCGACTCGATAAAGCCGCAGGTGTTGATAATACCCACCTCAGCCTCGTTCATATCGTCTACAATCTCGCAGCCTGCCTGACGCAGTCGGGCGAGCATGTGCTCGGAGTCGACCAGATTCTTGGCACAGCCGAGCGAGATCAGTCCAACTTTCGTGTTCACAGACACACTCCTTTCTCAAAAACAGCGCGGCGGAGGCCGCGCGGTCTTTCTCGTGCTTTGGATTCTTCTATATTACAATTATATCGGATTTTACGCAAGATGCAACCGGAAAGCAAATACTGGGGTATTTTTTCAGAATGTACCGATTTTCCGGTACATTCTCCCCGTCCGACTTGACATTTTGACCGTCCCGGGCTATACTGAAACTATAAAAAAGGGCGCGTTGCCGGTAGACGGTTACGCCCTCAGAAAGTTATCATGTAAATGACCGCTTCATTTGGACGTGAGGGCGATCATTTTCTTTTGCAAATTTTACGCATCGAATTTGAATTTTTGATACAAAAAGACCGCCTTTCGGCGGTCTTTTTTCACGTTTTATCGCCAAAACATCAGGAAAATCCAGATGGCCAGCGCACAGGCATACAGCCAGAAGGTCAAATGTGCCACGCGGTCGTGCTGCCGGTCGGCTTTGCTGCGGGCGGACATGCGCGCAAGCACGCAGAACGCCATGCCGACGATGGACAAAATCGCGCCGAACGGCCGCACTGCGGACAGATTCAGCAGTTCAGCGACGAGCAGCAGGCAGGCCAGCGCGACAACCGGCCAGAGAAATTTACGCATCATGGGGTGATCCCTCCCAAATGTTTGATGTTCTCACAGCACAAGACCGGCCAGCCGGAACGCATGGCTCAGCCAGATCAGGGTACAGACGGCAAAGCAGGCGACCGCGATCATCGCCGGACGGGCTGCCGCGTCGTTGCGCTGCCACCAGGCGACAATCCACAGCACAGCGCTCACGCACACCCCGGCGGTGACCGTCTTGGGCAGAACCGCCATGGCAAGCAGCAGTCCCATGTCTCCGCCCACCAGCGTACCCAGGCTGAGCACGCTCAGCACGATTGCCAGGATGCACACGCACCAGTTGAGTTTCTTGAGCATAGCTTCCCTTTCTCAGTCGAAATCGGCATCGATGGATGCGCCGTACTCGTTGAGTGCACGGCGGATATCTTCCCACAGGAACCCGCGCCGCTGCAGAGCGGCAACCGCCTTGTTAACCTCTTTGCGGTCGGACAGATCGCCGTGCAGGCGCTTATCGAGCAGTGCGAGCATAGCGTCGAGATCGGGCTCGCAGTCCTCCATGACCGCGTCCGCGTCGTCGCGCTCAATGCCGCGGCGGCGCAGCTCCTGCCGGATGCGCAGCGTGCCGTAACCCCGTCGGGTGTACGAGCGCACCGTACTCTCGGCGTACTTGCGGTCGTCCTGAAAGCCGTGTTCCTGCAAGTATGCCAGCGCATAATCGGCGGCGTCCTCGGCGCAGCCCTTGTCGATGAGCTTTTCGCGCAGCGCCGATGCCGACAGTGCACGGTAGGACAGCAGTTTTGCCGCCAGATCGAGCGTCTTGCGGTAGACCTCTTCCAGCTCTTCCCGGCTCAGCGTGCGCAGGTCGGGCGGCTGCACGTCACGCGCACGCCGCATCATACGTCAATCCCGTCGTCTTCGTCGAAGTCATCAGCATCAATCGCAACCGCGCGCGACTTCTCGGGCTTCTTTTCCTCACGCGCTGCCGGTGCTGCCGATGCGGTGGTCTCCTCTGCGTCCTCGTCGTCCTTGCCCTTCTTCTTGCGCTTGGGCGCGAGCTTGGCGTGATCGGCTGCAATCGCCTCGACGATCTTCTTGTGCAGCTCTTCAGCCTCTTCGGGGTGATCCTTAAAGTACAGCTTTGCGTTCTCACGACCCTGACCCAGACGCACGCCGTTCATCGAGAACCACGCGCCCGACTTCTGCACCAGATCGTACTCGACACCCAGATCGACCAGCTCACCGGTCTGCGAGATGCCCTCGCCGTACATAATATCGAACTCTGCCTCACGGAACGGAGGCGCAACCTTGTTCTTGACCACCTTGCAGCGGGTGCGCGAGCCGAGCAGCTCGGTACCGTTCTTAATGTGCTCGATACGGCGCACGTCGATGCGCACCGAAGCGTAGAACTTGAGCGCACGGCCGCCGGTGGTGACTTCGGGGTTGCCGTAGACCACACCGACCTTTTCACGCAGCTGGTTGATAAAAATAGCCACGCAGTTGGACTTTGCAATCGAGCCTGCCAGCTTACGCATCGCCTGGCTCATCATGCGGGCATGCAGGCCGACAAACGAGTCGCCCATTTCGCCCTCGATCTCCTGACGGGGTACGAGCGCTGCGACCGAGTCCACGACCACGATATCCAGTGCGCCCGAGCGCACCAGTGCCTCGGCGATTTCCAGGCCCTGCTCACCGGTATCCGGCTGGGATACCAGCAGGCTGTCAATGTCAACGCCCAGCGCACGAGCATAGACCGGGTCAAGGGCATGCTCGGCGTCGATGAATGCCGCTTCACCGCCTGCCTTCTGTGCCTGCGCGATGGCGTGCAGGGCAACCGTGGTCTTACCGGACGATTCCGGTCCATAGATCTCGACGATTCGGCCACGCGGCAGGCCGCCAATGCCCAGCGCACAGTCCAGACCGATCGAACCGGTGGAAATGTGGTCGACTGCCATGCCGGTATTCTCGCCCAGGCGCATAACCGCGCCCTTACCATACTGTTTTTCAATCAGACCCAGCGCCTTGGCCAGGGCCTCCTGTTTGTTGGCCGCCGGGGCAACCGGCTCCAACTTCTTTTTATTATTAGACGCCATAAATAGGGTTCCTCCATGATTGTACGTTCAGTTCCTCTATTATAATGCACGGCGCGCCGATTTGCAAGCGATTTTCGAATGCCTGTTCGGTCAGGACAGGGGTACCCGGGCACATACGATGCGCGGTACGCCTGCGTAGTCGGTCTCGACCTGCACCTCGGAAAGGCCTGCCTCCCGGCAGATCTCAGCCACGGCCTCGCCCTGTTTCCAGCCGCACTCAAACAGCAGGTATCCACCCGGTTTGACGGCATAACGCCAGGTTTTCATCACCGTGCGGTAAAAATCCAAGCCGTCCTCACCGCCGTAAAGCGCGAGGTGCGGCTCAAATTCGGCAACGTCGCGGTCAAGCTCACGCATCTCGTCGGCCGTGATATAGGGCGGATTGCACACCATGAGGTCGAACGCGTCGCGGTCTGCGTCGGCAATCGGTTCGAGCGCCGAGCCGATGACGCACCGATAACGGTCACTGAGTCCCAGCCGTGCGGCGTTGCCGTTTGCCACGTCGACCGCTGCCGGGGATACATCGACCGCGACCGCCTGCGCGGCGGGTACTTCGTGCAACAGCGCCAGCGCGATGCAGCCCGAGCCGCTGCACAGGTCGAGCACGCGCGGGTTTTGCATGGTCTGCACCCGCTCGATGGCCAGCTCGCACAGACGCTCGGTGTCGCTGCGCGGAATGAGCACGTCGGGCGTGACGCGCAGCGTGATGCCGTAGAAGTCCCACTCGCCCAGCACGTAGGCCAGCGGTTCACCCGACAGACGGCGAGCAACCAACGCCTCGGTTTTCTCGCATTCGGATACGGTCACCGGGTGCGCGCCCAGCGCGGGCAGCAGACGGCGATCGACTCCCAGCGCACAGGCGGTCAGCTCACGCGCTTCCAGATCAGGCATTGGGATTTGTTCGGCTCCGGCCTCGTCCAGCTGGTGCCGGACGTGCGCGAGCAGTGTTTTTACGTCTTCCATCTCTCTCACTTCCATGCGTCGCTGTCGTCGGGCGGGATGACCTTTTCCATGGACGCGATTGCGACCTCGATCATGCTGTCGTCCGGCTCAAATACGGTCAGCTTCTGCATCTGGATACCCGGCCAGCGAATGGCGCGGCTGATGACGCCGTCATGTCGTCCGGCCCAGCGGTTGCACTCGTAGGCGATGCCGACCACAACGGGCAGCAGGGCAAGGCGCAGAATCATGCGCAGCCAGACGTTATCCATCTGCACAAAGGCAAAAATCAGGATGGGAATGATCATCATGACGATCATAAAGCTGGTGCCGCAGCGCGGATGGAAGCGCGGCATGCTGCGCACGTTCTCGACGGTCAGCGGCAGGCCGGCCTCGTAACAGAAAATGGTCTTGTGTTCGGCGCCGTGATAGCGGAAGGTGCGCTCGATGTCCTTCATGTGGGAAATCGACCACATAAAGATCAAAAACAGGATGATACGCACCACGCCTTCGAGCAGACTGCGCACAAAGTAGGGTGCACCGTCGGGCAGCACGCCCACGATGAGGGTGGGTGCGACCAGAAAGAGTGCGATGGGCAGGATGGTGCCGATGACCATGGCAAAACCCATCAGGATTTTTTCCAGTTTGTCCGACGAAATGTGATTTTCTACCCATTTTTCAAACCGGGACGGCTCGGTGTCCACACTGTCGTCGTCCTCGAAAAACTGGGCGGAATAGTTGATATCGTTCATGCCGTCCTTTAAGGCGGTGAACAAGGTGTAGGCGCCGCGGGCTATCGGCAGCTTCCAAAACGGGTGTTTGGGCTTGGGCGTCGGACGCTCCTGAAAGGTCAGCGTTCCGTCCGGCTTGCGCACGGTCACGCAGGTAGTCTGCGGTCCCTTCATGCTGATGCCCTCGATGATCGCCTGGCCGCCGATCGTGGTCTTGCGCACGCACGGCGGCATTTCGTAATGCTTCATTGGGTGTTCTCCTCTGCGATGGACGTTTCGACGCCCAGTGCGGTATGGACGTCGATGGCAGGTACGGACACGTAAACCGCCGTGCCCTCGCCTGCCTTGGAACGGATGGTCAGCGTACCGCCGTGCAGTTTGACGATCTCGTCGGTGACTGCCAGACCGATACCGCTGCCGCGCTCCTTGGACGAGCCTTTATAGAATTTCTCCTTAACGAACGGCAGCTCGGCTTCCGGGATGCCTACGCCATAGTCGCGCACGCAGACCACGATGTTTTTGCCCTCATGGCGCAGGTCGACTTCGATGCGTCCGCCCGATTTGCCGTACTTGACCGCGTTGTCGATGATGTTCAGGAAGACCTGCTTCATGCGGTGGCGGTCGCCGTTTACAAAGTAGCTGTCCACGTCGTCGGTGTGATAGCTCAGTTTCATTTCGGTGTTGGCGAGCATGTTTTCGTACATGTACACCGCCTCGTACAGCTCCATTTCCAGGTCAAAGGTCTCGACCTCAAGCTTCATGCGTCCGGACTCGATGCGGGCGAAGTCCAGAAGCTCTTCGACCATACGGGTCAGGCGGCGGCTCTCCTTGTGGATGATCTCTAGTCCCTGCATGACTTCCTCGGGGTCGGTCGCGCCGACTGCAAGCAGCGTCTCGCTCCAGCCGTCAATCGCGGTCAGCGGCGTGCGCAGCTCGTGCGATACCGACGAAATAAAGTCATTTTTCATGCGCTCGGTGCGCGAGATCTCATCCGACATGTAGTTAATGGTGTCGCACAGCTCACCGATCTCGTCATCGTACGCCTTTTGCAGGCGCATACCGTATCGCCCGGCGGCGATTTCCTTGGCGATGACGTTTATTCTGGTGACCGGCTCCAGAATGGACTTCAAGAAGTAGCGATTAGACAGAACGACCAGTGCGAAAAACAGCAGGCTGACCGCCACCGAGAACAGCACGAAGTACATGGTCTGCTTTTCCGCGATGGCCAGCGAGGTGACCATGCGGATACCGCCGACCAGATGGTCGTCCTCGATATAGAGCGGTGTGGTCATGCTCAGCACGCGCTCGCCGGTCATGGGGTCCTCACCCGTCCAGACCTGAATCACGCCGTTCTGTTCGCCCTCGTTCTTGCCGTCCCCGTCCTCATCCTGTCCGAGCGTACGCGCTACATCTCCGGTGACCGCCATCGTGCCGTCGTTTAAGCCCGATGACGATTTGAGGATGGTGCCACGCTCGTTTAGGAACTGCAGCTCGATCTTGTCACGCATGTTGATGTCGAAATCGCCGATGGTCTTTTCCATACCATAATAATAGTATTCCAGATTGGCCAGCCAGCCGCTGTTATAGAAGTTGGTGGTGAGCGTGCTCATGCGATAGCTGAGCATGTCGTGGATACTATTATAGTAATAGCTGGAAAATCCCATGGTGACCGCGATGACGACCGCGGCCAAAATGACGACGACAAAGGACAGCGAGTTCATCAGCCAGCGGCCGCGCAGACCGCCGGGTGAGTGCTGGATCCGCACCGTCCCGGGCGCGGGCGGTGTACCCGATGCCGCAGGCGCGCTTTGCTTGGGCTTGTGCCGCTCGATCAGGGCGGCGAGCCAGTCCTTTTTCTCGCGCTTCCGACGGGATTTTCTTTTTCGGTACTTCATTTCCCTCAGCCTTCCCACATATAGCCGAAGCCGCGCACGGTGACGATATAGCGCGGCGAAGCCGGATTGTCCTCAATCTTGATGCGCAGACGGCGGATGTTAACGTCGACAATCTTGAGCTCACCGACGTAGTGGTGACCCCAGACCATCTCGAGGATGTCGTCACGCGACAGTGCGCGGCCGACATTGCTCATAAACGCCCTCAAAATGCCGTATTCGATCTGAGTCAGCTCGATCTTGACCCCATTCTTGGTCACCTCACGCGACCGGGCATCTAAGCGGAACGGCCCCGAGCGGATGCTGTCGTCCTCCTGGAAGCCGCCTCCGCCGACGCGGCGGAACAACGCCTCGACGCGCGCGACCAGCTCGACCACCGAGAACGGCTTGGTCACGTAGTCGTCCGCGCCGGTCATGAGGCCGGTCACCTTGTCCGATTCCTGCGTGCGTGCGGTCAGCATGATGATGCCCGCGCGCGAGCCGCGTGCACGCATGGTGCGGCACACCTCATAGCCGTCGATGCCCGGCAGCATCACGTCGAGCACGGCCACCTGAATATCGGGATGCTGCTCAAACAGCTCGAGTGCCTGCTCACCGCTGCCCGCCTCGATTACCTCGAACCCTGCGCGCTTGAGATTGAGCACGACAAAGCTGCGGATATTCTCTTCATCTTCCAGTACCAATACTTTACGCTTCATTTGCTTTTCCCTCCTGTCACGACTGCGATGCGCTCCAGTCAACCGCAATCAGCGAAAATCGCTCATGTACCTGATCTTCGGTCAGTTTCAGGCTGCTGCTATTGGCTTCCGCCGGAATCTGTGCGACAAATACGCCCGAATCGGTCACATCCAGCGCGAACATCTCGTCGGAAGCCTCGACCCGCGCGTTGATCTCGCTCTCATCGCCCAGAATATAATAGATCGTGAGCAGCGGAATGGACTTGCCATCCGCGGCGTACACCTCAAAGGTGGTATAGTCGGTGCCGTCCTGCGAGCCCTTGACCGCGTGCACTGCGTCGTACCAGTCCTGACTGATGCGGAAGTCCCATTCCTGGCTGACGTTGCGGTACGTGGTCTCGACATAGGTCGGGTCGCCCTCGGCATCATACAGATACCAGTCTAACATATACACCGCATCGCTGCCGTCCGACATGGAGCCCACCATGTGCACCGCGCGCGGGATCTCGGTCAGGCCGTCGCCGTTGATGTCGCAGGCGTTGGCCGGTACGACGCGGTAGGTGCCCCGGCCGGTGCCGCTCTCGGTGCTCAGCGCCAGATTGCGCAGTCCCTCGTCGGGCTGGTAGACAAACAGGTCGGTCTGCTGACCGCTGCCGCCCGAAACGGTTTCCTCGACAAAGACCGCCGGCTGATTGTCCGCGATATATCCGCTGTCCAACCGGCTGATGATCTTGGCCGATGCCGACAGCGGACTCTCACTCATCAGCGTCAGGTCGCGATCCTCTTCATCATAGCTGTAAATGGTCGCCGTGCGGCGGTTTTCCTGTCCGGAGATCAAAAAAACGTTCTGCGAGCCGTCACTGTCCAGATCGACGGTCAGCATACTGATATAATCGGCCTCCAGCATCACTTCAATGCCGGTATCGCTGTAATCGGCTGCGATCAGGTGGCTGCCCTGGTCGCCCGCCTTGTCCATACTCATCAAAATGCACCGCTGTCCGTCCTCGGTGACCACCGGATAGCTGACCTGGCCGATACGTGCGCCCGTACCCTGGATGCGTCCGACACAGGTGTACGACTCGTCTGCCTGCTTGCTCAGCACCACGGCCTCGTAGGTGTTTCCGTTGGCCGGTGCACGGAAGAAGGCGACCACCTCTTCCACCTCGTCGCCATCCAGATCGACCATCTGTACGGTGTTGCGGTTCTCGCCCTCGTAGGGTGCGTCCTCCACCGCGTCGGTCGAGCGCACCCGCTGGAGCTCGTCTGTGATAGCCTGGCGGTCTTTATTCGGTTTGGGCAGCTGCATCAGATCTACGCCGGTCTTGAGCGTACAGCCGCTCAGCGTCAGGCTGCACGCGCCCATGGTCAGCAGACACAGCAAGCCGGCCAAAAATCGTTTCATGTCCACCCTCCTTCGGGTTGTCCAAAATTTACTGATGTGCTTTCAGTGTATCATAAAAACCGGACTTTGAACAGTGGAAAAGGCATACAATCCGGTGTTTTATGGGTGTTTGACCGCATCCCGTGAAACGTATGGGGCAGCGAGCAAAAGAGCGGGCTCCGCACTGGGACGGAACCCGCTCTTGAGGGGATGGCAGGCGCAGCGATGCGCCTGCGGTACGCGGATGGCGGTTCTACTTGGCTTCCTCTTCCTGCCGCAGCCAGCGGTAGAAGGTACTCGGTGCCACGCCAAGCAGTCGGGCGGCCTCCTGTCCGGTGACCTCCTGTGCCAGGTACATATCGCGTACCTTATGGAATCGCTTGTCCTGCTTCCGCGTCGGTCGGCCAATGGCCACACCGGCTTTTTGCGCACGCGCAATGCCTTCGCTTTGCTTTTCGCGGAATCTGCGGCGGTCTTCTTCGGCCGCCTTTGCAATTAAGCGCTCGGTCAGCCCGTTTGTGAGCGAGCCAATCGTGATGTCTCCCCTGAGTGTTGTGTTGAGTATGCTCTCATCCAAACCCAGTTCTCCGAGATATTGAATCAATTCGGCCTGGATCTGCGCGAAATCGTACTGTTTCAGTGCTGTAAACAACATTTTGGGTCATCCTCCTTTCTGCGTGGGAAAGCAGGGCGCTGTGCCAAAAGCAGGTTCTTTTCACCTTCAATATAGCATAAAGCAAAGGGAAAAACTACCTTGTTCTTGCGAACGTAGAAGTCTGCCGAAAATGTTTACAATTTTGCCATTTTTGTACGAGCGTCCGTGCATCTCACGCTTCGCCAAAAACGCCCTGACGGTACAGCCCCAGCAGCTGTTCGAGCTCCTCAATGCGGCGGCTGAAGCGCTGGCCTGCGTCGGTATCCTCGACCATCAGGCGGCGCGGCATGTGCTCAACGATGTGCACTGTGGTATAGGTTTCCGGACTTTCGAGGTCATTTCCACGGTGGAATGGACGGTGTTCTGCGAGCTGAATTTCGTGCGAAGAGGAGATCAAAGTGTAACCGGCGATACCGGTCTTGGAGCGGTACGCCTTGGAGATACCGCCGTCGATGACGAACAGGCGGCCGCCTGCCTTGATGGGCGAGTCGCCGTGCTTGACCGGTACGTGTCCGTTGACAATGTGACTGCACGCCGGGTCAAGTCCGAACTCGCGCAGGATGGCTTCGCAGAATTCTGGCTGGTCGTAATGCTTATAGTACGGGTTCATGTGCTCCTTTTGCAGCGCCTTGTCGTCGATAAAGTAGCGCTCGAAGGAGGTCATGCGATCCTTGCCGAACAGCGGCGAACGGGCGCCGCACCACAGGTACCAGATGAGGTCGACCGAGTCGGGCGCCTCGGAGTGGTACGCGCGGCGCACGTGCATTTCTAGATAGTCGAGCAGCTCACGACCCTTGTGCTTACTGCCGCCCAGCTCGACCTCTGCCAGCGAGCCGTCTTCCTCGACCAGAATGCAGCCGTGATAGAGCAGCTTATTGTTCGCGACCTTATACATCGCACCGTGGCTCATAATGAAGTCCAGATGGGTGCGCAGACGCTCGGAATGACGGAAAGAAGCCTGGAAACCATCCAGAATGTTCTGTTCTTCCTCGGTCAGCGCGTAGGGGTCCTTGGGGTCGACGGTCGGGAAATTGGTGTCGGTCAGCTGGTATTCCTTGCCGCCAATCTTGATCGTGCCCTTTGTAAGATCCATCTTGTCGAGCAGCAGGCGACCCTGCATCTCGTACTCGGGATGACGCTTGATGAGCTGTCCTTCCAGCTTGAACATCATCACCGTGACCGCCTTGTGCATCTTGGCTGCCAGCGCGGGATCGACCGGGTCGAACTCGTTTTCATCCAGCACGTGCGGCATGAAGCGCTCGCACGGGTCGTTTGCGTAGGTGGTTGCCGCGAACATGGACAGCGGTCGCAGGTTGATGCCGTAACCGTCCTCCAGGCAGTCAAAACCGTTGTAGCTGATGGCGATACGCAGCACGCTCATGAGGCACACCGGGTTGCCGCACATCGCACCAATCCAGGCAACGTCGTGGTTGCCCCACTGGATGTCAACGTCATGGTGCTTCATCAGCTCGTCCAAAATACGGTCGGCACGCGGGCCGCGGTCGAAAATATCACCGATAATATGTAACTGATCGACGGTCATCTGCTGAATCAAATGACACAGCGCCTTGATGAGTCCCTCGGCACAGCCCACCTGTACCACGGTCTCGATCATCTCTCGATAATAGACGCGCTTGTCTGCGTCGGTGCCGTCGGTATTCATCAGCTCTTCAATCAGTCCGGCATAACGCGGGTCAATCGTCTGGCGCACCTTGCTGCGCGTATACTTGGCCGAAACCTCGCACGCAACGATCACCAGATGGTTGATCGTGATGGTGCACCAGTCGGCGTAGTTCTGCTCGGTCTTGCGCGCACGCGCCATCTGCGTGGTCGGATAGTAGACCAGCGCGGCCAGCGCAGAGCGGTCTTCCTCCATCATCGACGAGCGGAACAGCGCGTCGATCTTCTCCCGAATCACGCCCGAACCCGAGCGCAGCAGATGGATAAATGCCTCATGTTCGCCGTGCAGATCGGAAAAATAATACTCCGTCCCCTTGGGCAGGTGCATAATGGCGCGCAGGTTGACCAGCTCGTTGGTGACCGATTCAATCGTTGGAAATTTTTCCGCCAACAGGCGCAGATAGTTCATGTCATGCGTCAAAACAATCTTCCCTTTCTGTTTTCAAATTCCAAATCGGTTCTGAAACCAGAACCCCGTCCGTAATTGCCTTCATTACCTTAATGCTATCACACCCATATACCGGTTGCAAGGGAATTTTGCCTTTTCCTCAGCAGGAAAACCGGGAAAACTCTTGTGGAATGCTACTGTGCATGATAAAATAATAACGAAGATTCCTATTTGAGAAAGGATGGTAAATCCATATGTCCAAGAAGCTGTGGTGTCTGTTCCGCCGCCGCGATGCAGTCGGTACCAAGATCTGCGTTGCTAAGGCAGAGACCGAAGGCCGCGTTTTTGTCTGCCCCTACGCAAACGAAGTCGAGGCTGTTAACAATTGTGAAGACTATGCGTTCAATACTCGTCCTGAGGGCGAGGAAGAGGGCATCGAATAAGCGTCTCGCAACTGTCCCGGGTCTCCGGCGCTCCGCCGGAGACCCTTTTTTCCCCATTTTCCCGATCTCGGCGGTTCCTTTCTCCCGCCCCTGAGCTCTCCCACCCCGAAAGGAGTATCCTATGTTATCCCGCAACAAACGACGCCGTCTGACAATCCGCGGACTGCTGTCCCTGATTGTCGTTTTCGTCGCCGCCCGCGCGTTCCTGCGCGGCAACTACGAGCACCTCTTTGTCTGTGTACTCACCCTCGCCCTGTTTACCGTCCCCATCTTCGTCGACCGCAAACTGGGCATCGACCTTCCCCCCGCACTCGAGACCATCATCTACTGTTTCATCTTCGCCGCCGAAATTATGGGCGAAATCAACTCCTATTACACCAAAATCCCTTATTGGGATACCATGCTGCACACCATAAACGGTTTTTTGATGGCGGCCATCGGCTTTGCACTCGTGGATATCTTTAACCGAAGCGAACGCTTCTCGGTGAAATTGTCTCCCCTGTTTCTCGCCATCGTCGCATTCTGCTTTTCCATGACCGTCGGTGTCCTGTGGGAGTTCTTCGAGTTCGGCGCCGATACCTACCTGCATATGGATATGCAGAAAGACTGGATTGTGCACGAAATCAACTCGGTTATGTTTAACCCGGACGGTCTGAACGTCGTCGAACACGTCAAAATTGATTCTCTCATCGTTAACGGTGAGGACTGGATTGCAAAATATGGCGGCTATATCGATATCGGCTTGATCGATACCATGAAGGACTTGATCGTCAACTTTATCGGCGCTGTCGTGTTCTCGATCATCGGCTTTTTCTACGTTAAGAGCCGCGGTCAGGGTAAGTTCGCCTCGGCATTTATCCCCCGCGTTCGTCGCACCCTCGGTCTCAAAGAAAAGAAATAACCACCGCACCAATCATTAAAGTTTGGATCAAACCTTTTCAAAGGTTTGCGGGTTCTCAGGGCAGAGCCCTGAG
>OLRK01001229.1_pt1 | contig 22660 bp, 24 predicted proteins | sample 1672911 | NCBI WGS metagenome assembly OLRK01 (sample SAMEA3136736, study PRJEB25190) | human gut metagenome | biome: human gut; feature: human-associated habitat; material: faeces | place: Austria | collected 2013 | reverse complement strand
CCTAAGGTAGCGAAATTCCTTGTCAGGTAAGTTCTGACCCGCACGAAAGGCGTAACGATTTGGGCGCTGTCTCGGCAGCAGACTCGGTGAAATCTTAGTACCTGTGAAAATGCAGGTTACCCGCAACTAGACGGAAAGACCCCATGGAGCTTTACTGCAGCCTGATATTGGATTTTGATCAGAGATGTACAGGATAGGTGGGAGACGAAGAAGGATGCACGCCAGTGTATCTGGAGTCGACGTTGGGATACCACTCTTGTCTGATTGGAGTTCTAACCTGCGTCCATGAAGCTGGACGGGGGACCGTGTCAGGCAGGCAGTTTGACTGGGGCGGTCGCCTCCCAAAGAGTAACGGAGGCGCCCAAAGGTACGCTCAGATTGGATGGAAATCAATCGACGAGTGCAAATGCAGAAGCGTGCTTGACTGTGAGACAAACAAGTCGAACAGGGACGAAAGTCGGGATTAGTGATCCGGCGGTGCCGAATGGAAGGGCCGTCGCTCAACGGATAAAAGCTACCCTGGGGATAACAGGCTGATCTCGCCCAAGAGTTCACATCGACGGCGAGGTTTGGCACCTCGATGTCGGCTCATCGCATCCTGGAGCTGAATTCGGTTCCAAGGGTTGGGCTGTCCGCCCATTAAAGCGGTACGCGAGCTGGGTTCAGAACGTCGTGAGACAGTTCGGTCCCTATCTGTTGTGGGCGTAGGAGATTTGAGGAGAGCTGTCCTTAGTACGAGAGGACCGGGATGGACCTACCGCTGGTGCACCGGTTGTTGTGCCAACAGCATAGCCGGGTAGCTAAGTAGGGAAGGGATAAGCGCTGAAAGCATCTAAGCGCGAAGCCTACTCCAAGATGAGATCTCCCATACGAAAGTAGTAAGACCCCTTGAAGACGACGAGGTTGATAGGTCAGGGATGGAAGCGTAGCGATACGTGGAGTTGACTGATACTAATCGGTCGAGGACTTGATCTGAGAAGTCGGAGCTGTTATTCGGTTTTGAGGGAGCGACCCTCGAAACAAGGATCCGGTGGATATGGCGGAATGGACACACCTGTTCTCATACCGAACACAGAAGTTAAGCATTCCCGCGGCGACAATAGTTGGGCCTGCCCCATGCGAAGATAGCTCTCTGCCGGTTCCTTTCAGCGATCATACGATCGCTTTTTTTGTTTTTTCCTGTACTTTCGTGTATAATGATTTATTGTATGAAAGGTTGTGAATGATGGATCTGTTGATAGATGTTTGTATAGATACGGCAAAATTGATACCTGTCTTATTTCTTACTTATATTTTGTTGAGTTATATGGAGCTTAAAGACCGTGCTCATTTTCACGCCGTTATGGCGAAGTATAAATTTCTGGGGCCATTGCTTGGATCGCTGTTGGGAATCATCCCGCAATGCGGCTTTAGTGTGATGGCTTCTTGTCTATATTTGAATTCTTCGATTACGATTGGAACATTGCTTTCGGTCTTTTTTGCGACCAGCGATGAGGCACTGCCAATGCTTCTCGCACATCCTCAAAGCATGGACGTCCTGATTCGAATTATTATCGGAAAGATCATTTTTGCTCTTTTGCTCGGCTATCTTGTTGATATTTTGACTCGCTTTCATTTTCATGCAAACAATGGTCATTCGTATATGGAAAAAGATCATTGTCATAGTATTTTACGTGAGGCATGTAATCGAACATTTTCGGTCGTATTGTTTGTCTTTATATTTTCTCTTGTGTTAAGTATTATTATGGAGTCTGTTTCATCACAGTCAGTCTCTAGCTTTATGTCTGACATTGGAATATTACAGCCGCTGCTTTGTTGCTTGATCGGGTTCATTCCAAACTGCGCTTCGAGTATATTTTTATGTGAACTGTATTTACATGGTTTTATTGCTTCCGGAGCATTATTTACGGGTTTATCATGTAATGCGGGTCTTGGCCTTATGATTTTTATTCGCAGTAAGGAAAACTGGCGGGCATTGGGCTTTATTGTATCAGTATTGTTTGTCGCATCTTTATGCGGCGGTTTGTTATTTTCGATGCTTATGTAGTCAGGAAGGAGTGAGTGCATGGATTACAAGGAACACTTTCATTCACTGATTGATGAAGGAAAATATGATGATGCTTTTGCTTATCTTAAACGCTTTTCCGGCTATGCTTATGAGGATGCTTTTTATTTTGCCAATATGGGCTGGCTTTACAACCAGTTTCATGATTATGAAAATGCAAAGAGCTGCTTATTGACCGGACTGCGAGTATTTGATGATGATGGATGGATGCTGGCTCAGTTAGGCTGTACATATAATCGCTGTATGGAATACGATAAAGGTTTGGCATGTTTCCAACAGGCTCTTGCTTATTCTTTTGATGAGCCTTGGATCCATTATGAAATGTGTCTTTGTTACCGTGAATTGGCCGATTTTAATAATGCGCTCGATGAGATTCAAAATGCTTTGATGGAACAGCCGGATCATTGCGGCTACATGGAAGAATGTGGTGATTTGTTAATTACGATGGAGCGCTATGATGATGCTTTTGACGTTTTTGCAAAGGCATTTTCACTCAGTGGAGAGCCGTATTATTTGTTAATGATGGGAGAATGTAATGAGAAGGCTGGAATGTATGAAAATGCACTTGCCTGTTACGATCGCATCGTTCAAAAGAGCTTGGACAGCGATGTTCATCTTCATAAAGGCATTTGCTATTATGAGCTGCACCAACCGCAACAGGCGTTGGAGGAATTGCTTCGATCCCTTGAGCTTGGGCGCGACGATACACTAATTTATCAATATCTGGGACGTACGTATGCGGTAATGGATGATCAGGAGGAAGCTGATACATGTTTTTTGCGAACGATTTCGTATTATCAGCGTGCGCTTGAGGTTAATGAAGATCGCCGCTGGCTTTATCAGGAAATGATTGACATTGCGGCACTGGTTTCTTCTCATGAAAAACTCTATGAAATTTTGGCGAAGGCACTTCAGGAATATGATGGAGAGGCTTGGATCCGCTATCAGGCGGCCAGATGTTACAGCAATGATGGAGATTATGAGCAATCGATAGAACTGATTCGGGATACTCCTTCCGATGTATATTCAAAGGAGTTTGACTATCTTTTAGCTCATGATCTGGGACGAATGCAGAAACAGGCGGAGGCAATTGATGTTCTTGAAATGTTAAGAAAAAATAATCCGGAAGATCCATGGATCCTTTGTGAATTCGGCTGGAATCTGGCACAGCTTGAGGATTATGATAAGGCTGCTCAATTATTTGAAGAAGCACTTTCAATCGAAGAAGATGCATACTGTGAAGCTATGCTGGGATGGTGCCTTTTCCATCTTGAACAATACACGGCTGCATGTGATCACGTGGCAAAAGCTCTTGAATTAGGACTGGATGAGCAGTGGGTACATCAGCTGCAGAGTGACTGTGATCAAGCTTGCAGAGAGGTGTCTTGCTGATGTGTGGGCGCTATGAATTTTGTTTTAAAAGAAACATAGACGATCCTGTCATCAGTGAAGAACAAGCTGCTTCGATCACACAGCGATCGAATAATGAAGTCTTTCCTTCTGATCATGTCCTTGCTTTTATCGGCAGACATGGATCAATTCAGGCATTGTGTATGCAGTGGGGATTTTCATTAAAAAAACAACGGATTATAAATGCACGCCTGGAGACACTTCAGGAAAGACCGCTTTTTCGTAGTTTTGCACACTGGCGTTGTGTCTTGCCGTGTAATGGATATTTTGAATGGATGAATACACCTGAGGGACGTGTTCGGCTGCGTATCTCATGCCTTAAGCATAAACGAATGTATCTTGCGGCAATTTACAATGATCAAAATGAAGCATGTGTTTTGACGATGAAGGCCGAAGGACATTTGCGTAATATTCATGACAGAATGCCGATTTTGCTCGATCAGAGTGGAATGCATGCTTATTTAAGAGGAGAACAGGGGATATCTACATTAAATCCGCATCTGCAGATCCTCAGAGATGAACCTGCTGTTGAACAGGTGGAGGTGATTGTTTGAAGGGCAGAAAATATTTTGTGTTTTTATCTGCTGTTAGTTTGCTGTTTCTTTGGCAATTGTTATCCGTAAAAGTAGGATACGATTTTATTCTTCCTGCACCTGTACAGGTTTTGACGAGGATGGGATCGCTTCTGTTGGAACAAACATTCTATGAAGCAATCGGAGCAACTGCCATCCGATCATTATTCGGTCTGATGCTGGCTTTTTTTCTGGCAGCGGTATTTGCTTTGCTTTCTTTTAAGAGTGATTGTTTTGCGCAGTTGTTTGCTCCTTTACTGCTTTTGATGCGCAGTATTCCGAATATTTCATATATTTTACTGATCCTTTACTGGTTTTCAAGAGATATCAGTTCGATCATCATCAGTTTTCTGATTCTTTTTCCGATGATATATCAGACTTTATTGGAGGCAATGAAAGAGATGGATCAAAAATATCTCGATGTATTGAAAATATACCCAAAAGGACGAATGGAAACTTTTTTTCGAGTGTATCTGCCTTTGCTTCGTCCGGCGGTCTCTTCCAGTATCTGTAACGGAATTGCAATGGCTTTTAAAGTAGGTGTCATGGCAGAGATACTGGGACAGGTTCCCTTTGGAGTGGGCAGACAGATGCAGTTAGCTCGTTTAAATTTTGATCTTGTTTCTGTCATGGCATGGACTGGATGGATCATCATTCTTTTATATGTCTGTGACCGGTTATTGCAGAGATTGATCAGTCAGTTCTGCAGTGGTGTTTGAGGTGATGATATGGAAAAAGGAAAAGTCAGTATTATTGTTCCAATCTATAATGTAGAAAAATATCTTGAAAGGTGCCTGATGTCTTTAGTTTCACAGACATATACTCATATAGAGATATTATTGATAAATGATGGCTCGACGGATCACAGCGGGGAAATCTGTCGTAACTTTGCTGATCATTATCCGCAAATCAGATATTTTGAGAAAGAGAACGAGGGACCGAGCATTGCCCGAAATTTCGGTATACAAAAAGCTGTCGGAGAGTTTCTTTCATTTGTGGACAGCGACGATTATATCGAACAGGAAATGATTGAAAGAATGCTTTTATGTGCACAAAGGGAAAACGCACAGCTTGTTATGTGTTCTTATCGGATAGACTATCGTTTTGGCGTTTTATATCGTAAGGCGCCAAAATATAAAGTATGGAAAAAAGAAGAGGCACTTCATGCATTGCTGCGTAATGACTCGGTGAATAATTTTGCGTGGGGTAAATTATTCCGTAGAGACCTGTTTGATGGTCTGCTATTTCCTGCCTGCCGCTTTGAAGATGTTTTTACGATCTTTCAAACGTTTCTCAACGCAGAAACTATTGTGACGATGCCGGAACGCTTTTATCATTATTTTCAGCGGAAAGGCAGTATAATGAACAAGGATGGCCTTCTTGCTTTGGATATGGATATTGTTTTGGAAATGCGTGCTGCGTTCGAATACCAGGAACGGGAAGTGAGGAAGGCATATCCGTCAGAAAAATTTTCTAATCGATATAATTACTATACGACCGATATGCTTATTATATATACGATGATCATGTTCGTGAAACGTAAGGATGCGGTTCGCTATCCTCTTCCAAAACTAAATTTGGAAGGCCTGCCTTTGTTTTATCGACTGACATACCGGCTATGGGTTTTTATAGCACGTATGAAATTCGGAAGATATCTTCGCATAGTATCGGAAGGAGCATGAACTACATTGTTGTTATGTGAAAATTTGTTATTTATAGATTCTCTAATTTAGCAGTGGTATAATAGACCGTAAATGGAAGGAAGATCGAAATGAAATTTTTTGATAAACTGCGTTATAGTCTTGCCCGTAAACTTTATGGCAGTTACGGTATAGATCAACTTGGACGTTTTCTATCTTTTTTGGTCACATTTATGCTGATCATTTCAATTTTTTGGCATAATCTGTTGTTTTATCTTTTGGTCCTAGTTTTGATGATTCTAATGTATGTGCGTGTTTTTTCCAAAAATTATGATCAGCGCCGCCGCGAAAACGCAATCTTTCTAAGAGCAGTCACACCTTTTCGTCGTTTTTTTTCGGATTTATATTTAAAAGTGCGTGATAGGAAAACATATCGCTATTTTTATTGTCCTTCTTGTCGTCAAAGATTAAGGGTTCCGAAGGGAAAAGGAAAAATTACTGTAAGATGTCCGAAGTGTGCCACAAAATTTGATGCACGAACATAAAAAGCTGTGAATGAATCAATATGATCCATTCACAGCTTTTCTTTTTTAAATTAATCTTCGCGGGCACTCATTTTTTCACGATAAAGCTGACGTCGCTCATTTGCGGTCAATCCTTTTTTACGCAGACGAATTGCATCAGGTGTTACTTCTACAAGTTCGTCGTCATTGATAAATTCAAGTGCAGCTTCCAAAGAGAAAACTTTTGGAGGGGTCAACAGCATTGCTTCATCTCGTCCGCTTGAACGGATCGCTGTCAGTTTTTTGTTTTTCAGCGGGTTCACATCCAAATCAATATTTTTGGCACTTTCTCCGATGATCATTCCTTCATAAACTTCTGTCTGCGGAGAAATAAACAATGTTCCGCGTTCCTGCAAGTTCCAAAGCGCATAAGTCATTGCAGTTCCGGTTTCGGTAGAAATCATTGCTCCGCTTGTACGCTGAGGAATCTCACCTTTATACGGTTCATAACCAACGATACGGCGAACAAGCGTTCCTTCTCCGCGTGTATCATTGATGAATTCGCTGCGGTAACCAAGCAGGCCTCGGGTAGGGGCATGATATGTAATGCGGGCATATCCGTTTTCCTCTTCCATATCAATCATAATTCCTTTGCGAAGATTAAGCTTGTTGATCACAGTTCCTTCGTACTCCTCCGGAACGATAGCAACAACTTCTTCAACCGGCTCAACTTTTACGCCATTTTCATCTTTATGCAGGATGACTTCCGGTTTGGATACGGCTAGTTCATATCCTTCCCTGCGCATATTCTCAATAAGTACGGAAATATGAAGTTCACCTCTTCCGCTTACTTTAAAGCAGTCCGCTGACTCCGTTGGTTCCACTTTCAGACCGACATTGACTTCCAGTTCTTTTTCCAAACGTTCCTTCAGATTACGTGATGTAACGTATTTTCCGCTTTGACCGGCAAAAGGACTTTTGTTGACATGAAAATTCATGCTCAATGTTGGCTCTTCGATCTCGATGCTCGGCAGAGGAAGAATGTGATCTTTTACACAAAGAGTATCTCCGATTGAAATATCGGCAATGCCGGCAACGACGACAATATCACCGCTGTGGGCCTCCTCTACACTTACTCTTGTCAATCCTTTGTAAACGAAAATCTGTGAAGTCTGCTTATTGCGTACATTTCCTTTGTCATCGCAGACCGCAATCGGCTGTTGTGCATGCAGAGTTCCCTGATAGATGCGGCCAATACCGAGTCGCCCAATGTATTCATCATAAGCAAGGGCTGAAACCTGCATCTGCAGAGGTTCTTCATCCAGATCCGGATAAGGCTCACAGTGACTCAGTATTGTCTCAAACAATGGTTCAATATTGTCGCTAGGAGTCTCCATATCATACTGAACGATGCCTTCACGTGCAATACCGTAAAGAATCGGGAAATCCAGCTGTTCATCAGTTGCGTTCAAATCAAGGAACAGTTCGTAGACCTCATCTACGACTTCCTGGGCACGCTGATCTTTTTTATCGATCTTATTAATCAGAAGAATCGGTTTTAAGCCATATTCCAAAGCTTTGCTCAATACAAAACGAGTCTGAGGCATTGGTCCTTCACTGGAATCAACAAGCAGAATAACGGTATCAACTGTTTTGATGATTCGTTCGACTTCACTTGAAAAATCAGCATGGCCTGGCGTATCGACGATGTTGATTTTTACACCCTTATGGATGACTGAGCAGTTCTTTGAATAAATCGTAATTCCACGTTCGCGCTCCAAATCATTGCTGTCCATCACACAGTCTACAACTTCTTCGTTCGAGCGGAAAACATCGCTTTGTCGGAGAAATGCGTCTACAAGAGTAGATTTGCCTGCATCAACATGGGCAATGACCGCTATATTGATAATTCTTTCTTTTTCACTCATTCTTGTTTCACCTCAATAATAAACAGTATAATAATATACCTAAAAGTTGATAAATACAATGAAATTCGCGTACAACAACATGATCTTTTTTTGTCTGTTCCCCGCAGGCTTATTTTATCCTGCATTAGAAAAATAAATCTTGAATATCAAAGAAAATCCCCGTCTTTATATTGCAGGTATGGTATAATAAATCATATACAGAAAAAAAAGGGGCGTTGCTTATGAATTTTATCTTTATTTCACCGCAGTTTCCCAAAACTTACTGGAATTTCTGCGATCGACTGAAGAATAAGGGTGTATGTGTACTGGGGATTGGCGATACACCGTACGACGAACTGGATGATCATGTAAAAAATTCGCTGCAGGAATATTATCGAGTGGACAATATGGAGAACTATGAGGAGATGTTCCGCGCGGTAGCGTTTTTCTCATTCCGCTATGGAAAGATTGACTGGATCGAATCGAATAATGAGTATTGGCTCACTCAAGATGCCCGTCTGCGTACAGATTTTAATATCACCAGCGGATATCAGAATAAAGAAGTCATGGAAATCCGAAGCAAATCAAAAATGAAAAAATATTATAAAAAGGCCGGCATTCCATGTGCAAGATATCATATGGTGAGTACAATGGAAGAAGGGCTGGCATTTATTGATGAAGTAGGCTATCCGGTAATCGTTAAGCCAGATATGGGCGTAGGGGCAGCCAAAACGTATCGTCTTGCCAATCGGAAAGAAGTTAAGGCTTTTTATGATCAGAAGCCGAATATTCCTTATATCATGGAGGAATTCATTTCGGGCCGCATTATTTCTTATGACGGGATCATGAATTCGAAAAAAGAAATTATTTTTGATACATCACATATTTTTCCTACGCCAATCATGGATATTGTCAATACGCAGGATCACATGGTATATTACAGTGCAAAAAAGATCGATCCGAAGTTAAGAAAAATGGGAAGAAAGGCAGTTCGGGCGTTTCCTGGAGGAAGCCGTTTCTTTCACTTTGAGTTTTTCCAGCTTCTGGAAGACAAGGAAGGACTTGGCCAGATCGGTGATTATGTCGGGTTAGAGGTCAATATGCGACCTCCCGGAGGTTATACGACCGATATGATGAACTTTGCCAACAATGCGGATATTTATACGATATGGGCGGATATGGTCATAAAAGACTATACGGATTTTAAGACAGAGGATGTTCGACCGTATGTCTGTATCTTTGTTTCACGTCGTGACAATCGTGAATATGTACATTCTCATGAGGAAATCCTCATGCGTTATCAGCAGCATATCGTGATGCAGGAGCGTATGCCGGAAGCTTTGTCAGATGCAATGGGAAATCAAATGTATACGGCAAATTTTGTTGAAGAGAAGGATGCCTATGCTTTTGCATCCTTTGTTCAGGAAATGAAGGAGAAGTAGTATGAAAGAGCAGTATTCAAAACATTATAGCAGACACTTGAATCGTGAAATGGAACTCAGTGTTTATGGCCACGCCGGAAAGCCTTGTCTGGTGTTTCCACCGCAGGACGGGAAGCATGGAGACTGGAAAGCATTCGGAATGATCGACGCAATGTCTGAATATATTCAGGATGGAAGAATTCAGGTGTTCTGTTGTGATTCGATCGATGAAGAGTCATGGTCGAACCAATCCGGTGATCCACGCTGGAGAATTGAACGTCAGGAAGCATATTTTAATTATATTTGTGAAGAATTGGTGCCTATGATCCTTGACTGGAATGAAACAGACTGCGGTCTTCGTGCCGGAAAGCTGATGACGACCGGTGCCAGCATGGGGGGATATCATGCCGTTAACTGTATGATGCGCCGTCCGGATCTGTTTGATAAAGTGCTGTCACTGAGCGGTTTGTTCCAAAGTGATTATTTCTTTCAGAACTATCATGATGATTTAACGTATGCCAATTCACCGTTGGACTTTTTACAGAATATGCCGCTGGATCATCCGTATATTCAAATGTATAATGAAAGCGAAATAATCCTGTGCTGCGGACAGGGGGCATGGGAAGAAAAGATGATCGATCACATGCATCGAATGCATGATGTTTTCGAACGAAAAGGAATTGAGGCATGGATTGATTTCTGGGGCTATGATGTCAATCATGACTGGCCTTGGTGGAGAAGACAAATTGTTTATTTTTTGCAGTTTATGGTATAAGGCGACCAATAGCAGGAACTCTGGAAACAGAGTTCTTTTTTTGAATATGCAGCATAAAGAAAAAGAACAAAGGCAGCGAGGGGAACGCTGCCTTTGTTCAACATTATACTTAGTTAAAAAGAAAGGGAAAATTGATTATGAAGAATTGAGCTCTCTTTCAAGCTCACTTATAGTATAGGCAACAGGACCGGTTTAATTATCATAAATTCATGTTAAATTGTGTGATGAAATGATGAAGAATGGCTTATTATGTGATTAACGGCAAAAAAATGTAAAATATTTACAAGTTTTGATTTATTTACATAATTTTGAAATTTTTTTCATCTTTTTAAAGCAAATCGATGTTCTTTTTATAGGATTTATGGCATAATGTATGAAAAGCAAGGAGGAATGACAGATGGTATGCATATATCGTTGGAATCAATATAATGAAATAGGACCATTCCTGTTTTGCGCACGATGTTGCAATTGGAGGTGACATGCAGGAAGAAAAAGGAGGAGAATCAATGAAATCAATTGAATTAATTGGCAATACACCGATGATTCAGATCGGTGAAACGAATGTATATGTAAAACTTGAAAAATATAACCCGGGAGGCAGTGTAAAAGATCGTGCAGTTTACGGAATGCTGAAATCTGCATTGGAGAAGAAAACAATTACGCACGACAATGTGCTTATAGAGGCAACGAGCGGAAATACAGGTATCGCTTTGGCAATGCTGGGAGCAATCCTAAAGTTAAAAGTTGTGATCGTCATGCCGGAGACCATGAGCGTGGAACGACGTCGCCTGGTACAGGCATATGGCGCTCAGCTTGTATTGAGTGATGGAAAAAAGGGGATGCAGGGTGCAATCGATAAAATGAATGAGCTGATCAGACAGAATCCTTCTTATGTGACTCTGGGACAGTTTGATAATCCTGACAACCCGCAAACACATTATGAAACAACAGGGGCGGAGATATTAAGACAACAGCCGAATGTGGAAGTATTTGTGGCCGGAATTGGAACCGGCGGAACCTTCAGTGGTGTCTCAAGACGTTTGAAGGAAAAAAATAAGGATATTCTCTGTGTTGCTGTTGAACCGGCATCCAGTGCGCTGTTAAGTGGCAGAGAGGCCGGGCCACATAAGATTCAGGGAATCGGGGCAAATTTTGTTCCGGATAATTTTGATGATAAAGTATGCGATGATGTAGCTACAGTTACGAATGAGGAAGCCATAGCCGAAATGATCGCCTTCGGAAGAGAAACCGGCATTTTGGTTGGTATTAGTTCCGGAGCAAATATTGCAGTTGCTAAACGGTATGCGGAATATTATCCGGATCGAATCGTCGTGACGATTGCGCCGGATGGTGCGGATAAATATCTTTCTGTCGTGGAGTTTGATTAATGCGTTTTTTTCATAACGCCGCGTACAATATTCGCCGGACAATGGAAAATGATCCGGCGGCACATTCAAAAATCGAAGTATTACTGCTTTATCCGCATATCAAAGCAATCGGCATCCATCGTATCGCACACTGCTTTTATCGCATGCATTTATTTTTTCTAGCGCGTTTTATATCTAATATAGCTCGTTTTTGGACAGGAATTGAAATTCACCCCGGAGCAAAAATCGGTAAAGGATTTTTGATCGATCACGGAATGGGAGTGGTTATCGGGGAAACAGCCGAAATAGGTGATAACTGCCAGATTTATCATGGAGTAACGTTGGGAGGCAGAGGGACCCTTCATACGAAAAGACATCCGACTTTGGAGGATGGTGTAATGATCGGTGCCGGAGCCAAGTGTCTGGGCAACATTACGATAGGAAAAGGAGCAAAGGTTGGAGCAAATGCTGTAGTCTTGCAGGATGTTCCTCCATACGCTACAGCAGTTGGAGTACCGGCAAGGATTATCATGCCAAAAGAGGAAAATCAAAAGTGAGGGCGTTCCCTCACTTTTTGTCAGTCTTCATCACGGATTGCCGCTTTTAAATTGACACAGTTGAGTTTTGGTTCTTTTGTATGCTATTATTAAATCAATACGTAAGCATGGAGGTATTTTATGTGGAGATATGAATGCAAACGGCATTTGTTATATCTGTTATGCGGTGCCGTAGTTGGCATGATACTGTATTTTATGTGGGATGAATCTTTTTTTCAGCAAATAAATCAGTCACTTATGGAAACAGGCTATCATCTGTCTGATACAGATGTGGAAATGGCCTATCATTTCAGATGGCTCCTTGGAGCTGTAATGATCGCATCCGTGGTGAATGGTGTACTGATTCTTCGTTATGCCATGATCAAATTTAACCTAAGCGGTGTTTTCCTGCTTGTTCTGTTTTTGTTCGGAATCCTGCTTTGGGTTGTTGTAATCTTGTTTGTCGGCATGATCTTGCTGCTGCCTTCGATCATTGTATGTATTTATGGCATGGTAACGATTCGTAATGCGGCGGCTAAAAATTTCCGTACGCTTCCAAAAGGGGATGGAAGTGAAGTGGAGCGTGTTTACCGTCTGCATCATGAGTTTAAAGATGATGTTGCCGCCTTGGCTTTAAAATGCCGAAAAGACAGTGACCGTTGGACTTTGATTTATGTTTTGGGACTGGTTGCTTTGATGAGCGTAACATTGATCATTTCTAATTTAACACTTACTATGCTGTTGTTTTTGGCATTTGCCTTTCTGTTTGTTTTCGTATTCAGACTGCGTGCGCAAAGTGTTTTGCCGATCGAAGGCCTGTTGTATGACCAGTGTGACCCTTTGGCTTGTGCCAGTGCAATCCTGGTCTATTCAAAAAGGGGACATCGTTTGAATTTGAAGATGAATTTATTATTTGCACAGTGCCTGCTGTTTCTTGATGATCCGCAGCTGGCGATAGATGCTTTGGTATTAATGCGTCGTAACCGCGGCAATGCTTCCGTTGAATTAAATTACTATATGCTGATGGCAGAAGCCAATTATCAGCTGGGTGATCGAAACTCTCTTGAGCATAATCTAACGATGGTGCGCTCTATTCGAATGAATGCGGGCACGGCCGGTAATTTGATGCAGCAGGATACGATCGCATCGATTCAAAATAAAATTTATCTGATGAATCAGGATTTTGATCAGTGTGAGGCGTTTTACCGGCAGGTTTTACCGCAGTTGAAAGTACGTTTGCAACAGGTCAATGCACATTATTATTTGGGATTGATCGCTTTTGTCAAAAAAGATTTTGAGGAAGCAAAAGATCATTTTGTGTTTGTTGCTGAAAACGGGAATACGACTTCTTTTAGAAGCAAAGCAGTTAAGTACCTTGGAATCATCGAACGCATGGAGCCCGTACAGGATCATGACGAATCACAGGGTGAATGTGATCTGAACACTGAACAATAAAAAAAGAGCTTTTGCTCTTTTTTTACTTGCGGTGTTTATCCCCGTTCTATTTATTTACGATTGCCTGGTTTGTTGCTGACCATGTGGTATAATAAAAATCCCATGCCGACAGAGAAAGTAATCTCAGTAAATGAAGTAACGCCGCCTGTTGACGCAAAGCCGCACAGGCTGACCATACAGATTAACATGTAATAAAAAAGATAGTGCTGAAATTGTCCATAGCCATGTATCGTTCCCATGAACAAAAAATAAAAGAACAAGATTGCAAATCCGGCAGAGGATATCATTGCCAGTCGAACGTGCCATTTACTGAGCTGGAACAATGTTTGCGGATAATACGGAATCAGTACAGACAGAGCCATCATGATGCACAAAACTGCCAGCAGTTTCTCATATCCTTGGTTCAGGCAAGGATATCGATGCATGCACTTTCTGCTCATCACAAAGAAATAGCAGGCATTGCTGCTGCCCCACAGAAACAGATAGAGAGAGTGACCAAGCTCATTTCCAATATATGTTTGATTTTGATGAAAAATATTAGTATAAAAGCAGGCCATAAGATTGACTGCAGGCAGGAGAACGAAAGCAAAGATCCACTGCAGTCTTTTTTTTATTTTTGCTAAATTTATCATGTGTTGGATTATATCATACCTTCTTCTTTTTTTAAATCATTAGGGAGAAATTCGAGTATTGCGTATATATTGGATGAACAGGAAGGAGGGAAAGAGATGCTGCAGGAACTGCAGGAGATTAAAGAAGAAAACGGATTTCTTTTTCTATCACTGAAAAAGAAAGAGAACTTTGATTCGTACATTTACGATCAGATTCGGATGGATGAAGAATGTCTGCAGCCAACGCAGCTGAATGAATATTATCGTTTCGATATACAGGGACTTCTTTCTCTAGAAAGCTTTTTGGATCACTATGTGTTTCAAAGACAGGAAGGTTATCGTTTTTTGATCATGCTGTTCGAACATATTCTGAAAGTAAACCGAAATAAACCGTTACTTTTTGATGTTCGTTATATCTATTTGCCGGCTGAAGGAAACTTTCTGCGTTTTGTCTGTGTTCCGTTGAACATAGAACACTGGCATTTGCAAAAAGATATCAGCCGTCGTTTTGTCGAGTATTTGGCACATCACTTTCAAACGAAAGAGGCTTATGAAATAATCGGTTTTATGATCCGAAGCGTTTTAGGTGATGAGTTTTCCCTTACATCTGTTTTGCGGGGCTTGTTTTTACTTGAAGGGCTTTATCGTCCAAAACAGCATTTTTGGGAAAGATTAAGTCAAAAGAAAGGGCAGCAGTGCTTTGAGGCACGTGCAGAAGAATTATCTCGACTGCATGAAAGAGAAAAAAAGACATTGAAAGAGAGCAGCATTATGTCGGAAGATCAGAAGTGGAATCGTGAAAAAACAATGCTGCTTGGAGAGGAGCCGATAAAAAAACCGTATTTAGAGGGAAAGAAAAACTGCTATAAGCTCAAAGGGCAAATCATGATCATTGGCAGAGATGCTGATTGTGAAATCAGATTAGAAAGTGCGCTATTATCGAAGAAGCATTTGCAATTGACATGTCGGCAGGATCGATGGTATGCACGTGATTTAAAATCAAAAAACGGAAGCTGGCTGAATGGTAAACGCATGCAGAGAGAGATGCGTTTAAAAGAAGGGATGGTTTTAAAAACGGCAGATTGTCAATTCATTTTCCATGAAGGACAAATGCAGGATGATTGAAATATGTCTTTTTGCGGGGGAATGGCAGACTACAGTATACGGTGATATTGGTTTCTGTCATATCATTTATCATCCGTTGAATAAGCATCCTTTTATTTACTTAGTCAAAAAAGAAAAAGAAATTGAAGTTTTTGACAGTAATGAAATCAGTCTTGGTCTTCTGAAACGACAGGGAATGCATGGGAAAAGTTCACAAGAACCTTTTTTTCTGATTGCACAGAAGCGACAGGCAACGCTCTATTATTTTTATCGTCTTGAGAACATGTGCATCGGCAGAAGCGATGCATGCAGCGTAACTGTAAAAGAAAGTTATATTTCAAATCAGCATGTAAGTATTCAATGGCATGGAAATAAACTGATGATCAAAGATCTTAACAGCACAAACGGTACTTATGTAAACGGAAAAAGGATCAAAGAATGCATCGGCGAGTGCGGAGATGTAATTCGAATCGGTATGCTTCAGCTGATTGTTGGAGTAGATTTTATTGCTGTAAATCGACCGGTTTCATTAGAGGCAGTGCAGCCGCAGCTCACTGTAAACAAACCTTTGATCTATGCGAATCCATTATCTGTGCAATGGAGCGAACCGGCAGAGGAGTGGATGAGCCATAATTTATCCGTTCCGCCGGTGGTTTTCAGGCAGGAAGAAATGCTTTTTTTGCTGCAGGTGGGTCCTGGAATAACGATGGCTGTGTGCTCGATGCTTGCCATGCGCACAATGATGTCCGGAAAATGGATGCAGTTGTCATTACTGCTTTGTATGGTCGTATGGCCATCGCTTGCATTTTGTTATCGACGCATCAAAGCGAGAAAAGACAGAAGGAAATGCAGGCAAAGCTATAAAAAGAAACTGGAACATGAGATACATGATATTGTCGGAGACAGGTATCAATATGTACAAAAACAAAGAAAACTGGTTACGATGCTGTGTGAAGAGATGGTATTGTTGCAGGGACTTAAGGTGCCGCTTGTTTATTTGGGGGAATGCAACAAACAGCTGATAAAAGCAGGTGATGAGGCAGATAGCGATGCCGATGAGGTGTGTAAGAAAATCTGGACAGAGGCAATGAAAAAATTGGAAAGGCCAAAACAAATGCCAGTGTGTGTTCCTGTTTCGCATACCGTTTGGATTTGCGGAAATGATGCATTGAATTTTGCTTTATTTGTGTTAATGCAGTTGCTGAAACAGTTCGGGCAAAATGTCATGCTTTATGTTTACGGTTTTGAAGATCTTCGCGTACTCGGGCGGCTGCGCTTTCTTACTTGTTTTTGCGGAAAAATAGAAAACGGATCTTTGAATGCCATATCAAAAAAAGCAGATGATGAAAAGGTGATCCTATTGAGCAGGAATACTTACTGTTCGCTATCGTCAGATAAAAAAAGGACATGGGAAATTATCTGCAGCAGGCATGCACGGGGAGGATCATTTAATGAATTGGCAATCAATTTAGATCGAAAAGAATATTGGAATGAAAAGGTTATTGATTTTTTTCCTTATCGTTACTCAATGAAACAATGGGAACAGTTCTGCATCTGTTTTTCAAAAACAAAACGATACAGATCAAATGAGGTGAAAGACTTCTTATCTCTGTTTCAGTGTACTGATATCATTCAGCTCGATATCATGCGCCGATGGTCAAAAGCAAAAAAACAAAGTCTGTCGGTCCCCGTGGGATGGGACGAAAATGATCAGCTCATTTTTCTGGATGCACATGAGCGAGCAGACGGGCCCCACGGTATCATTGCAGGAACGACAGGTGCTGGAAAAAGTGAATTGCTAATTACTTATATTCTTTCTTTGGCATGTGAATATCCTCCAGATCAAGTGAATTTTTTTCTGATTGACTATAAGGGAGGCGCAATGGCAAAAGCTTTATGTGATCTTCCTCATATCAGCGGTATCATGACGAATCTGGAAGCTGCTTCGTTACAGCGTGTCCGTATTTCTCTGTCATATGAGTTAACGCTTCGACAGCGTGAATTTCAACGTCTGACGGTGCAGAAACATGTATCCTCTCTCAGCATGGAAGATTATGGGAAACTGCGTTTGGCAGAACAGCCTGAATTTGCTCATCTGTTCTTGATTGTCGATGAATTTGCCCAACTGAGGTCTCAGTACTACGAATTTCTTGAAGATTTGAAAAGAATTGCGCGCATTGGTCGCAGCTTTGGAATTCACTTATTGCTTTGTACTCAGAAACCCGGCGGGTTAATAGATGATCAGATCTGGAGCAATTCAAATTTTCATCTATGCATGCGTGTCCAGGAAGCAGCAGACTCAAGAGATATGCTTCATAACAATGATGCAGTTTATTTAAATAAGAGCGGAGAATTTCTTTTACAGGTTGGTGCAGGTAGTCGTTATCAGCATGGTTTCTCAGCTTACGCTAACGCTGATTACTGCCCGTCAACGTTTTATCATAGAAATGCAGAACATAATCTTCGAATCAATGATGCTAACGGTAAAACTATCTATTGCCGTTGCTGGCGTGATAAGCAAGCGAAAACCAAGCAATTGCAGGCAATTTGTGATTATTTGCAGGTTCAGGCATCGGAATGCAAAAAACGTGCAAGAAAAATCTGCTGCGAAGAATTGGTTCGGTATGCCTCACGTAACAGTTTTTCTCATCCCTATCAGATCGGTTGGATTGATGTTCCGCAGAAGCAAAGCATTCAGCCCTGGATTTTAAAAGAAGGCTCCTTGGCCGTTTTATGTGCTTCTTCGGCTCAGACACGTGTTTTTTTTGATACATGTATCAGTGCATTGGTTAAAGAAAATGAGCGGCATTTCTTCTATATAGGAGATAGAAGAGAAGGGATGGAAACAATTGCACCTGATGATGAACGAATGATGGCATTATTGTTTTATCATTTGGAACAAAGCAGCAATGAGTGTGTATTCATCGAAGATATGCATGCTTTTCTCAATGATCCTCAGCTGATCGACATATTTTTCAAATTGTCAGAGAAGCATCAGCTGTTGATATCGATACGAAGCGTGGTTTATCGAATCACAGATAAGATGCCGCAAAAAATAGTGCGTACGTCGTATGAGATCAATGATAAGGAGCTATTAAGAGAATGGTTCAGGTGTTGTGATATTCCTTTAATGCAGCAGAAAAAATGCGGCGTTCTTGAAAGAAACGGAAACTGCTTTGCATACATTTGCGGTTGCGGCAATCTAAACGGGTTGGCGGCAAACGGTACCGGATCATTAAAGGAAAGTCCTGCAGCAAAAGCAGTTGGCTTAACGGCAGACAAAAAACTGTATTTTTTGGAAACGGGGGTATTTACATTGCTGATTTATGCACAGCGGGGAGCTGAAGAAAAAATCTGCCGGCTTCTTGTCAGCTGGGGAGAGGAAATCGAACAAAGCAAAGAAGACGATACATGCATTTTAACAAAACGTTTCTGCATCGGCTGGGCAGGTAATCAAAAGGTACGGGAACTTGCGCATCAGTATCGATATGAAGGAAAGATTTGCTGGATCGGCTGTGGTTTGGAAGAATACGGACATTTGTTTGGTTTTCGTTCTTGTACCTGTTCAAATGACGAAATGATCGTTCGTATGTCAGGAAAGGAAGAACATGTGCAGTTATGGAAGAAAAAAATATAAACTCATCGGTTCCGGCTGAGGTGTCTTTTCCGGCATATTCTCTTACCTATGACATGGAGCTTCCTCTTTTTGCGGATATTGAGGCAGTATTGCATTATGTCATTGCCTGGCTGAAAGAACAAAGCGGGATTGAAATAGAAACGACAGGACATTTTTTGTGTAATGTCCGTACGAAAGAAATTATTTTCAAAGGAACAAGATTATGCGATACGGCTGTTCTTGCAGGCGATCGACTGGTCATTTTTTAGGAGTGGAAAAATGAAAATCAGTGTGGATATGAATCAGTTAATACAAAATGCTTCCTACATTACACAACAGGCTGCCGAGTATGAAGCGGCCTACCGTAATGTGTATGAGCTTTTGGAACAGCTTCATTCCGTCTGGCAGGGAAAGGATTACAATGCATTTGCGTCCCAGCTCAATGATTTCCGAAAAGATTTTGATATGATGAAACGAGTGTTGGATGAATATGCGAGGTATTTGCGTGAGAGCGCATCGGTATACAGTCGTCTTCAGGAAGAATGTGCTGCGATGGCAGGACGTTTGTAAAAGAGAGGAGGAGCCATGGAGAGTGTTAGACTGTCTTCACAGGATATTGAACAAATGGCAAGTAAACTTCAGCAGATGAATATTCAAATGCGCGGCAATCTGGATGCAGTCAGTCAAAAAATGCGTCATTTAAACAATGTTTGGGATTCACCGGCAGGAGAGGCACTTCAAAATCGATTTTTAAATCTTCTTCCGGTCTTTGATCATTATGAGAAAGTGATGGATCAGTATGTCTCTTTTCTTCGAATGATGGTACAGTCTTATCAGGATGCCGAAGGTGTCCTGAAACAACAGGCAGAAACATTTGTCTCCTGATCATAAAAAAAACAGGGATCTGCAACAGCTGCAGCAACTGCTTCTCGAATGCAGGTTGATTTGTCTGCAGTTGGAAAGAGGGCAGGAACAGGAGCTTCTGTTATCGTTTCTCCACCGGATTATTTCGAAAATTGAAGAGGAAATGATCATTGATCATCGATAGTCTTCATTTTGAAAAAATGCAGCACTTGTCCCAGCGTGCCGTTAATCTGATTCACGGCAGTATGATGCAATGGCGGCAGATGAATAAAATATGTGAGCAGCTGCAATCTTTTAGTTCTTACTGCAGCCAACGTGTTCGAATTATGCTTGAGACTGAAGAAACGCTGCAGCAGAAACAATCTTCATTTATTGACCGCATTCCAATAGATCACATGATTCATGATGGCAGTGTCCGTTTGCTTGGCCCGGATGCAGAACGACACAGTGAGGGTCGTAAATTGAGTGCCGGTATCGGAGCATATTATCATTTTGCGGCGATACGTGCTGCTGTCGGGGGAAGCATATCAATATTGTCAGCGTCTTTATCTGCGTCGATAGCTGAGATTTCACTCAAAGGTGAGGCACATGCTGCATTGTTGAATAAGGAAGGAGGCTTTGATCCGGAGCTTGTGCTTGAAGCCGAAGCCAGTGTGTCTGCTGTACAGGCTTGTCTCACGGCCAGTGCCGGCAGCAGTTCTTTGGGCGTTTCGGCGAAGGCGGTCGGCTCCATCGGTACAGCCGGTCTGCAGGCAGAAGCGGTGCTGACGAAAAACGAGCAGACTCTTCGACTGAAGGCCGGTGCAGCAGCAATCAGCGGAGAAGCACAGTGCGTGCTCCATATTTTCGGAGCAAAAGTAACATTGAGTGCAAGTGCGTCTTTGGGAAGCGCCGAAGCGGAATTTGTATATTCGAACAGCAGCCGCGAATGGGAGTTTGGCAGCAAGCTTGGCTTTATTGCAGGTCTAGGTTTTAGGATTAAGATATCTTTTTAAGGAGCATGAATGAAACAGTATTTACCATTAGGAAGTGTAGTGACACTGAAAGAGGGAGAAAAGAAACTGATGATCTGCGGAAGAATTCAAAGGGAGATTCTGAGCAGAGAAATTTATGATTATTGTGCATGTTTGTATCCGGAAGGAATGATCGATTCGAAATCGGTATATCTTTTTGATCAGGAGGATATTAGGCATGTTTATCACATCGGTCTGCAGGATCAGGAGGAGTTTGCTTTTCGTGAAGAGATGGAAAAACAGCTTGAAAAGCTGCAAATCGATAAAAAAAGAAGCAGTGATAAAATTTGATGAATCAAAATCCGTCACATTGTTGATGGATGCTGTTATTCAATCGTAAAAAAAGAAGTCAGCGAAGTGATTGAACAGATCAATCAATTATGCTGACTTCTTTTTGGATTTAATCAAACGCTGCAGTATTGTTTACGTCAATCATTCGAACATCTTCAAGCTCTGGGATTTCTTCTAGCAGTAAATCCCGTATGCCTCCGTAAAATGTATCTTCGATTGCCATGCATCCTACGCATGCACCAAGAAAGCGTACATACACGATATTATTTTCAATGTGATCCAAAACCACATCTCCGCCGTCCCTTTGAATATAAGGACGAATCTTTTCCAATACTTTTATTACTTTTTTTTCGTTCATAAAAAGAACTCCTTACAATGACATCAGCGGCGCAAGCATAAAGGCAATTAAGATACCCAGCAGAATTCCTCCGATTGCCTCTACAAATTTATGGCCGAGAACGTCTTTGATTTTTTCGTGATAAATCGGATCAGAAAAGCTGACTTTCTGCATTTCTTCAATATCACTGATCAGCTGTTTGGTCAGCTGAATGTTTTTTCCTGCATAATAACGGACATTTACTGCATCATAGATGACAATCAAAGCAAAAATGCAGGTAATCGCAAACAGTGCGGAATCAAAACCCTCCTGTAAGCCGATTGCAAGCGACAAGGCAACGACAGTAGAACTGTGTGAACTTGGGAATCCTCCGCAGGAAATAACCTGATGCAGATCCCAACGGCTGCTTCGAAAATAGAAAATGAACAGCTTCAGCACTTGCGCTACAACATTTGCCAGCAACGCCGCAATCAACGGATATAAGGACGGGGAAATCGTCATAACATCACCTCGTTGTCTGTTTTCTGTTTTACGTTGTTTATTATACCACAAAATAAAAAAAGATGTGCTATAATAAATCAAGAGGTGAGCAGATGCGCTATTCGATTGGAGATGTTGTTGAAGGGGTCATTACCGGAATCAAGCCTTATGGTGCTTTTGTTGCATTGGACAGCACACATAACGGCTTAATTCATATTTCTGAGATCAGTGAACGATATGTTCGTGATGTCCACACATTCGTTAACATGAATGAAAAGGTAAAGGTGAAAATTCTCGATCAGGATGAAGATGGTATTCATTTCCGTCTTTCGCTGAAAGCAGTCAACTCCGGAAAGAAAAGGTATGCTCGTTATAGACATCCGGTTGCGCCTTATCCGGAATGCAACATTGGTTTTCAGTCTTTGGCCGATCAGCTCGATAACTGGATTGAAGATGCGTATAGTAGGAGGAATAACTATGATTAAACTTGAAACTAAACATGCGTTTCTCAAAGAAAATGTAAAAGATTATCAGTCTGTAGTTGATGGTCTTCATCAGCAGCTGATGAACAAAGAGTGTAAGGGAAATGATTATGTTGGCTGGGTAGAATGGCCGAACAACTATGATAAAGAAGAATTTGCCCGCATCAAAGAGGCTGCAGCCCGCATGAGGGAAATGTGTGATGTATTTGTC
>OLRK01001223.1_pt1 | contig 22734 bp, 15 predicted proteins | sample 1672911 | NCBI WGS metagenome assembly OLRK01 (sample SAMEA3136736, study PRJEB25190) | human gut metagenome | biome: human gut; feature: human-associated habitat; material: faeces | place: Austria | collected 2013 | reverse complement strand
AAACTCCGATACCATTTCAACCCGGTAATCCGCACAAACTGCCGCTGAAGGAAGGTGAGCACCAGGGCGGTAAAGGCCACTGCCAGGTACACCGGTCCCTTGATCATCTGGAGAGGCAGAAGGGCCTCGATAATGGCCATGGACAGCACGCTGGTGAGCAGGGCTCCCAGCATTCCGTTTTTACTTCTGGCGCTGGCCACTCCCTCCTGAATCTTCTTTCCAAACAACAGCACGCCCACCATGCCGCCCATGATGCCAATACTCATGACAAACATCAGCGTTCCGATGATGCTGGTGTCCCCGGCCGCGTTCAGGGCGGCGATGGACTCATAACCGGCTCCCGTGGCCGCCATATCCGCAGCGGTCACCTCGTAGGCCACAGCTCCCACCACCGACAGGCGGAACCACGCCCACGGCACTCCGATTACCGTGGCCAGGCTAAACAGCCCCACCACGATGGACAGAGACGGCACGATGCTGTAAATCGCCGTGGAAACCATCACCGACCGCAGTTTCTCCTTAGACATCCCAATTTCCAGGGCATGGCCGTAGGCCTTCCGGAATGTCAGCGCGCAAAAGATTAAAATATAGATGATTCCTGCTCCCACCAGACCGTAGAGCAGAGGACTGTTCATAATCTCATTAAACGTCATAGCTTATCCCTCCCGTTTCTTCTTACATTCCGTCCCCGGGAACTGCCCCTTCCGGCAGCGGGGAAATGTAGATTCCTTTCGTCTCGTCCAAAAGCTCCTTCTTCGCCGCCTCCGTCAGGGACGGGTCCGCGTACACCTTCGTGCAGGCGCGGGCAATGGCGCGGGCGATGGCCTGGCTTGCCTTGTCCCCTACGGTGGTTCCCGTCATACCGGCAAACTGCCAGGTGTGGGTGGTGATTCCCGGGACTCCGATGGCCGCCCGGAACTGTCCCGTAGGCACGTTGTAGCTTACATCTCCCACGTCTGTGGAGCCGGTGGACAGCGTCTCCCGATCCTTCTCCGAGAAGGGGATAACCGTGGTGCTCAGAGGCCGTTTCTCAAACTCCTCCGGGCTGATGCCGTTCGCCTTCGCTCCCGTCTGAATGGCCTTCTCCCGGTCCTCCGGCGTCATGGCATCCAGGAATTTCCTGGCGATGGCAAACTCCTCCTCGCCGAAATCCGGGGCGCCCTGCTCCACGAAGGCGTCGGACAGCAGCCTGGAGGCGGTGGGATTGGGGATGAAGTCGCTCATTCCGCCCAGCACCTTAATGTTTACGTTGGTCTCCGTCATAAGGGCCGCTCCCTGGGCGATCTTTTTCACCCGCTCCAGGATCTCCTCACAGACGGCCAGCCTGGGGCCTCTCACAAAGTACAGCAGGGATGCCGTCTCCTGAACCACGTTGGGCGCGTCGCCGCCGCAGTCCAAATACGCGTAGTGGATTCTCGCGTTGGAAACCACGTGCTCTCTTAAATAGTTCACTCCCACGTTCATCAGCTCGCAGGCGTCCAGAGCGCTTCTGCCTAGCTCCGGGGCCCGTCCCGCGTGGGCCGCCTTTCCCTTGAAGTCAAATCTCACCTTATAGTAGGCGGAGCTCCTGGTAAAGCAGCGGTTTAAGTCCATGGGATGCCAGGTAAAGCAGAGATCCAACCCCTCAAAGCAGCCCTCTCTCACCATAAAGCATTTTCCAAAGCCGGTCTCCTCCGCCGGGCAGCCAAAGATTTTCACCGTGCCCTGCACTCCCGTTTCCTTTAAATACTCTTTTACGATAAGGGCCGCACCCACGGCACCGGCGCCCAGAGCGCTGTGGCCGCAGCCATGGCCGTACCGTTTTCCCTCGATGGGTTTCCGCTCCGCCTCTCCGGCCTCCTGGCTTAAATTGGGGAGGGCGTCATACTCCGCCAGAATGCCGATCACCGGCTTTCCGCTGCCGTAGGTTCCCACAAAAGCGGTGGGAATCCCCGCGATCCCCCGCTCTACCTGAAACCCTTCCGCCTCCAGCACCTCCGTCAGTTTCGCCGCGCTCTGAACCTCCTGGTAACCGTATTCCGCATAGCTCCAGACGGCACGGTTCATCTCCGCAATTCTCTCTCTCTTTTTCTCCGCGATCTCATGGATTCTCTGTTTTACATCACACATACGCGCCCCTCCTGTTAGAATAAAAGTTATCATTTTCCTCTTTTACTTGTAAGATTTTTTCAATTTCAGTCCGGATCTGATCTTTATATGGATAGATTACACGAAAATCTCTCTGCCGTCCAATATCAAAGCTTTACTTTTTGATAACCTTTTGTTATCATACAACCATACGAGATCAAATTGCCGGAAAAAGGAGGAATCCGGATATGAATTTAAACAAATATACCTATGTCATCGCCGTGGCGGAGGCCCAGAATATGCGCAGGGCCGCGGAAATGCTCTACATCTCCCAGCCGGCCCTCACAAAATCCCTAAACCTTCTGGAGGAGGAGCTGGGGGTGAAACTCTTTGACCGCAACACCTCCCCCATCCGCCTCACCTACGCCGGAGAGCTGTTTGTGGAGGAGGCCCGCAAAATCCTGGATTTAAACCGTCATCTCATGGAGGAAATCACCCACATCGCCACCGTCCAGAAAAGCCGCCTGGTCCTGGGCATCCCCAGCGACCGCGGCTCCGTCTGGCTGCCCCATCTGATCCCCGCCTTCAGCCAGAAGTTTCCCCTCATCGACCTCCAGGTAGTGGAGGGAAACAACCAGGAGATCGAAACCTTCCTCTTAAACGGCGATGTGGATCTGGCCTTAAACACCCTTCCCTTCCATTCAGACCAGATCTCCTTTGAGGTGATCGCCGACGACCCCATTGTCATCGCCGCCGCGAAGGAACACCCCTTCTGCCAGGTCTTCGACCTGTGCCGCAACACTCTGTCCTCTCCCTATCTCATCCCTGCCCAGCTCCTGAAAGGCCAGAATTTCATCGCTCTGAAGAAGGGGACGGGCATCCGCCGGATCTCAGAGTATCTGTTTGAACGCTACGGACTGGAATACACCTTCAGCCGGGAATTTCTGCGGCATGAGACGACGGTGCGGCTGGCGGCGGAGGGAGTTGGGCTGGTGATCACCCCTGCCCACACCGTCACCCGTACCGGCACTGCCGGACGGCTGGCCTTTTTCTCCCTGGACCAGCCCGTCCTCTGCCGCAAGATCGTGTTCGCCCACTTAAAAAGCCGCGGCGTCAGCAGCCACGGCCGGTTTCTCATCCAGCTGGCAAAGGATCTGACCGTCCGGATCCCCGGCCTGGTCTCCGGGCCTGTGGTTCCCGTTCTGCCCCTTTACCGGTGAGCGAGATGTCCCCTTCCCATGGGCGAAAGCTCTGCCAGGCCGCAGCCGGTTGACGGGCTGTTTTAAAACGGTGTTTGGAAAACATACGAGCTGAGGAATCGAATTTTCTTGCACTGCATTGCCAGATGTGCTATATTGATAATAGAAAAAGGGAAAGCCAGAGACACACGGCCTACCCTTGATAGTAAATAGCTTTACCTCAAATGAGGCCAGCCGTCACTATTGGTAGTAGTGGCGGCTATTTTCTTCCCCGAAAGATTGTATGACACAATCCCACGAGGGCTACAATGAATATCCTATCTGAACCGAATCCCCTTGCATCTTACTGCCAGATATGCTATATTGATAACAGAAAGGGGAAAGCCAGAGACACACGGCCTACCCTTAAATGATTAAAGCTAAATGTTTTTCAACATCAGCCGTCACTATTGGGAGTAGTGGCGGCTATTTTCTTCCCCGAAAGATTGTATAACACAATCCCACGAGGGCTACAATGAATATCCCTATCTGAACCAGGTCCTGATATGTAACATACATTGGCATCGCCCCCCTTTCTTTCGTCCGGAGGGTTCGCCCCTCCGATTGTGGGAGGGCAGGCCGCCTCTATGTGCTCTGACTTTCCGTATCGCCAGTATAGCATATGCGTTTCCGGTTCACAATCTCATTTTCTGATTTTATAATTCCTATTATGCTGGCCGGACTCGTTTCCCGATATGTTGCCAACCCCCCCTGCTTTCCCAACCAACCGCCCATCTCCGCACAAAAAGAAAACGGACTCCGCAGAGTCCGCAATCCATACTATGCTACTATACTCAAATCCCAATTTCCCCTTATGTATTGGAAATCAGCTGGAATCCTGCCTTCACAAGCTCTCTCTTGATCTCCTCCACCTGCTCCTTGTCCCTGGTTTCCATGCTCACCGTCAGGTAGCAGCTGGTGATGGCCATGTTGGTATCGCTCTGGTTGTGATGCACCCGCACCACGTTTCCGCCGCAGCGGCTGATGATCTCGCTCACGTCCTTGAGCTGTCCCGGCTTATCCTCCAGCTGCAGGGTCAGAGTGCTGTTTCTGCCCGCCATCACCAGGCCGCGGGTGATGACCCGGCTTAAGATATTCACGTCGATATTTCCACCGGACAGGAGGCAGACCACCTTTTTCCCGGCCAGATCCACCTTTCCGAACATGGCGGCCGCCACAGCCACCGCCCCGGCGCCCTCTGTCACCAGTTTCTGTTTCTCCATCAGGGCCAGCACAGCGCAGGCCGTCTCGTCGTCTGTCACCGTCACCACCCCGTCCACATACCGGCTCACCAGGTCAAAGGTGAGATCCCCCGGATGTTTCACGGCAATTCCGTCCGCGAAGGTGGAAACCGATCCCAGGGTGATGGCCTCCTTCTTCTCCAGGGACTCCTTCATGCTGGGGGCGCCGGCCGCCTGAACGCCGTAGACCTTGCACTCCGGATGAAGCTTTTTGATGGCGAAGGCCACGCCGCTGATGAGTCCGCCGCCGCCCACCGGCACTAACACCACGTCCACGTCCGGCATCTGATCCAAAATCTCCAGGCCGATGGTCCCCTGTCCGGCGATTACCGCCGGGTCGTTGAAGGGATGGATAAAGGTGTAGCCTTCCTTTTCCTGGAGCTCACAGGCATAGTCGTAAGCGTCATCGTAGGCACCCTTCACCAGGCACACCTTCGCGCCGTAGGACTTCGTGGCCTCCACCTTGCTGATGGGGGCGCCGTCCGGCATACAGATCACGCAGGGAATCCCGTTCTGCTTGGCTGACAGGGCCACGCCCTGGGCGTGGTTTCCGGCGCTGCTGGCGATCACGCCCTTCGCCCTCTCCTCCTCCGTCAGCTGGCTCATCTTGTAGTACGCCCCCCGCACCTTAAAGCTGCCGGTCACCTGGAGGTTTTCCGTCTTTAAATAAATATCGCTGCCGGGGCAGAGCCCCACCGCCTTTATGAGATCGGTCCTGCGCGCCACGGATTTCAGCACGTAGGCCGCGTGATAGATCTTATCCAACGTCAGATTGTCCATCGTCATCCTTCCTCTCTTTTCTATTTCCCTTGCATCTCCCCCACCAAACCGTTATACTGATAGCAGCACAATTCGACACAGGAGGTATTCAAATATGGAATCCACACATACGCTTTCTTCCGGCCTTCACAGCCTGGTGATCTTCCGGAATCTGTTAAACGACCCTGTCATCTCCCGTCTCCTGGCCCTGCTGGACACGGATCCGTCCTCCGGCGCCCCCTTTGTGGACGCCTACTGCGAGTTCGCCTCCGCCCTCCTGGCCAGAACCGACGATTTCAGCCAGTATCTTCTCGGCGCCGCCCTGGAGGACGAAAATTTTTACGTCACGGGAGCCGGTTCCAGAACATCCGGCCTTTTAGATTCCCGTCTGGAAACGGAGCTGAAATTCCTCCAGCGCCTCTCCCAGTTTGACGGCTCCGGCTGCCGGTCTGCGGCTCCGGAAGGCGCCCTTCTTCCCGTCTGGACCACCTCTCCCCAGGACTTTGTGGCGGCCTACCGGGAAACCCTGGAAAACCTCCCCCAGAAGGGCTACGGCATCTACGCCAAATACCACGTATTCACCGTGTCTGACGGCCGCCTGGTGCCCGTCCGCCATCCCGACCCCCAGCGTCTCTCCCAGCTCTCCGGCTATGAATCGGAGCGGGGAAAGGTCATTGCCAACACCCTGGCCCTGCTGGAAGGCCGGCCCGCGGTAAACGCCCTGCTCTACGGCGACGCCGGCACAGGAAAGAGCAGCACCGTAAAGGCCATTGCCAACGAGTACGCTCACCGGGGCCTGCGCCTCATTGAGGTGAAGAAAAACCAGCTCTACCAGATCCCGGACCTGATGGATTCCTTAAGCGCCAACCCGCTGAAATTCATCCTGTTCATCGACGATTTAAGCTTTTCCTCCAATGACAACGACTTCGCCGCCTTAAAGGCCATCCTGGAGGGCAGCGTCAGCAGCCACGGCCCCAACCTGGTGGTCTACGCCACCTCCAACCGCCGCCATCTCATCAAAGAGAGCTTTGCGGACCGGGAGGGAGACGACCTCCATTTAGCCGACACCATGCAGGAGCTTTTAAGCCTCTCCGCCCGGTTTGGCCTCACTGTCACCTTCTCCCGGCCGGATAAGGACCTCTATCTCCAGATCGTGGAGGATCTGGCGGCTCTCTATGAGCTCTCCATCGACCGGGACGAGCTGATCCGCAAGGCGGAAAGCTTTGCCATCCGCAGCGGCGGCCGCAGCCCCCGCACGGCAAAACAGCTCATCGAGCAGTTAAAATCCCTGGGCTGACCTCCGGCCCGCCGGAGCCATTTTCATCAAAATCAGACAAAAGGGGCAGAGGACGAACTCCCGCCCTCTGCCCCGATCCGTCTCGTCTTACTTTAACCAGCTCATCATCTTTCTAAGCTCAGCTCCCACTTTCTCCAGCAGGTGCTCATTCTCCATTCTGCGGCGAGCCAGGAATTTCACCTTCCGTCCGCCGGCCGGGGAGAACTCGGTCATAAACTCGCTGGCGAAGGTGCCGTCCTGAATCTCCGTGAGAACCTTCTTCATTTCCTTTCTCGTCTCGTCGGTGATCAGTCTCTTGCCGGTGCGGTAGTCGCCGTACTCCGCTGTGTTGGAAATGGAGTATCTCATCATGCCGAAACCGCCCTTGTTGATCAGGTCCACGATCAGTTTCATCTCATGGATACACTCAAAATATGCCATCTCCGGCTCGTATCCGGCCTCCACCAGAGTCTCGAAACCAGCCTTCATAAGCTCAGTCACGCCGCCGCAGAGCACTGCCTGCTCACCAAAGAGGTCGGTCTCCGTCTCCTCCTTAAAGGTGGTCTCCAGAATGCCGGCTCTGCCCGCTCCGATCCCGGACGCGTAAGCTAAGGCCGTATCCTTTGCCCGTCCCGTGAAATCCTGATAAATGGCGATCAGGCTGGGAACGCCCTGGCCCTCGGTGTAGGTGCTTCTCACCACGTGGCCCGGTCCCTTGGGAGCTACCATGATCACATCTATGTTCTTTGCCGGAGTCACCAGTTTGTAGTGGATGTTGAATCCGTGGGCGAACATTAAGGTATTGCCCTCCTCCATGTAGGGAGCTACCTGGCTGTTGTAGATGTCAGCGGAGATCTCGTCGGGAACCAGCATCATCACCACGTCCGCGGCCTTGGCAGCCTCGGAAACCTCCATTACCGTAAGGCCGGCAGCCTCTGCCTTTGCCCAGCTGGCGGAATCCTTTCTTAAGCCTACGATTACGTCCACGCCGCTCTCATGCAGGTTCAGGGCGTGAGCGTGTCCCTGGCTGCCGTAACCCATGATGGCTACCTTCCGTCCGTCCAATACCCCTAAGTTGCAGTCTCCGTCATAATATTTCTTTACCATAGCTCTCATTCTCCTTTTCTTTTTTCGTTTTGCGTCCGCAGGTTTCCGCCTGTGGCCGTCCCCTGTCCCGCCGCATTTATCTGCACTCCAGGGCATATCCGCCCTGGAAAACGCATCCGCTGTCTGCCGTTAAATATTTAATCCCCCGTGGTAAATGGTCTCCTGACCGCCTCGCTCCAGGGCTGTGATCCCCGTCCGGCACATTTCCAGGATCCGGTAGCTGGAGAGGATCTTTAAAAACGCGTCGATCTTTTCCGGCTCGCCGGTGAGCTCCATGACCATGCTGTCCACGGAAAGGTCGATGATCTTCGCCTTGTAAATCCCGGCGATCTCCCGGATGGGGGAACGGGTCTTCTCATCTGCCGACACCTTTACCAGCAGAAGCTCCCGGAACAGGCTGTTTTCCCGGTGGAGCACGAAAATATCCCTGGTCTCCTCCAGTCTGGCCGTCTGCTTGATGATCTGCTCCAGGGAATCATCGTCCGCCTGCACCACTACGGTAATCCGGGAAATTCCAGGATCGCTGGTGGCGGAAACGGTCAGGCTGTCAATGTTAAACCCGCGGCGTCCAAACATGGATGATACTCTGGTCAGCACGCCCGCGTGGTTGTCTACCAATATGCTAATGACCTCTCTTGCCATATGGCTGTCCTCCTTCTCTCTCCGTCTTAGTTGAGCATAATGTCCTCTACGCTGGCTCCCGCCGGGATCATGGGAAGCACCTTCTCATCCTTCTCGATCCGGCAGTCGATCCACACCGGGCCGTTTTCCTTTAACGCCTGCTCCATGGCCGCCTCAAACTCCGCCAGGGTCTCACAGTGGAATCCCTTGGCTCCGAATCCTTCCGCCACCTTGGCGAAATTCGTCTTTCTGTGGGGATCGGTGCTGGAATAGCGCATTCCGTAGAAGGCCGTCTGCCACTGGCGTACCATTCCCAGTACCTGGTTATTCATAATCACGGTGATAATGGGCAGGTTGTAGCTCACCGCCGTGCAGGCCTCGTTCATATTCATATGGAAAGAACCGTCTCCGGTGATATGGATCACCCGGCGCTCTCCCTTACATCCAAAGGTGGCTCCGATAGCCGCCCCGTAGCCGTAGCCCATGGTTCCCAGACCGCCGCTGGTGAGGAAACTTCTGGGGCTTACGTGGCGCAGGTACTGGGCCGCCCACATCTGGTGCTGGCCCACGTCCGTCACGTAGATGGCGTCCTCTCCGGCCATCCGGCAGAGGCTCCTCATAAGCTGGTGGGGGCGGATCACGCTGTCGTCGTCCACCGGCTGGTAGTCCGCCTTCTTCTGCTCGTTGATCCACTTCATCCACTCCTCGTGGCGGGTCTCCTTCACGTAGGGGAGCATGGCCCTCAGCACATCCCCGGCGTCTCCCACCAGGCTGTAATCCACTCTCACGTTTTTATTCACCTCGCTGGGGTCGATGTCAATGTGCACCAGCTTGGCGTTTCTGGCGAATTTGTTGGTATCGGAGGCTACCCGGTCGTCAAATCTGGTTCCAAAGGCCAGCACCAGATCCGCCTGGTCCACCGCGATGTTGCTCACCAGGCCGCCGTGCATTCCCAAAAGGCCCAGGTTGTGGGGATCCTCATATCCCACCACGCCGGCTGCCATCAGGGTGTAGGCCGCCGGGATGTCCGCCTTCTCGATCAGCTCTCTCAGCTGTTCTCCCGCTCCCGATGCCACCACGCCGCCGCCGAAGTAGATCACCGGCCGTTCAGAGGCATTTAAGGCCTCCGCCACCTGACGGATCTCCTCGTCGGGGATGTTGGTCACGTAGCCGTACCGGCCTGCCGGCTTTCTCTCAAACTCCGCAAAAGCCGCCGTCACATCCTTCGGCACATCCACCAGAACCGGGCCCTTTCTGCCGCTCTGGGCGATGCGGAAGGCATCCCGCAGAGTGTCCGCCAGATCGTCCACGTTGCGCACGGTGTAGTTGTGTTTCGTGATGGGCATGGTGATTCCGGTGATAAATACCTCCTGGAAACTGTCCTTTCCGATCAGGTCCGTTCCCACGTTTCCGGTGATGGCCACCATGGGGATGCTGTCCATATAGGCAGTGGCGATGCCGGTCACCAGGTTGGTGGCTCCCGGTCCGCTGGTGGAGAGCACCACTCCCGTCCGCCCTGTCAGTCTGGCGTATCCGTCCGCCGCGTGGGCCGCCCCCTGCTCGTGGGCCGTCATCACGTGACGGATCTGATCGCTGTATTTGTAAAGCGCGTCATATATATTCAGTACGGCTCCTCCGGGGTAGCCAAAGATGGTGTCTACTCCCTGCTCAATGAGCACCTCGGCGATAATGTCCGCTCCTGTCAATTTCATTCTGTAACCTTCCCCTTTCTACTTTTACTTTAAAACCGCCCCCGTATTGGCGCTGCTCACCAGTCTGGCGTACCGTCCCAGCCATCCGGCGGTCTCCTTGGGCGCCGGCGCTTTCCAGGCCGCCCGTCTCGCCTCCAGCTCCGCCTCGTCCACCAGGACGTTTAATTTTCCTTCCGGAATGTTGATGGAAATGGTGTCTCCCTCCTGCACCAGGGCGATGGCTCCGCCCTCTGCCGCCTCCGGGCTCACATGGCCGATGGAAGCTCCTCTGGATGCTCCGGAGAACCGTCCGTCAGTAATCAGGGCCACCGATTTATCCAGTTTCATTCCCGCCAGGGCGCTGGTGGGATTTAACATCTCCCGCATTCCAGGGCCGCCCTTGGGGCCCTCGTAGCGGATCACCACCACGTCTCCCGGCTTGATCTGGCCGGCGTAGATGGCCTCGATGGCCTCCTCCTCGCCGTCAAACACCCGGGCCGGGCCCTGGTGCACCAGCATCTCGTCGGCTACGGCGCTTCTCTTGACCACGCAGCCGTCCTTTGCGATATTGCCCCACAGTACGGCAATGCCGCCGGTTTTGCTGTAGGGGTTATCCATGGGGCGAATGGACTCCGGATCCCGGTTCACTGCTCCCTCTAAGTTCTCTCCCACCGTCTTTCCCGTCACGGTCATGAGAGAGGTATGTAACAGGCCGCCGTCCGCCAGCTGTTTCATCACCGCCTGCACGCCGCCGGCCTCGTAGAGGTCCTCGATGTGGGTGGGGCCGGCCGGAGCCAGATGGCAGTAGTTGGGGGTTCTGGAGCTTACCTTGTTGATAGTCTCCAGATCCATGGGAACTCCGGCCTCGTTGGCGATGGCCAGGAGGTGGAGCACGCTGTTGGTGCTGCAGCCTAAGGCCATATCTGTGGCCAGGGCGTTCTCAAAGGCCTCCGGCGTCAGGATGTCTCTCGGTTTCACGTCGTTTTTCACCAGGTCCATCACCTTCATACCGGCGTGCTTTGCCAGCTGGAGCCTGGCGGCGTACACCGCCGGGATGGTGCCGTTTCCGGGGAGGGCCATGCCGATGGCCTCGGATAAGCAGTTCATGCTGTTGGCCGTGTACATTCCGGCGCAGCTGCCGCAGCCGGGACAGGTGTGCTGGGTATAATCATCCAGGGTCTCCTGGTCGATCAGTCCCGCCTTAAAGCCGCCTACCGCCTCAAACATCTGAGACAGGCTCACTTTCCGCTTTCCCTGCCGTCCCGCCAGCATGGGGCCGCCGCTGACTACGATAGAGGGGATATTCAGTCTGGCCGCCGCCATGAGCATGGCCGGCACGATCTTGTCACAGTTGGGAACCAGCACCAGGCCGTCAAAGCAGTGGGCCTGCGCCATGGTCTCGATGGAGTCGCAGATCAGCTCTCTGCTGGGAAGGGAGTATTTCATTCCCTTATGTCCCATGGCAATTCCATCGCAGACGCCGATGGCGGGAACCAGAACCGGGGTTCCTCCCGCCAGGCGGACGCCGTCCTTGGCCGCCTGGGCCACTTTATCCAGGTGCATATGCCCCGGAACGATCTCGCTGTAGGCGCTGACCACGCCGATCAGCGGTCTCTCCAGCTCCTCATCTGTATATCCCAACGCGTAAAACAGGCTTCTGTTCGGAGTTCTCTCCGGACCCTTCTTCACGTTATCGCTTCTCATTCTTCATATCCTCCTCATACCATATTTTCTTTCACAAACGCACCGCGGACAGAAACGCAGGTGTTCCTCAGACAAAGCAAACTGTATCCGCCAGACGTACACTCCCATTGCAGCTCATCCATCCCCCAGGATTTTCCCTAAGATGAAATGCCCTTATGGGCAGCTATTTCATTTTGCGAAAAACGCCTGCCCGCCGAATGTTTGCCCTTCCGCGCAGGGGTCTGCGGTTTCAGCCGGATACCTGCCGGATTGCTCCCTGCTGTACACTCCCGCCGGAGCGCGGCTGCGTCAGCAGCCATATTCCTCCTGCGGGGAATGCGCCTCCTTGCGGAGCATTGTTCTTTAACAGGAAACGAAGTTTCCTGTTAAAAAATGAAAAAAGCCTTCGTCTCTTATTATGCTAAGAGACAAAGGCTTATACTTCCTCTGCGGTACCACTCTTTTTGCCTGCCGGGCGGCAGACCACTCACTCCCTACCTCCCGCTGGCGTCAGGCCGCGTTTTAGTATGGAAACACGGTAACGGGTGTCGGCCGTCCCCACCTACTCTCCAACGATTTCAACGGGCTGCTCAGAGGTGACTTTCATCAGGAACCGGTACCGCCTCGCAGCTCACGGCGGCTCTCTGAAACCAAATTGTCTGACTACTTCTCCTCGTCATCGCTTTTCACTGATTCTGTGTGTTTTGTGATTAATTGTTCTCTATTATACACGGTTCCCAAAAATTTGCAATACCTTTTTTTAAAAAACAGAGCTGCGGTACTCCTGTTTCCAGCGGGTCACCAGCTCCGCCGCGCCGGCGTCCCGTTTCTCCTCCTCCTGGCCAAACAGCTGCTCCAGCTTGAGGATTTCCCTGGACTGGGCGGCCTTTTCCTGAGCCGCGTCCGCCTCCCTTTCCCAGGCTTTCCGCGTTTCTTCCTTCACGGCGGACAGGGGGCCTTCCAGCTGCTCCAGCTGAGGATTGAAACGGGTGAGGAAATACATCCGTTTCACCATGGCCTCCTCTCCCAGGCAGCCGTAAGCCTTCTCAAAGGCGTGATAGGCCTTGGCCGTCTGAAACAGCCTGGCGTAGGCGGCGCCCAGATTGTTCCACACCCGGCCTAAAAAGGCATCGTCCACCACCTGGTCCTTTGGGGACTCCGTCAGGCCCTCGTAAATCTCCACGGCCCTTCCGTACTGGCGGATGCCAAATAAGTAGTCCGCCCGCTCCTTTTTGTACTCCGCCGGGTGTTTTTTCCGCAGGGCGGCCACCTGCTGGCGGTACTGGTTCACCTCCGCCGGGCCGTAATAAAAGCACTCCGACAGAATGGAAAGCAGCATCTCGTCCGGATTTTCCCCGCTGGCCCTCCATTTCTCCAGCTTTCCCGCCAGAAAGCCCATATTCAGCTCATCCCTGATAAACTCCAACAGCCCCTCGTCCACAAAATCCTCCATCACCAAAAAAGGGTGATGGTAAATCACGTAGCACAGCTCCTGGGAGGAGTACAGATGGAGGTCCAACGCCTCCACGTAATAGGGGCATTTCACCGGCTCCTGCCGGCACAACAGTAAGCTCATATCGTAACCTCTTGGCGCACCACGGCGTCCGTAGCGGGAAACAGCTCCCCGAATCCTTTGTCCCGGATGGCCACCGCCATGGTATTTTCATCCAGAAATCCCACAGTGACCGCCAGCCGGGTAGTCCGCTCCGGCCGCTCCGGAAATCCCTCCAGAGGGATCCGCACCGTCCGTTTCTTCTTCACGTCCAGGGGAGTGATGGCAAAATCCACGTAATCCTGGCCGTCCGCGATCAGCTCCACGCTGGTCTTTGCCTCATACCAGCTGTCCCCGGCAGAGGCCATCACCAGCTGGATCTCCCGGTCCTTCTGGCGCACCGCCATGGACACGGTGGCTTTCAGCCGCCCCTCGCAGATGCAGGCAAAGGGGTAAGCCGTCTTCGGCCGCAGGCGGTCGGCGGCATGGTAGGCCGCACCCCTGGCAAAGAGATCCGCCTCCCCGTACACTCTCCGCTTGGAACAGATCAGTTTCCTAAATCCGTCCGCCCAGTCCAGATTGTCAAAGCCCTTTCCCGTGAGGAATACGGCGGAGTACAGTTTCTTCTGCAGCAGCCGCTCCCCGCAGGAGCAGAGGATCCGGTCGGCCATTTTTCCTCCGGCGGCGTTTTCCAGGATGTCCAGATTGAAGGATTCCTCCATCTCCTGGCCCTCCGCCTGGACCACCATCCGTTTCATCCCCCGCTGCACCTTCAGCTCGTGGTAGGAAAGGCCCTCGTCAGATAAGTCAAACAGGCCCACCTGGGTGGCCCAAATCTCCTTTTTCTGGCTCATCACGTAGTAGACAAAGCTCTCCGTGTGGCTGATCACATGGAGGCGCTGCCTGGAAAGGCGCAGGCCGTCAGCGCAGGTGAGGAGCACGTCCATGAGGCGCCCTTCCGCCCTGGGAAGGGAAATGGTCAGCTGGGCGATGCCCTCCTGGCCGTACTCCTCCTTCGGCAGCCGCAGCACCCGCTCCAGGAATTTCTCCAAAAGCTGGGCCGCTCCGTATTTCACGCCCTCGATAGTGGCCGTACCGTCCTTCATCACCAGACTGATCAGCTTGTCCACCATGATGCCGGTCCCCGTGAGGACCAGGCCGTAGGCTTCCTTCCCCACGTACCACTCATCCGTCTGCTTTTTCTTGCAGATCACCGTGGGGACCGTCCACGATTGTTCCTCCTCCCCGCAGCAGACCTTTGTATAGGTGTCGCACAGGTCCATGCCGATTACCAGCTCATCCATTCCTTCCATCTCCTCCAGCCGGTCACATCAGGTCAAACATTTCTTCCACAGTTCCGGTCTTTATCAAATAGTCTCTCATTTCCCGTTTCAGCCCGTCCATATCACCGTCCGTCAAGCAGACGCCCATACGGTTTAAACTGGAAAAACGGCTGCCGCCGCCTTTTCCTGCCGCGGCGTCGATCTTTCCCTTCTGGCGCAGCTCCCTGCCGCGCTGTCCGTCGTCGTAGATCTCGTACTCCAGGACCTCCCCGTCAAACAGCACCGCCTGTTTCACGAAGATCCCCTGGTATACCCGTCTCATCCCGTCGCTCTTAAACTCCGTCTCTCCCGGCAGCACCCGGAAACGGATCACCGGCCGGGAGTCCTTCCTGCCGTTATACTGGACCATCACCTTGGTGGTAATGTCCTCCGGCAGAGGAATGCGGCCAGACAGCTCCTGCATATAGGGGAAGGCCATTCCCGCCCGCAGGAGGATGTCCATCAGCGTCCGGCAGAGGGCTGTCTGCTCCTTTGTGAGCGCCGGACAGGACGCGTAATATTTTGTCAAGGCCAATAAGTATACCACAGGTACCTTATCCTTTTCAAGACTTCCCTGCACAACTTCTTCCAAATAATCGCAGACCCGCCGCGACAGGGGAGCGCGGCCCGCGAAATACTCCAGGCTCCGCAGGGTGAAAAAGGCCTTGACCAGGCTCTCCGACACCCGTTTCCGCTCCGCGTAAAGCTCAAATACCCGGTCCATGTCCTTCGTCTGGGAGCAGAACAGCATCTGAGCCAGCAGCCGCTCCTCCAGATCGTAGGTCTCCACCTGGGCCTTCACTCCCGCCTCAAGGATCTGGTACATGGTTTCCGTGGCCCCGTTGTAATGCTCGCAGAGGTAGTCCAGCACCACGCTGTCCGCCTGCCCCTGGGAGAACACGTCCGCCGCCATCCGCAGCAGCACCTCGTCGGCGTCAAAGAGGCTTTGAAGGATCATTTTTCCGCAGAGTCTGGCTAACAGTTCCACGTCCAGCTGCCCCCAGCCGTAGGTCTTTAAAATCTCGTAGCTTTCCAGATAGTAGCCCCGTTTGATAAACACCGCGGCCACACGCATCCGCTGACGTTTGGTCAGGGTTTCCTTATCCACCCGCAGCAGATACCCCAGCCCCCGCTCCATGCCGTCGGGAGCCGTATCCAGACGGTCGTAATAGGCGATGATCTTATCCAGGAGCAGACGCCGGTAGAGAGGACTTAAGCTGTCCTGCTCCAGGGCCTGCTCCAATACCGCAATGTCTGCCTCGCCGCCGATGCCGCTCCCCAAAATCTCCCGCACTTTGGCAAGGAGCAGCATGGGATGGGCCGGATACACCTCAAAACACCTGGTTTCCAGGTCCGGGCGGTTCATCACTCTGGTCTTTTCATAGGGCACGTTCATATAGCGCACGCCGGCGGCATCCTGGAACACCAGCACGCACTGGTCAGAAAACAGAGGCACGTAGGCCGCCCCGTCCTGGAGCTGGTAAATGTCCTCCCGGCTCAGCTCCTCATGACAGATGATCACCTGTCTCATAACCGGGTTCTTGCACTGGATCCGATAGGAGCGCAGCAGGGACGGCAGGATCCGGGCCACGGGAATATCAATCATGTCCCGATACAGCATCCGCTCGTAGAGGACGGCCAGACGGCTGTCCACCCTGGCTGAAAACACCTGCTCCATGGTAAACTGCTCCATGTCCCGCTCATAGCTTTGATAAAGGGGATCGTCCTCCGGCAGGTACAGAAGGATGTTCCGGTACAGCTTGCTTTTTAACGTCCCGTCCATGTCCTTGGCATAGGAAAAGTACAAAAGCACTTCCTTGGGGAGCAGACGGCCGTAATCATCCGGCAGGGACGCCAGGTAATACTCGTAAAGCCGGGTGAGGCCAAGCCCCGCGTCCATTCCCTTCCCGTACCAGGAAAAGGCCTGGGCGGAGACGTCCTCCCCACGGATAAGCATGGCGCAGACCGCCGCCAAAAGCTCCTTCTTTTCGTAAGCGCCGTAAAGCTCCATGAGCAGGCGGCAGTACAGCCGGTGATAGCGCCCGGCGTCCGCGGCCAGATCCGCCACCCGGTCCGCCAGGGCCTCTCCCACCAGCCCCCGTTTTAAGCCCAGCCGCAGGGCGTGGATCACAAAGGCGTCCATCTCCCGCAGCAGGGACGGCTCTTTCTCCAACAGCCGGCAGGCCTCAATGTATAAAAAGGGGCTGGCGCAGCCGTTCCGGAAATACTCCCGCATCCACTCCAGCAGCACGCCCGGATTGTCATACACGCTGGCGTCCAGCTTTAAAAGCAGCAGGAACAGGTAAAAATGGCGGCCGGCACGGCCGGTGTAGGTGTGGAGCAGACGCACCAGCGATTCCAGCTGGCCCGGTTTCTTCTCCACCTCCATGGTCAAATACTGATAAAAGCAGTAAAGCTCCGGATCCTCCTTTTGCCGCTCCCGGATCTGGTCCCGGCACTCCGCCAGGGCCGCTGCCGCCCGGTCTGTCTTTCCCGCCATCACTGCCGTCTCCGCCGCCAGAAGGTCCAGCACCGGCTCACTGCCGGCGGTGTCCCGCAGCCTTAAAAGCTCATTTCCCATCTCCTCCGCCAGGCGGGAGCGGTCTCCCCGGCCGGACTCCCAGTCCAGGCGCAGGGCCAGATACCGCTGAAACTCCCGCCGCCTGGCGATCCGTTCCATCCCCTGCAGCTCCTCCTGCTCGTGGCCGTCCGCCACGATGTACACCCGGTACTCCCGGCGGGGGCTCTTTATGGTGATGGAGCCCAGGTTGCGGCCCCGGTGCATTTTATCCGGGTCCATGCGGTAGGTGAGCGCATACTCCCCGTTCTTAAAATCCCGGTCCGTGAGCTTTTCCCTGGCCGCCTCCAGAAACTCCCCCTCTGTCTCGATGGAAAGTTTCACATAGCCCCAATTCTGCTTGCGGATCACCAGGGTGTCGTCAAACTCCCCCACGTGCTCCCCGTACCGTTTCGTTTCCTCTTTTACATGGATCTCCACCGCCGGTTTCATGTTCATGGCCACCAGAAACTCCTCCAGGGCCGCGAACCGGTCCCGGCCGCCCCGCAGGCCCTCATAGGCCGCCCTGGCCTTTAAGCCCTGCATAAACGGGGCGGACGGAAACTCCTGACACTCAAACAGGCGGGCCGCCAGCTCCATATTTTCCCGTGCCAGGCGGGCAAAGTCCGCCGGGCGCAAAAGCTTAGAGACAGCCCGGGCCGGGGCCCCGGCTTCCGCCCGGAATACGTAAGGGAGGCGAATCTCCCCGCCGTTGGTCACCAGGCAGAACTCCCCGCGGATCTCCTCCCCGTCGGAAAGCCGCTCTGAATCCACCTCGTAGGCCACCCGGCTGCGCAGCCCGCCGAAGGAATTGTCCGGAATCCGCACCCGTCCGTCTGTGGAGTATACCAGTCCCTTCACCATCAGCCCGTTGCCGCTGAGGACAAAAAATTCGCCCCGCGCAGGCTCCCCCGCGCGGACCGCCTCGTCCACCGCCCCTGGTTTTAACACACATTCCGGGCTTTCCGTATCCACGATTCCCCTGGCAAGCCGGTTAATTCTCTCTCTCATCGTACCACCTGTTCCTGTCTTTTTCTGTCCGTTTTTGTCTCATCCATTCTAGCATATTTCTCCTTGATTTAAAACCCTAAACTTGCTATGATAGAAACAAAAGCAACCGTTTAGCCATGCCATTCATCATTTGACGGATTTTACAAACCGGCTAACGCGAAATGGTATTAGACGTCAAAGGATTCCTGTGGGGCGTCCGCCCTGCAGAGACATACGGCAAAACACTGCTTAGCGAGCAAGCTCCCAGGCAGCATTTTGCCATATGGTTCTGCATAGCTGAACGGTTACCAAACGCGTAGCTTGCTGCGGGGGTTTTCATCCCGCGGATTGGAGGAATTTATGACAACCAACGAAAAGGCCCTGCTCCTTCACGAAAAATGGCAGGGAAAGCTGGAAACTGTTTCCAAGGCGAAAGTGGCCTCCAGGGAGGACCTGGCCCTGGCCTACACCCCCGGAGTGGCTGAGCCCTGCAAGGTAATCGCCAAAGACCGGGAAGCCGCCTATACCTATACCTGGAAATCCAACACCATCGCCGTAGTCTCCGACGGCAGCGCCGTCCTGGGACTGGGAAATATTGGCCCCTACGCCGCCATGCCTGTCATGGAGGGAAAGGCCGTCCTCTTTAAGGAATTCGGCGGTGTGAATGCCGTCCCCATCTGCCTGGACACCCAGGACACGGAGGAGATCATCAAAGCCGTCACCTATCTGGCTCCCGGCTTTGGCGGCATCAACCTGGAGGATATTTCCGCTCCCCGCTGCTTTGAGATCGAGGAGCGCTTAAAAGAGATCCTGGACATCCCTGTATTCCACGACGACCAGCACGGCACCGCCATCGTTGTCTTAGCCGGTGTCATCAACGCCCTCAAGGTGACGGGCAAAAAGAAGGAGGACTGCCGCGTAGTGGTAAACGGGGCCGGCAGCGCCGGAATCGCCATCTCCCGCCTGCTCCTCTCCTACGGCTTTGCCCACCTCACCCTCTGCGACCGGGCCGGAATCCTCTGCAAGGGCATGGAGGGCTTAAACTGGATGCAGGAAAAGATGATGGACGTAACCAACTTAGAGCACCGCACCGGCTCTCTGGCGGACGCCATGAAGGGAGCTGACATTTTCATCGGCGTCTCCGCCCCCGGCATCGTCACGGAGGAGATGGTGGCCGCCATGAACCGGGACGCCATTTTATTTGCCATGGCAAACCCCGTGCCGGAGATCATGCCGGATCTGGCAAAGGCGGCGGGAGCCAGGGTGGTAGGCACCGGACGCTCCGACTTCCCCAACCAGGTAAACAACGTGGTGGTGTTCCCCGGCATCTTTAAGGGCGCCCTGGAGGGACGGGCAAAAGCCATCACCGAGGAGATGAAACTGGCCGCCGCCGAGGCCATCGCAGGCCTGGTGGACGAGGCGGATCTAAACGAGGACAACATTCTGCCGGAGGCCTTCGACCCGCGGGTGGCAGATGTGGTCAGCAGAGCGGTGAAGGAACACATTTAGGAGCCGCTTATGTTGACAGACCCGATCACGCTCTATAAATTAATGGTGCTGTATATGCTGAAACAGGTGAATTTTCCCCTGACCAACTCCCAGCTCACCTCCTTTTTCCTGGATCATGAGTACACCACGTACTTCAGCCTCCAGCAGGCGTTAAATGAGCTTTTGGAGGCCGGGCTTTTAAAGAAGGAGGCCAGCCACAACAGCACCCGCTATGAAATCACCAGAGAGGGGGAGGAAACCCTCTCCTTCTTTGGCAAAAATATCAGTCCCACCATCACGGAGGACATGGATCAGTATCTGAAGGAAAACCGGTTCCGCCTCCGCAACGAGGTGAGCACCATCGCCGACTACTACAAGTCCACCAATCAGGACTACATTGTCCACTGCGAGGTGCGGGAAGGACGCGCGCCGGTCATCTCCCTGGATCTGTCAGTGCCGGACAAGGAGCAGGCGGAGGCCATGTGCAGCAAATGGAAGGGGAAAAATCAGGAGATTTACGCGTTTATCATGAAAACGCTGATGAGTATGTCTTAGGGGGGAACAGGATGAAGAAGGGATTTTACCAGGATTGGGAACGGGAGTGGCGAAAGCTGAAACGGATGCGCTTTTTTTATTTGGTGCTGCCGGTTTTTGTGACCATGCTGTCGGTGCGGATCATCCAGGTCTATTTCCATCTGAAACTGGAGCAGGTGAAAAAGCAGGCGGCGAGCTACCGCCGGGAGGCGATGCAGGACGCCGGCGGCCAGGAAACGGCGGAAACAGGGGAAACGGCCGGTTCCGGGGCGCAGCCGCCTGCCGCTAACGAGGCCGGGAGCGAGGAAAAGGCAGCACAGGCCAGCGAAGGCATCCCGATGGACGCGGCCAAAAAACCGGTTCCTGTCCCAGCGAAAAAGGCGGAAATGGAATTGTTCACGCCGGAGCCGGTCGGAGAGCCGGCGGATGCGGTGCCCGTTTCCTCCTGCACAGTGACGGAGGACGTTTAGCCAGTTATCCTCAGACGTAGCCGGAGCTGCCTGGGCGGCAGAAAGGAAGGTTTCTGCTGTCCCGGCAGCTCCGATTTTGTGTCGTAGAAAAAGGCGCTCCCTGTGGCAGGAAAACCTCCGGCGGGATGGGCGCACTTTTTCATTTTCCTGTTTTATTCTCACTTCTTCGCCGGACTCCGGTACTTCCTATCCCACTCCGGCTCCTCTCCCGGCTTTGGCGGGCGGCCTCCGGAGACCCGGTACAGATCTTCCGCCATGGTTTCGATCACGTCCCGCAGCTCCAGATGATCCAGGGAAAAAGCCTGCTCCACCGCCTCTTTTCCCAGCCACGCCCCCAGGATGTTGCCGCAGATGGCCCCGGTGGAATCGCTGTCTCCCTTGTGGTTCACCGCCGCCCGGATGGCAGAGGCAAAATCGTCCTGGTAGCGCACCGCGCAGAACACGGCGATGGCCAGGGCCTCCTCCGCCACCCAGCCTTCTCCCAGGGCATGGATGGCGGCCAGATCGGAGAGCGACTCCTCGTTGGCCAGCCAAATCGCCTGTTTCGTCAGCTTGTCGATCTTCCCTGTCGGATCCACCTCCCTCGGCAGAGAAATCTTCATGCAGTCCTCCAGCCGCTCATATTGCCGGTCCTGGACGGCGCGGAACACACAGCCCGCCAGCCAGCCGGAGCTGCCCCAGGCCAGGGGATGGCCGTGGGTGAGGGCCGCGTCCTCGCAGGCCAGTTTCACGCAAAGGGATTCCGTCGGGTTCTGAGGATCACAGTCTATGGCCAGGCCGTAGGGAGCGGCCCGCATCACCGTTCCGCAGCCCTTGCTGTTATTTACCGGCTCCTCCATGGTTCCGCCGTCGGGGCTGTTGCGGATGGCGCTTAAGCAGGTGTTTCCGGGAGCGCGGCAGGCGTGGAGGCGGCTGTCGCTGTAAATCCACATTTTCGGCCCGTCCTGTTCCATCCGGGAGACATTCCCCTGGGTTCCCAGCCACTCCCGGTAGGCCAGCCATACCTCCGGTATCACGCCCCCTGCATGGACATGATTTTTGTAATACACTATGGCATTGGCAGCAAACAGGGTCATCTGGGTATCGTCGGAAATCACCGCCGGGTTTCCCGCCTGTTCCAGCGTCTGAATCCCGCTGGGACCATACTGATCAAAAATCGACGCCTCATTCCGAAATTCCACTGGATACCCCAGGGCGTCGCCTACCGCCCCGCCTAACAGGCAGCCGGTGAAACGGCTTTGCACCGACGTTTCCGGCCTGGGGATCGCCTGCAGACGTTTCCTGTCTCCCCGCGTTCCGGGCATGGGGTCATCTCCTTCCCGTTCAAACCGGTTTTTCCCGCCATTCGTTTCCGGATCATCTGGATCCGGGAGCTGCTGCTGCCCGTTCTCCTGTTTCTCCCCCCAGGCAAGAAAAAACTCCAGATCCCAACGCATTTCTTCCGGGCTCTGATACCGTTTGTTCCGGTCATACTCACAGGCCCGCAGGATGATCCGCGCCAGAGGCCCCCCGGCGCGGGTGGGCACCGGAAAAGACTCTCCGTTCATGCGGCGGGCAAAGGCATTTTCCTGATCCTGGCCGGTGACAGGCACCGGCTCTTTTGGCCAAAAGGGCAGGCGGCCGCCGTTTAGCAGCTGATACAGCACCAGGCCCAGGCTGTAGAGATTAGCGGCGGTGCCGCAGGGTTCGCCCTTCCACACCTCCGGCGCCATGTAGGCTGCAGCGGCAGCCCTGCCCGCGGCTGTTTCCGCACTTTCCACGCTTTCCACGGCGACGCCAGCTCCTCCCAGCTGAAACACGCCGTCCTTAGTGATATAGATGTTTTCCGGTCTCACATCCCCGCAGAGAATGCCCTCCTTTTCCCGGGCCTCCAGCGCCCTGCACAGATCAATGGCCAGCTGGAGCACGTCGTTTCCGTTAAATCCCGGCCTTTTTTGGTACTCCTCTAAGGGCGTCAGGGCCTCCGCCTGGACCGGCGCGTCCCATCCTGCCTTCGGTTTCTTGTTTTTTCTCCCAAAAAGCATGACTCTTCTCCTCGTCTGTATCCCAGTTTCGGGGCGCAGGCGGTTTTCCATTCGCCTGGGCCCTGTTTCTGTCATTATATCAGACGGTTTCTTTCCGAACAAGAAAAAGAGGGGGAAAGGATGGTGTAACTCTACCTGGGGAACCATATAGGCAGACTCCACCTGTCACTTTTC
>OLRK01001219.1_pt1 | contig 22798 bp, 10 predicted proteins | sample 1672911 | NCBI WGS metagenome assembly OLRK01 (sample SAMEA3136736, study PRJEB25190) | human gut metagenome | biome: human gut; feature: human-associated habitat; material: faeces | place: Austria | collected 2013 | reverse complement strand
AAGATGCAGGTGTATTATTTACAGAAGACTGTTATGAAGAATACATTTGTGGATTCAAAGATAGACCAACAGTTGTAAAGGCACTCTGTCTTCATATTGCACATGATTGTAACCTTGCCTGCCGATACTGTTTCGCAGAAGAAGGAGAATACAAGGGAAGACGTGCATTAATGAGTGCTGAAGTCGGTAAGAAAGCATTAGATTTTCTTGTAGAGAATTCAGGAAACCGTAGAAATCTGGAAGTTGATTTCTTTGGTGGAGAGCCTTTGATGAACTTTGATGTAGTGAAAGAAATCGTTGCATATGGACGTTCTTTGGAAGAAACACATGATAAGAAGTTCCGTTTTACATTGACAACAAATGGTGTATTACTAAACGATGATATCATGGAATTTGCCAATAAAGAGATGGATAACGTTGTATTAAGTGTGGATGGAAGAAAAGAAGTTCACGATTACATGAGACCATTCCGTAATGGAAAAGGAAGCTATGATTTTGTTATCGACAAATTCAAGAAATTTGCAGATAGCAGAAACCAGCAGAAATATTATGTAAGAGGAACTTTTACACATCATAACTTAGATTTCTCAAAAGACGTTATGCATTTAGCAGATGCAGGATTCGAACAGATTTCTGTAGAACCTGTTGTGGCACCGGATACAGCAGATTATGCGATCACAGAAGAGGATCTTCCAATTCTGATGGATGAATATGATCTTCTTGCAAAAGAGATGATCAAAAGAGAGAAGGAAGGAAAAGGATTTACCTTCTTCCACTTTATGATCGACTTAACAGGAGGGCCATGTGTTGCAAAACGTTTATCCGGATGTGGTTCAGGAACAGAATATCTTGCAGTGACTCCATGGGGAGATTTATATCCATGCCATCAGTTTGTAGGAGAAGAAGACTTCTTAATGGGTAATGTTTACGAAGGAGTCAAGAAAGATGAGATCGTCAAAGAATTCAAGGCATGTAATGTATACTCCAAAGAAGAATGTAAAAAATGTTTTGCAAGATTCTATTGCAGTGGTGGATGCAGTGCAAATTCTTATAACTTTAACGGTACGATCGATGGAACTTATGAGATCGGATGTAAATTAGAGCGCAAGAGGGTAGAATGTGCATTAATGGTAAAGGCAGCATTGGCATTAGAAGGGGAGACGGAGAATGAAGAAGCGTAATAGCAGTGGCAAGTATATTGCAGGGCTTATTTTACTGATCGCTTTGTGTGTATTTGGAGCATTTATCACAACCAAGGGAATCACAAAGAAGAAGATCGGTCGAGCAAGCAATATCGAACTTGGATTAGACCTTGCAGGTGGAGTTAGTATTACATATGAAGTAGATGGCAAGAATGTATCTGATAGTGATATGAAAGATACTGTATACAAACTTCAGAAGCGTGTAGAAGGGTACAGTACAGAAGCAGAAGTTTATCAGGAAGGAAAAGATCGTATCAATATCGAGATTCCTGGAGTAACAGATGCAAATAAGATTTTAGATGAGCTTGGTAAACCAGGAACACTTTCTTTTGCTGTCCAGAAACAGGTAAAAGTAAAGAAGAATGGAAAAACAACGACTCAGACAACATTAGATACTGTATTGACAGGTCAAAATGTTAAGAAAGCCAAAGCTGTAACTAATCAGAATCAGACAACTGGTAAGAAAGAATATTTAGTTGCACTTGAATTTGATGCTAAGGGAACAAAGGCATTTGCGAAAGCTACAAAAGCCAATATTGGAAAACCAATTTATATTATCTATGATAATCAGGTGATCAGTGCCCCAAATGTACAGGAAGCGATCACAAAAGGAGAATGTACGATCGATGGTATGGAAAGTTATGAAGCAGCAGAGAATTTAGCTTCATCAATTCGAATCGGTTCCTTACCAGTGAAATTAAACGAATTACGTTCTAACGTAGTATCTGCGAAATTAGGAGTGAATGCAATCCAGACAACGGTCAAAGCAGGAGTCATCGGATTTGTACTGGTATGTTTGATCATGATCGCATTTTATGCAGTGCCTGGTATGATTGCGTGTGTGGCACTTGCGATTTATATGCTGATGATGTTATTAGCACTGAATGGATTTAATGCGACACTGACATTGCCGGGACTTGCAGGTATCATCCTCGGTATCGGTATGGCAGTTGATGCAAACGTTATTATTTATGCAAGAATTCAGGAAGAGATTGGGGCAGGAAAGAGTACAGGAGCAGCGATCAAATCTGGATTCGGAAAGGCAGCATCAGCGATCATCGATGGTAACGTTACAACATTGATCGCAGTATTAGTTTTATGGTTTAAAGGATCAGGAACGGTCAAAGGATTTGCTCAGACACTTGGAATGAGTGTATTGATCTCTATGTTTACAGCACTTGTGATCAGCCGATTCCTTGTATATGCGGCATATCATTTTGGACTTCGCGACAAGAAATGGTATGGAAAACCAAGAACGATCAAAACAAGAGATTTTGTCCGTACAGGTAAGAAATACGTTGCAGTTGCAGGTGTGATTATTTTGATCGGACTTGCTGCACTTCCAATGAATCGAAGCAAGATTGGATCAATCTTGAATTATGATCTGGAATTCTCAGGTGGTACAGCATCTACGATCACATTCAAGGATGACCAGAAAGTCAATGATTCTTTAGAAAAACAGGTTGTGAAAGCTTACGAGAAAGTCAGCAAGTCAACCTCTGTTCAGAGTCAGAAAGTAAAAGCAAACAATCAGATGGTTGTAAAAAGTGTAGAATTGAATCTGAGCCAGAGAAAACAGATCGAAAATACATTAAAGAAAGATTATAAAGTAAAATCTGTAACAACAGAGAATATCAGTTCAACGATCAGTAATGAAATGCAAAGAGATGCATTTATTTCCGTTGTGATCTCAGCGATCTGTATGCTGATCTACATTGCGATCCGATTCAAAGATGTGAAGTTTGGATCCAGTGCGATCATCGCATTGATCAATGACGTATTGGTCGTATTTGCAGCATATTCTGTTGGAAGATTATCTGTTGGTGGAACATTTATCGCATGTATGTTAACGATCATTGGATATTCTATCAACTCAACGATCGTTATCTTTGACCGTATCCGTGAGAATCTGAAACTTCAGACGATTCGGACAAGAGATGATATCAAAGCGCTTGTGAATCAGAGTATTTCAAGTACATTGGTTCGTACGATCAATACAAGTTTGACAACATTTGTTATGGTGTTAGCGTTATTCATCTGCGGAGTATCCTCCTTAAGAGAATTTGCATTAGCATTGATGGTGGGTGTGATCGGAGGAGCGTTCTCTTCTGTATTCTTAACTGGACCACTTTGGTATATGATGAAGACGCGAATTGGATCAGATGTGATCAAAGAAAATCAGGCAGCCAGTCAAGCACAGCCAGAGAAGATCACAGCGAATCCAAACCGCAAGAAAAAGAAGAAAAAGAAAAGAAAATAAAACATTCAAAAAGAGTATTCAGTAAATACTGGATGCTCTTTTTTATGAAAAATGGAGTAAGATGATGGAACAGTGGTATCTGTATAAGAAAAAGGCTGATTTTAATCAGATTGGAGAAAAATTTAACATAGATCCAGTGATCGCACGGCTGATCCGCAACAGGGATGTGGTTGGGGATGAACAAATACAGCAGTATCTGTATGGAGAACTTTCAGATATTTCAGATCCTTTTTTGATGAAAGGCGTCAAAGAAGGAGTTGAGATTTTGAAGCAAAAGGTACAAGAGGGGAAAACGATCCGTATTATTTCAGATTATGATGTAGATGGAGTTGTCTCAAATTATATTTTGTGGAAAGCGATTCATGATCTTGGTGGAAAGATTGATTTTCAGATTCCAGACCGCATGAAAGATGGCTATGGAATTAATGAAAATATCATTGAAAAAGCAGTGGAAGACCAGATTGATACGATCCTTACCTGTGATAATGGGATTGCAGCAGCAGATGCAGTTGCATATGGCAAAGAACATGGACTGACAATGATCATTACGGATCATCATGATGTGCCATTTGATACCGATGAAGCAGGAGTGAGAAAAGAGGTTCTTCCACCAGCAGATGTAGTGATCAATCCAAAGCAGGAAGCATGCAATTATCCGTATCCGTTACTTTGTGGAGCAGGAGTGGCTTTTCAGTTTATGAGGGCATTTTATCAGGCAATGGAAGAAGATGAAAGCCAATTGGAAGAGTTGTTATCCATGCTTGCGATCGCGACTGTTTGTGATGTGGTAGATCTGACAGGAGAAAACAGAATCTTTGTCAAAGAAGGATTACGCCGAATCAAAGATACACAAAATATCGGGTTGAAAGCATTGCTGAATGTGCATGATCTGATGGATAAACAGATACAGTCTTATGCACTTGGATTTATTGTTGGACCATGTATCAATGCGAGCGGACGTTTGGAATCTGCCGAAAAAGCATTGAATCTATTTCTGGAAGAAGATGAAGAGAAGGCAAAACAGACAGCAGAAGAATTAAAAGAACTGAATGATCTTCGGAAAACCATGACAGAAAATGGGGTAAAAGAGGCACTGGGACAGGCGTTCGAATATGAAGCAAAAGGAGATAAAGTGCTTGTATTATATCTTCCAGAATGTCATGAAAGTATTGCAGGTATCATAGCAGGAAGGATCAAGGACCGCTTAAATCATCCAGCATTTGTCTTAACAGATGCAAAAGAAGGAATCAAAGGTTCTGGACGTTCCATCGAAGGATATTCCATGTTTGAAGAGATGATGAAAGTCAAAGAGGTGTTCACAAAGTTTGGGGGACATCCAATGGCAGCAGGATGCTCTTTGAAAAAAGAAAAATTACAGGAATTCCGCAAAAAGATCAATGAGAACTGTACCCTTGAGAAAAAAGATTTTGCAAAGAAAGTACAGATTGATATTGATATGCCAGTTGATTATATTACCATGGATCTGATCCATCAGTTATCTGTTTTAGAGCCATTTGGAAAAGAAAATAAAAAACCATTATTTGCACACAGAAAGTTAAAAGTGGAACGTGTGAATGTTTTTGGAAAAAATAAAAATGTGATAAAATTAGCATTAAAGAGTAGTCAGGGAACTAGGATTGATGGCATGATTTTTGAGGATGAAGATGAATTTCGAGAGAAAATGGGAACAGCAAAGTATATCACATGTACATATTATCCAGTGATCAATGAGTATCAGGGATATAAAAGTCTTCAGATCAACATTCAAAATTATTTTTTTGTGGAGGAATAGCATGAGTAAGATAAAATTAGTAGCGATGGATCTAGATAATACACTCTTAGACAGCGAGAAACAGATTTCAAAACACACAGAAGAAGTTCTAAAAGAAGCGATCAGAAGGGGTGTTTATATAGTTCCAGCAACAGGACGTATTTTTAAAGCAATTCCAGAATTTTTAAGAGATATTCCAGGCGTTCGATATGCTGTTTGCTGTAACGGGGCAACTGTTTATGATCAGAAAGAAGATAAGATCATATATACAAATCATCTACCAAAAGAAACGGTATTTTCGTTATTTGATATTTTGGAAAAATATCATTGTACACGTGATATTTATCAGAATGGGCAAGGGTATATGGAACGATGCTATTTTGACCATCTTGCAGAGTATGGTGTATCAGATCATGTATTAAAACTTGTGAGAGATACAAGACTGCCGCTGGATGATCTGCGAAAGTACATTGAAGAGCATCCGCTGGGAATTGAGAAGATCAATGTATTTTTTGATGATATGGAAGAGCGGGAAACTGCAAGACAAGAATTAATCGAGAAAAATATTGCGAGTGTATCAAGTTCTCTGGAAAATAACATTGAAATAAATCAGATTGGATGTGATAAAGGAGATGGACTTTTACATCTGGCAGAGCAAATTGGATTATCTATGGATGAAGTGATGGCATGTGGAGATGCAGGAAATGATACGATGATGATCAAAGCTGTAGGAACCGGTGTTGTTATGGAAAATGGACAACCTGATCTGAAAGAGATCGCAGACTTTGTGACAAAGACAAATAATGAAGATGGTGTTGCATATGCAATTGAAAAATTAGTCTTTGAAGCATAAGATATGAAAAAAATGTGAACATGGATCATGACCATTCATTTTTATTGACGAGGGTATCCAAAGTGGTATAATAAGTATGTTTAAATAGTTAGGGGGAACAATGAAAGATGAGAAAAACACGTAAAACAGCAGCTGTAGTAGCTCTGTATACGTTTTTGATGCTTGGATCAGTGTCTGTGGTCAGAGCAGATCAGCCAGTCACAAGAGAGCAAATAAGCAGTGAACAGACTGAGACCAAGACAGATTCTTCTGCCCAGACGACAGAAAGTGAAGCAACGACAGAGACAACAACACAGACGACTCAGGCAAAGCCGACAACGGAAGCAACAACGCATACGCATACAGCGGCAACGACGCATACAACGGCTGCAGCAACACATACAAAGAAACATACAGCAGCAACACATACAAAGAAACAAAAGACAAAGTCTGATCAAGACAAGAAGAAAGACAAAAAAGACAAAAAAAATAAGAAGAAAGACAAGAAATCTATCATTCCAAAAGTATATAATGACCATAGTCTTGAGATGAAAGATAAGAAAGAGACGATACAGGGATTTATTTATTTTAATCAGGCAGATGCAGCATGGAATGACAATGGATATCAGATCAAAAGCAGTGGATGCGGACTAAGCGCTATGGCAGTTTGTATCAGTTCGCTGACGAATAAATGGGTAACTCCAGTTGATACAACAGTATGGGCATATAAGAATGGCTATTACAGTAGTGCTGGAGCAAGTCATGAGATGGTCCCAGCATTGGCACAACAGTATAAACTGGAATGTCATGGACTTGGAAGTGATGTCAGCAAGGTTAGAGATGCATTGAAGAAGAAGCATCCAGTAGTAGCACTGATGGGACCAGGATATTTTACGAAGAAAGGTCATTTTATCGTATTGGTTGCGATCGATGATAATGATCAGGTAACGGTTGCAGATGTTGGAAGCAGACAGCGTACACAGTACAAATATCCACTAAAAGAAGTGATCGCACAGACGAAGTCAGCATCAGCAGGAGGTCCATGCTGGGAGATTTATTCTGATCAAAAGATATCTGCGAAGGCTGATAAGAAGGCAAAGCAGCTGAAGGCTGAGAAGAAATACAGAAGCAAAGAATTTAAAGCAATGTATAATGAGATCAAGTCAGTATTGCAGAAGAATTATCAGTTAGCGGTTCCACTAAAGAAAGGAACACTAGTTAGTGAAGAACAGTTTGTTACGATCACATCCTTAGGAATCAACGATAAAGTTTCCGTAATGGATGCGAGCAAGAAGCTAACAAGTGATGTCGACCTTGACACAGTAGTAGATGAGATTCAGACAGAGGCAGTCAAGGATTCTTTTTGGAATACGATCATGATCGCACCTGACAAAACAAATTTAATATATAAATAATATATATATCACATAAAGAAAAGCACAGAATCATTGAGTATGATCAATGATTTCTGTGCTTTTTCTATTCTAAAAAATAGGAGGAAAGAAAAATGAAGATTCAAAATATGATCAAAAAAATAACGATTGCTGTATTATCTGCAGCAATGATGCTTGCACCTATCGTTAATATCAAAGCGGCATCAACAGATGTGGTCGATACAAGTAAAACTGGATCCATAACGATCCACAAATATGACATGACAGCAGCAAAACAGGCCGGTGTTAATACCAGTCAGTTTACACCAACAGGAAAACAGGACGCTGCTGCGGAAGCAGCCTTGGAAAAATATGCGATCAAAGGTGTGGAATTTAGTTACCTGCGAGTTGGAGATGTTGAACAGCAGAGTGAGAATGGAAAGATCCAGATGATCTATGAACTTCCAACCACAATACAGCAGATTTTGGGTTTGACATCTTCTGATGCAGCTAAAACAGAAGGAAGTAAGACATATTTTACAAGCCAGCAGATCAATGAGAAACTTGCCAAGGCATTAGAAGATAATACGGTAACGAAAGATAAATTAGAAGATTACATGGGAAAGAATGGGACAGCCATGGATGAGACTAATGCTAATGGTGTGACAAGTAAAGACAAATTGCTACTGGGTCTTTACCTGATCGTTGAGACAAAGGCACCAGAAAATGTAACTTACACAACAAATCCATGGTTTGTACAGTTGCCATCCACGGATTCTAAGGGAGATGACTGGTTCTATGATGTGATCTGTTATCCAAAGAATGAAACTGGAAATCCAACACTTGACAAAAGAGTACGCAATAATCCAGATCAGGACAATGTAACAACTGCCAATACAGACAGACTGGCAGATTTTACTTCTGCAAGAAATGAATACAAATATCAGAGTACCGTGACAGCATCTAAAGCAGAAAGACTGGATTATCAGTTCATTTCAAAATTGCCACATATCACATCATCAACAACCTACCTGTCAACTTATACATTTAACGATACAATGGCAAATGGAATGACATATGGGAAAGATGCCGTGATCGCAATCTATGAAACTAAGGATGCAGCGGACAGAACAAATGTGAACAATGTTGAGAAGAGTGGTGCATTGGCTGTATGGAAGAGTTCTGACACGGATCCAAAGTTTGCAGCAACATACGGGAAATCTGGAGACGATCCTGCAATGAAGATCGAGATGACAAAAGCAGGACTTAAGGAGTTGAATAAGAAATATTCTGATAAATATATTGTTGTATACTATACAGCTAAGGTGAATACAGATGACAGCGTTATTCTTGGTGATAAAGGAAATTCAAACGATGTATCCCTTACGTGGAAGAGAACAAATACGAATTATTATGATATTTTAAAAGACAAATGTATCGTATACTCTTACGGATATGATCTGACAAAGAAATTTTCTGACAGCAAGGGAGATGCAACAAAGGTTAAATTCGTTGTAAAAAATAAGACAGATAATTACTATCTGGTAGCAAGAGCAGATAGAGCAGGTGTTTATCAGGTAACAGGAAAGTCTGCAAAAGAAGCTGATGCGACTCAGTTTAGTCCGTCTTCTGATGGAAAACTTGTGATCAATGGGATTGAAGGAGATGAATATGGATTTACAGAAACACACTCCGATGCAGGATACTCCCTGTTAAAGAAAGAAGTGATCATTAAGGTCAAAGAGACAAAAGCAGATATCACACCAACCGAAGCAAACATCACAGGGATCCAGAGTAAGTCTGATGCAGATTCCACAGCAAATGATGGAGTTCCTAATGGTGCGGTATTAAAGAATGATGTGACGGTTCAGACTACAGCAGCGAGTGCGACTGTGGATGAGACAAAGGCAACGATGACAAAACACGATGATTCTGGAAATGCATATATCAATATGCAGATCACAAATCAGAAGCAGTTCATGCTGCCAATGACAGGTGGGGCAGGAAACTATCTTCTGATCATTGCAGGGGTTGTTGTTGCTGGATGTGGGATCTTGATCTTGAACAAAAACAGAGGACGATCACAAAGATAAAATGAAACAAAAGATCATACCGATTCTGGTTATTCTGGCCGGCTTTTTTCTGCTGTCTTATCCATTTGTAAGCAACTATCTGTTTGAAAAGAGTGCAGGTTCGACAGTGGAAAGTTATCAGGAAAAGGCAGCCGGAATGGATCAGGCGATCATAAAAAAAGTAATGGATGAAGCAAAACAGTATAATGGGGAATTGATGCGATCTTCAGTACAGTTGACTGATCCGTTTAAGGTAAAACGTTTGGATGGAGAGATGGTTCATTATAATAGAATATTAAATATTGATGGATCATCGATCATGGGATATTTAAAGATTCCTTGCATTTCAATTAATCTACCGATCTATCATGGGACAAGTGGGACAGTTTTGGAACATGGGATCGGACATCTGGCTGCATCTTCCTTTCCGATTGGAGGAAAAGATACCCATGCGGTGCTGACTGGGCATACTGGGCTTAGTTCTGCAAAAATCTTTACAGATCTGACAGAGATGAAAAAGGGAGATTTCTTTTTTATACATGTATTGGATAAAAAGCTTGCTTACCGTGTGGATCAGATCACAGTCGTGGAACCACAAGATACAAAGGAACTTCAGATCATGGAAGGAAAAGATCATGTAACATTGGTTACTTGCACACCCTATGGAGTTAATGACAAGCGTTTATTAGTCCGAGGAGTTCGCACAGCTTATCATGCAAAAGAGGAAGAGATAAGAGCAAGAAATCATCATTCGCAATGGATGGAAGTTTACAAACGGGCCATCTTTGCAGGACTATTGATCATTTGTGTATTGATCGCAGTCAGAAAAGTATATGAAAAGATGAAAAGAAAAAGCGGAGAAAGGAGATATGGGTGAAACAAAAGATCATAAATATTGTTGGAATCTTTTTTCTGGTGATAGGGATCACGTTACTGCTTTATCCGGAGATCATATCATATCTGAAACAAAAACAGTCCAATCAGACGGTGAAAAAATTGACGCAGAGGAGAAGCAAAAGAAAACAGGATGATCTACTGTATCAAAAAGCAGTCCGCTATAACAGGAAGATATTCAAAGAAAAACAAGCAGGACTAAAGGATGTATTCAGTTACCGCAGTGCACCGATCGTCTTAAGAAACGAAAAGAATACCTTCGGTTACATTAAGATACCGAAGATGAAACAGAAACTTCCATTATATCTGGGAGCGACGATGGAAAATATGAGAAAAGGAGCAGCGATCATGGGACAGACATCCCTGCCAGTAGGACAAAAAGACAGCAACTGCGTGATCGCTGCACATCGGGGATATCGGGGAATTCCGTATTTTCGGGACATCGAACAGTTAAAAACAGGCGATCAGGTGATCATTAGAAATCCATGGGAAAGACTGGATTACCAGGTTACAAAGATTAAAGTGATTGATCCATATGATATGGACAAGATTCTGATTCAAAAAGGGAAAGATATGGTCACACTTTTAACCTGTCATCCGTACCGAGGACATGGAAGATATCGGTATGTGGTGTACTGTATGAGGAATCATGGACAGAAGATCAGGAAACAAAAGGAAGATAGATAAAAATAGATGGAGAGGAGGATATGATGAAGAATGCAAAAAAGATCCTGGAAAGAAAACGAAAGATCATAGTGGTATTAGTGGTCATGGTTTCATTTGTTTCCGTTCTGGCATGGTATCAGATGAAGAAGGCACATGCTTATCAATCATATAATACAGGAGGAAACAAACATTTTAAAGATGGACATTTAACAGTGAACATCAATGGACCAAATGGGAAAAGCGATAGTCTGACAATGTATATTCATAGTGATGAATATGAAAAAAATAAAAATGTCAGCGGTGGGACATTTAATAATTCCAGACATCCATATACGGTAACGACGTATTCCGGTGGAGGCGGAGATTATAAGCTTACAGTGAATAAACAGACGATATATTCAGAGAAGAACAGTAACAACAACTATACACTTTTAACGATCAAAGTCTGGTATCTGTTACCGGCCCATGAACAGCATCGATCCTGGGAATGGGTAACGGTGGATAAACCAGTATTTTCAGATCCGAGCAAGGATATAACGCTTTATTGCGGAGGAAATGATGGATTTTGGGAAAATTCCTATCATGATACTCAAGAACATTGGAAATCAGTAAATATCCATGTCAGTACTGGATTGGTCGGAGTGGCCTCCGCTGACAGAGATGGATGGAAAACTTATGACTGGTGTTCTATAAATCTGAATCTGGAAAAGCCAAGCCGCAGCATTTATTACAACGGAAATGGTGGAGATGGTGCAGATGTAACATGGAATTTTACGGATGGAGATTATTTTTCGTTTCCAACGGTATCAAGAAGAGGTTATACCTTGGAAGGATGGCTGGATGAAGGAACAAAATGGATGTCCAATACAGGCTGGCTGGTATGTGGTAATTATACAGAGACAGCCCAGTGGACAGCGAATACATACACTGTAAACTATGATGGAAATGGAGAAGATTCTGGATATGTGAATGATGGGACAGCCACGTACGATCAAAATTACAGCTTTGCTGAGAATGGATACACGAAAAAAGGCTATGCCTTTGTTGGATGGAATACAGATAAACATGCGGTGAGAGCACGGTATTCTCCAGGAGAGACGATCACATGGAGTAACACGGAGGGTATAACACTTTATGCTGTTTGGTCCAAGAACTCTTATGAAGTAACATTTGATGGAAATGGTGCATCAGGCAGCAAAAAGACTGTGGAATTAAAATATGGACAGGATGATATCCTGCCAGCAAATACATTTGAACGGCCGGGATATACCTTCCTTGGATGGAGTGAAGATCCGAATGCGATCAAAGCAAAATATACCGATAGACAGGCAGTCAATACTCTCTGCGATGCTGGACAGACTTGTGAATTGTATGCTGTCTGGAAGAAAACAGATGGATCATTCGACACACACAACATTATTCATGATGACGGCATGTTTAATGGCTCGATCGAACTGGAAGGGCAGAATGGAACTGGATTTTCGAGAGACCACGTAGATTCTGAGTATGGAAGGATCGACAAGGAAGGGCAGCCAGGATATTTCACAAACCGTTACAAGTAAAAAGGAGGAAGAAAGTTTGAAACAAATGAAGAAGATCTGTAAAAAGATATCGGTAAGTATTCTTACCCTCCTGATGATCATGACAATGTATCTGAGTGGTTCAGGAGAATCACTGTTCCTGAAGAATAGAGACGTCAAGGCTTTCACAGGAGAAGCCAAACTGGTGATGAGCCAGGCATTATCAAGTAATAAGATCTCAGAGATTGATCGTCCTGCATCAGAAGGTCTGTGGAGTATGACAGCTGACGGACACAGAGTGTTTTGCTTAAACTCTGGAAAGACCATGTGTTCTGGAGATACCTTAAAATACAAGACGATCAATGCAGCAACTTATGAAAAAAAGGGAATTGCAAAAGCATTAAACTGGTATTTCAGGTCAAGCGGCAAGAATACAAAAGATCTGTCATTGTGTCAGGCATACATCTGGGCATGTGGACATGGAGCGAATAAGCAAAATACCGTTTATCAGGCAGGAAAAAATGTGGACAGGGGTTATTCGCAGAAAGATGCAAAAAAGTTCTGTAAAATGATCAGTGATCAGGATCCAGAAGGAACGATCTACTATTATACAGTGAAGAAATGTGTGAAAAAGAAGAAACTGGATTCTCATCAGGTTTTGTTCGGATTTCGTCATACACCGCCAGATATTGAAAAAGCGAAAACGAGTGCAACAAAGTCAGGAACCAGCCCAGATAATGTAAGGATCAAGATCAAAAAGAAAGATGCGGAAACAAGAGCAGGGCTTTCTGGAGCAGTATTTCAGATCTATATGGATGGGAATTATCAAGGAAGTGTAACAACCGATGACAATGGAGAAGCTTCTTATACTGTTCAAAGAACGGTAAGTTATAGTGTGACATCAACGAAAAAGACTTATGTAAAGAATTGGAACGATCTTTCAAAAAGTCAGCAAAAAGAAGCGACAGATAATGGCTGGTACGATTCTTCGGCAAAAGCATATGCTGTGGCAATGCAGGAAGCACAAAAACTTGCAAAGCAGAAGATTTCAGCCTTAAAGAGTGCCTCGGTCCACACTTGGATGGTCAGGGAAACAAAATCCCCATTCGGACACCTGATCCCAGATCAGACAGATCAGAGCAAAGTGGAACAGGGTGGAGTCAGATCATTCACATTTAACTACACCAATGAATTTCAAAAGAGTGATCTGGAGATCTTTAAACAGGGAACTGTAAAGAATAAACGAGGGGATCTAGGAGTTGAAGCAAACTTGCAGAATGCTGTCTATGAGCTATATGCTGACCATGATATCACAGGCTCCGATAACAAGAGTGTTGTCTATAAAGCAGGAACACTTGTGACACAGATGGTAACTGATGCGAATGGTTATGCAAAAGTGACAGATCTGTATCCGGGATATTACCGTTTACATGAGAAGTATGCTCCGTTGGGATATAAGGTATCTAGTAATGATATATCAGTCACGGTCGATAAAAATACATCCCAGTATCTGAAAGAAGAGCAATATGAAGGAACAATACGGGTTGTAAAGACGTTTGGCGGGGAAAATGTTCCAGAAGCACAGGCAGTTTTTGAGGTTTATGATTCCAAGAATAACTTAAAACAGACGATCACAACGAATGACAAAGGGATCGCAGAAACAGATTTACTTCCTTATGGAGCTTACCGTATTCATCAGACGAAAACGACCGATGGATATGATATGGTACCGGACAAATGGGTAAGCATTGATGGATCTAAAATGATCTATAAGGTTGAATCAAACGATCCAAAGCAGCATGCAGGGATCATGTTGACAAAGGTTACAAGGATCAGTGATAAGGAAACTGGAACTTATACAAAAAAAGAAGAATATAAGGCAGAATTCCAGATCATCGATCAGTCGACAAAGAAAGTCATAGAAACATTGATCACGGATGAAAATGGTGCAGCTCAATCTGGAAAGTTAGATCCTGGCATCTACACGGTTCATCAGACAAAAGGAAGTGATAATTATAAGATCGCTGATGATTTTGATGTAACGATCAAAGACGGCGATAAGAAATTTAAAAAATTTGAGCTGGATAATTATTATAATGGAGATAAGATCCGGGTCAGAAAAACGATGGTCAAGAATGGAAAGTCTAAACCAGAACCAGGGGCTGAGTTTGTTGTACTGGATGAATCTATGGTGAAAGATTTCAAGGATCAGACATTGGCAACGTCACAGGACAGGCTTCATTACATTGAAAAACTGAAAAAAGATAATAGAGATGCGATTCTTGGAACATTAGTCACAGATTCCGAAGGAAAAGCAGCGATGCTCCTAAAAGATTTCGTAAAGAAGACAGGGTTTATAGTCGTGCAGACCAGAGGTGTCGAAGGCTATGACCTTGCGCTACCGCAGTATTCCACAGAAATGAAAGCATCGATCGAGGATGAAGTCAAAGTGTATGAATTCGTTTTAAAAGACGATTATACAAAATCCGCAAAGATTTCGATCAAAAAGCAAATGTCCGTAAATAAAGATAAGTATGTACCGGAATCTGGGGCGGAATTTCAGATCATTGATCCGCATGGAGAAGTGGTCGATACTCTGATAACTGATGAAAAAGGAGAAGCAACTTCAATCTCGTTAGCAATCGGTGTTTATACATTGCATCAGATCAAGGGTGATCCAAAGCATGAAATGATGGAAGATGAAGATGTGGTCTTGATCAAGTCTGATGTACATAAGACAGTCACGTTTGGTCCGTATAAAGATGATGAAAATAAGATCAGGATCGAACTAGTCAAACGTTCATCAGAGACAAAGAAGCTGTTAAATGATGCAGTCTATGAAATCTATGATGAAGATCAGGATATTGTGGCAACTTTGATTACAGGAACGAGTGGAGATGGAACTGCAGAGTGCTATCTTCCATATGGAAAATATACGATCAAGGAAACTGCTGCGCCAGCAGGCTACAACATGGATGACGCAGAAGAAAAATCTTTTGAGTTAAGCGGGGAATCCACAAGCATCAAGATCACGTACGATAATGCTGGAAATGGAAGCTGCAGGTTTGAACAGATGGATACGCCAGTCTATGGAGAAATTACGTTCAGTAAGACGGGAGATATCTTAACAGATTATGACAAGGATTCTCAGAGTTTTATCTATGACAACGATCAGATCGCAGGAGCAGTATATGGGCTGTATGCGGATGAGAATATCAAGAAAGATGACGGAACGTTCGTCTGGAAGAAGGACGAACTGATCGATCAAAAGACAACGACAAAAGAGAAGGAGATCCATTTTACAAGAAAGGATATGGATGGAAAAGAAACAACTAACTTCTATTTAGGAAAGTATTACATAAAAGAGATCAAGTCTCCGACAGGCTATATCAAAGATCAGGAAAAACATGAAGTAGAACTGACATGGGATACAACCGCAGGAAGTATCAATGATATTCGTGATGATGATAAAGTACCAGACAAGGAAGATCCGTTTGGAAATGAAGACAATAATGTAAGTACAGGTATTTATGTGTTGGAAAAAGGCGAAAAATTGAACCAGAAGATCAAGGATGCGGAATCTGTGACTTTCACGTGGAAGAGTGCACCAGAAGGAGCTGTGACAACGGATGTTTCTCAGAATAAAGATGGCAGTATTGTGCTTTGGAACGATGATGGAGATTGTTATATCTCAAGTCAAAGAGCCGGACAGGTCATCTACATGAATGCAATATCATCTAAAATGTTTAAAAATTGCAGGAATCTCACAGAGATCAATTTTAAAAATATTGATACATCCGCAGTCGTGGATATGAGTCAGATGTTTTATGCCATGGATTCCATCAAAACACTCGATCTTTCATCTTTCAACACCTCCAATGTAGAAGATGTCAGCCAGATGTTCTATGGAAATCCAGTTCTTAAGACAACATATGTCATGGATCAGATATTAAAGATCGAAGAAGATAAGTTTATCGAGGAACATCCGTTAAAGATCGTTGCCATGCCAAAGAACAGGTTCTTAAAAGGTGATAAATTCAAGGCAGAGGACTTTAGCTGGAGAATCCTTTATGATGACGATGGAGCAGAAGATGTGGAAGTGACGGATAAAGATGTGGCATTTACACCGACATATGCAGAAAAATCAGGAAAATACGAGATCAATATCAGTTTTAACAACCAAGGATCGTATAAAGATCTGCCAGAGAAAACGATCAAGACTACGGTAGAGGTTCTGGATCCAGAAGAGGAAGATATTGCCTTAAAGGTTGCAAAGAAAGCAAGTATTCATGTCAAAGCTAATGATACTCTGCAAAAATACGGCATCCATCTGATCAAGACCGATCAAGACGGAAACAAGCTGGCGGGAGCCATATTTGCCTTAAAAGCGAAAACAGATATCGTTAATAGCAAAGGAGAAAATATCTTTAAGAAGGGTGATACGATCGCCACCACTACATCACAGGATGATCAGTTTGAATATCTGGAATTTATTGGATTGCCGACCGATATCTATGCAAAGGATGGAACAGACAGTGATATGTATGAGGTAGAAGAAATCTACGCACCAGATGGATATGAGAAATCGGACAAGACATTAACATTTAAGGGTAAAGTGATCAATGATACGAAAGAAAATCTTATTCATGATGTAAAAGCCGAGAATAATACGGATAATGATACAACAACATATGTGCATGATTCAGATACTTTAGTCAACCAGAAACTGGATTATATTGCATTGAAGAAGATATGGGATGATCATGACAATGCAGCAAAGATCCGTCCAGATGTTGTTACGATCAAGGCAACACATAAGACAACAAAAGAAGTAAAGGTGTATACACTGACAAAAGATAATAACTGGACAATGTTTACGGATATCAAGAAGGATGATCGTGAAAAGTGGGAGTTTCGTGAAGATGTTCCCGAAGGTTATACTTTGACGAGTACACACTGGAATGATGCGATGTATGTAATTTCGTTTACGAACTTCCATGAAAATCCAGAATATGTCGATATCAATGTACAAAAGGTTTGGGAAGATGGTGGCAATGGAGATAATCTGAGGCCGATATCGATCAAAGCTCAATTATATAGAAATGGTGAGAAATACAAGAATGCTATTACATTAGACGAAACAAATAACTGGTCAGATGATGTAACGTATCATTGCCTCGATAAGTATGACAAAGCTGGCGAACCATTTGAGTATGAAGTGAAAGAAGAAGTCTATGATAAGCTGACAGGTAATGCAAAAACAGGATATGTCGATACTTATGAGACAAATGAGACAATAGATGATGATGGTACAACAACGAAGAATATCATGATCACGAATACGCATACACCAGATACGACGAAGAAAAAGGTTAAAAAGGTATGGAATGATCATGGGAATAAAGATGGCATACGTCCCAAATCTGTTTTAGTTAATCTGTTGGCTGATGGTAAAGTGGAAGAAACATTGATGCTCAGTGCGAAGAATAACTGGAAAGCGTCCAGTAAGGTACTTCCTGTGAAAGTCAATGGGGAAAAAGTCAATTATACATGGAAAGAAGTCGAAGAAGGATTGATCACGGGAGAATCTGAGATCGGATACAGACCAACCTATGATACGGATGAAAATGATCAGGATCTTACAGTGATCACAAACACACATGACCGTACAGGGCCGAAAGGAAGCATTACGATCACAAAAGCATTGGACCCAGGTAATCTGAATATGGATGTTGGGGATCCGACTTTTATATTTACACTGACTGGAACCGATGTCTATGGAAAGAAACACAGTTATGAGAAGAAAGTCAAATTCACAAAGGCAGAGGTTGAAAAACAGATGAAAGATCATCCGGGAGATCTGATCGAACTGTCTGTGACGTTTGATGATCTGGAATATGGTACTTATACGTGTAATGAAGGAGGTATGATCAAGTATTTCAAATTACTCAATATTACGAGCAACAGCAGCAATGCAACGATCGATCAGGAGAAAGAAACTGTGACGTTCGATATTGGACCAACTGGAACGACAGCTAAAGCACAATTGACAGGTGGAGCGAAGTTTATGAATCAGATGATCCAAGGATCTGTAAAACTTATCAAGAAAGATTCTAAGGGGAAATCATTAAGAGATATCGAATTTGTGATCACATCATCTGATGGAGCAGAAGTAGCGAAGGCCAAAACAGATTCTGCTGGAGAAGTCACTTTTGATGGATTGCTACCTGATACTTATACGATCACAGAGACAAAGACAGCGGTTGGAAAGAATCTGTTAAAAGAACCAATCATCGTTACACTGCCAATGACGATGTCACAGGCAGAGGTGGATAAACAGAATGTGGATACAAGTAAAGCGATCAAACAGGGAAATGATTATTACTTCTATCATCTGACGTACAATGTTATGAATGATTCTATATTGAATCTTCCAAAGACAGGTGGACGGACAGATGAGCTTTCATTCATAGGAGGAATCATTCTGATTTTAGGGGGATTATTTTTATTGCATAGAAAATTTCGATGAAATTCGAAAAAATAAATTATGAAGAAACCACGTAAATAAGCCATTTTTTACGTGGTTTCTATCTATAAAATAAAAATATCAAAAAAAAATTAAAAAAAGTGTTGACATTCATCGAAAATAAGAGTATATTATATTTTGTCGTCAGGCAAGAGAGCTTGAGAGACACAAGGGATCATAGCTCAGCTGGGAGAGCATCTGCCTTACAAGCAGAGGGTCATAGGTTCGAGTCCTATTGGTCCCACTATCCATGAACTACATGGATGAATTTCATAACATATGGCGATGTAGCTCAGTTGGCTAGAGCATACGGTTCATACCCGTAGTGTCAGCAGTTCGAATCTGCTCATCGCTACTTTCGGAAGACATATTCGATATGAATATGTCTTTTTTTTATTTCATAGGAAATTTCGATGAAATCCCCTATGAAATAAAAAATCCCTCTGGGCAGGATCGCACTGCGGCGGAGAATCCTACAAAGTAGGATTCTTTCTTGCTAAAAATCATGATAAAAGAGTGAAATCATGTTATAATAAAAACAAAAAAAGGAGAGCAAGAATATGCGTGTAGGAATGGGATATGATGTCCATCAGTTAGTAGAAGGAAGAGACTTGATCTTAGGCGGAGTAAATATACCATATGAGAAAGGATTATTAGGACACTCAGATGCTGATGTTCTGCTGCATGCGATCACAGATGCGATCCTTGGGGCAGCAGCATTAGGAGATATCGGAAAGCATTTTCCAGACACAGACCCTGCATATCATAATGCAGACAGCATGAAGTTGTTAGCAGAAGTTGTAAGATTGATCGAGGAAAAAGGATACGAGATTGGGAATGTGGATGCGACAGTCATTGCACAGAGACCAAAGTTATTAAATTATATTCCAACAATGAAAGAAAATATCAGTAAGACCCTCAAAGTAGATCCAGATCAGGTGAATGTCAAAGCAACGACAGAAGAACATTTAGGATTCACAGGAGAGGGACTCGGGATCAGTGCACAGGCAGTGTGTCTGCTGAATGAAACAAAATAAGAATAAAGGAAATAGCATGGAGATCATTTATCAGAAAAACAAAGACAAACAGCCAGTATATGACATGTATCAGAAGATTTTTGAAGATCCAGAGCCGTTTGCACAATATTATTTTGAAGAGATATATGCAACGAATCAGGTGATACTGGCAGAAGAAGACAACAAGATCTTAGGAATGCTCCATTTAAATCCATATCACATAAGAGCAGGAAAGAAGACATATACATTAAATTATATTGTAGCAGTTGCGGTGTGGAAGGAATATAGAAGAAGAGGCATCATGGCAGAGATGCTTAAGAAGTGTTTCAATGATATGCATGAGCAGCAACAGCCATTTACGTATCTGATGCCTGCGAATAAAGCATATTATGAACCATTCCAGTTTCGATTTGTGATGGACTGGGAAGAAACAATGATCGATGATCATAACATTTCATATACAGATGATACAACGGATAGAAATCATAAGATCGTTCATATAATGGCAGAAGATTATCAGACGATCCAGGATTTTTTAGAGCGGTTTATGGAACAATACAAGATATATACAGTTCCGGATGAACCATACCTGAGACGACTGGAAAAAGAAAGCCAGAGTGGAGATGGAAGCCTTTTAGCTTATTATGAAGACGATCTGTTGCAAGGCGTATTTGCAGAAAGTTTTGAAGAAGATGAAGTATATATCCGATGGGCGTATTCTTTAGAGCCAGAACATATGATTAACCAGATCAAACAACGACACAAAGGTAAGAAGATTTATATCACAGAAGGAAATTTATTCAAGGGAAATTCAATAGGAAAGGATTTTATACAAAGCAAAAAAGTACCAAAGATCATGGCAAGGATCACGAACCTTACTGCTTGGGGAGAGATCTTGCAAGGAAAGAACGATTTTACATTCAGGATATTGGTGAAAGATCCATATATCAAGGATCAGAATGGAGTATTCCAGTTTCAATGTCTGAATCATAAGATATCCATTCAACGTGCAGACATACCACAAGATGAGACATTAGACATACACACAACGGATGCACAGGGATGGGAAGATGAAATTTCAATCGACGAGCTGACACAGGTGTTTTTTGACTACGATGCAGGACAGATATTAAAAGAGCATGAGTATCTAAAAGATATCGTGCCGGCTGGCCCAATCTATATTTCAGAGGAGGTATAAGCCATGAAGTTAATGTTTATCGGAGCGGATCATGAAGTGACCGGAAGTTGCCATTATGTGGAAGCTTGCGGCAAAAGATTTATTGTTGACTATGGAATGGAACAAGGGTTAAATGTATACGAGAATGTTGATCTTCCAGTGAATGCAGGAAATCTTGATTTTATCCTGCTGACACATGCACATATCGATCATTCAGGACTGATCCCGCTGTTGTATGCAAAAGGGTTCAGAGGAAAGATCTATGCGACAAGAGCAACAACCGATCTATGTGAGATCATGTTGCAAGACAGTGCACACATTCAGGAATTTGAAGCGGAGTGGAAGAACAGGAAAGCAAGGCGATCTGGAAAACCAGAAGTTGTACCAATCTATACGATGGATGATGCGATCAATGTCATGCAGTATTTCGTGCCATGCCCATATGGCAGACAGATTGAAGTTGCTGACGGCATTACGATCAAATTTACAGATATCGGACATCTGTTAGGATCTTCCAGCATTGAAGTATGGTTAAGGGAAGCAGATGTGGAAAAGAAACTGGTATTCTCTGGAGATATCGGAAACTTTAACCAGCCATTGATCAAAGATCCGAGCTATACGAGAGAAGCAGATTATGTTATTATGGAATCTACGTATGGTGACCGTTATCATGGAAAACATCAGGATTATGTGACAGAACTGACCAATGTGATCCAGAGAACCTTTGACCGAGGCGGGAATGTCGTGATCCCATCATTTGCAGTTGGAAGAACACAGGAGCTGTTATATTATATCCGTCAGATCAAGGCGGAAGATAGGATCAAGAATCATGGAGATTTCAAAGTTGTTGTAGACAGCCCATTGGCAGTGGAAGCGACGAAGATCTTTAATATGAACATCGATGAAACATATGATGAGGAAGCTATGGAATTAGTGAAACAAGGAATTAATCCGATTACATTTTCCAATCTTCATTTATCCATTACGACAGAAGAATCAAAGGAGATCAACTTTGAAACAGAACCGATGGTGATCATTTCAGCATCCGGAATGTGTGAAGCTGGACGAATCAGACACCATTTAAAACATAACCTGTGGAGATCAGAGAATACGATCATATTTGTAGGATATCAGGCATATGGAACTCTGGGAAGATCACTGATCGAAGGAGCCAAAGAAGTAAAACTGTTTGGTGAGGCAATCAAAGTGGCAGCAGATATCGTACAATTAGAAGGTTTAAGCGGACATGCAGACAAGAACGGGTTATTAAAATGGGTCAATAGTTTCGAGAAGAAACCAGAAGAAGTATTTGTAGTTCATGGAGAAGATGCGGTCTGTGAAGCATTTACATCATGCTTAAAAGATGAATACAAATTCAAAGCCAGAGCACCATACAGCGGAGATGTGTTTGACCTTATTGCAGGCGAATGGACTGAATGGGGATCAAGAGAACGCATCCAGAAGAAACCAAAACAGAGCAGTGCTTATA
>OLRK01001211.1_pt1 | contig 22891 bp, 20 predicted proteins | sample 1672911 | NCBI WGS metagenome assembly OLRK01 (sample SAMEA3136736, study PRJEB25190) | human gut metagenome | biome: human gut; feature: human-associated habitat; material: faeces | place: Austria | collected 2013 | reverse complement strand
TGGTATCCGAATCCATGGCGATCGCCATGGATTCGGATACCGGAGAGATCCTGGCCATGGTCTCCAAACCAGACTACGACCCCAATGCCATCGCCGAAAACTGGGAGGCCCTGACGGCGGACGAGGCCGGGGAGGCCAGGCTGTTAAACCGGGCGGCGCAGGGGCTTTACGCCCCCGGATCCACCTTTAAGATCCTGACCCTTCTGGAATATTTGCGGGAGCACCCGGAGGACTACGGGGAGTTCCGGTTTGACTGCGACGGGACGTATGAGAACGGGGAGTACACCATCCGCTGCTATCACGGAGAGGCCCACGGCAGCCAGGATCTCACCCAGGCCTTTGCCAATTCCTGCAACGGGGCCTTCGCCCAGATCGGCCTTGGCCTGGATAAAGCGGGCTTTGGGGAGCTGGCGGAGCAGCTTTTGTACAACAGGCAGCTGCCCCTGTCCCTGCCCTACAGCGAGAGCTCCTTTGCCATGACGGCGGAGGCGGACACCTGGGAGACGCTCCAGACCGCCATCGGCCAGGGAAGGACCCAGGTCACCCCCGTTCATCAGACCATGATCACCGCGGCCATCGCCAACGGCGGCACGCTGATGAAACCGTATCTCATCGACCGCGTTGAGAGTGCCGGCGGCCAGGAGGGAAAGAAATTTATGCCCTCCGCCTGGGGCGAGCTGATGACGGCGAAGGAGGCGGCGGACCTCACGGAGTTTATGAGAAATGTGGTGGCTACAGGCACCGGTTCCGCCCTGCGCACCGACGCCTATACGGTGGCGGGAAAGACCGGCTCCGCCGAGTTTGAGACGGGGCGGGAGACCCATGCCTGGTTTACCGGCTTTGCCCCGGCGGAGTCGCCCAAGATCGCGGTGACGGTGATTGTGGAGGAGGGCGGCTCTGGAGGAAGGGCCGCGGCTCCCATTGCGAGAGGGATTTTCGACGCCTATTTTTCCGGAAATTAGGCGGCGTGACAGATACAAGAGGAGGTTAGGAAATGTTCAGTGCGAGAGAGTATGTGAAGGCGAAAAGCCTGGAGGAGGCCTGGGAGCTGAATCAAAAGCGGTCCAGCGTGATTGTGGGCGGCATGATGTGGCTGAAAATGGGAAACAGCCAGAAGGGGACGGTCATAGATCTGTCCGGCCTGGGCCTGAACACCATTGAGGACAGGGGAGAGGAAATTTCCATCGGGGCCATGTGCACCCTGCGGCAGCTGGAGACGGACGAAGGGCTGGAGCGGGCCTTTAACGGCGTGTTCCGGGAATGTGTGCGCCACATCGTAGGCGTCCAGTTTAGGAACGGGGCCACCGTAGGCGGCAGCGTGTACGGGAGATACGGATTTTCTGACGTACTCACCTGCCTGCTGGCCCTGGACAGCTATGTGGAGCTGTACCGCGGCGGCGTGGTTTCCCTGGAGGAGTTCGCGAAGATGCCCTATGACCGCGACGTGCTGGTGCGGATCATCGTAAAAAAGGACGGCCGGAAGGCGGCTTACGTCACTCAGCGAAACACGAAAACGGATTTTCCTGTCATCGCCTGCGCCGTTTCCAGGAAAGGGGACGACTGGTGGGTGTCTGTGGGCGCCCGGCCGAAGAAAGCGGAGCGAATCCAGATAAGCGGGGCCGGAAAGACGGCGGCCCAGCTGGCCGGCGAGGCCGCGGGACAGTTTTCCTACGGCAGCAACCTGAGGGGAAGTGCAGAGTACCGGGCCCACCTGGCGGAGGTCTATGTAAAACGTCTGATGGAGACATTGGAAAAGGAGGAGGCGTAGAATGGAGATCACAGTCACATTAAACGGAAAGCGGCTGAAAGCGGAAATTGATCCGGGAGAGTTGCTGTTGGATTTTGTGCGGAGACAGGGCTGCTACAGCGTAAAACGGGGGTGTGAGACCTCCAACTGCGGCCTGTGCACCGTCTGGCTGGACGGTACTCCCGTTTTGAGCTGCTCCACCCTGGCGGCGAGGGCGGACGGCAGAGAGGTGACGACCCTGGAAGGGGTGGAAAAGGAGGCTGCGGCCTTCGGCCGGTATCTGGCGGGAGAGGGCGCTGAGCAGTGCGGATTCTGCAGCCCCGGCCTGATCATGAATGTGCTGGCCATGGAGCGGGAGCTGTCCCGGCCCACGGAGGAAGAAATCAAGGAATATCTGGCGGGAAATCTGTGCCGCTGTACGGGATACATGGGCCAGCTGCGGGCCATTGAACGGTATTTAAACGAAAGAGGGGGAGAGACGGATGGAGAGAACGGCTAAAGTAGTAGGCAGCCCGGTGATGAAAAAGGACGCCATGGCCCTGGTTACGGGAAAACCGGTGTACACCGACGACATCGCGCCGAAGGACTGCCTGGTGGTAAAGGTGTTGCGCAGCCCTCACGCCCACGCCCTCATTGAGGAGATCCGGACGGAGGGAGCGAAGAAGGTGCCGGGAATCGTCACGGTTCTCACCTGGGAGGATGTGCCGGACAAGCGGTTTACCATGGCCGGACAGAGCTACCCGGAGCCAAGCCCCTATGACCGGCTGATCTTAGACAAGCGGGTGCGTTTCGTGGGAGACGCGGTGGCCATTGTAGCCGGGGAGACAGAGGCGGCAGTGGATCGCGCGCTAAAATTAATTAAGGTGAAATACCAGGTGCTGGAGCCGGTGTTAGACTTCCGCACGGCGAAGGACAACCCCATTTTAGTCCATCCGGAGGAGAACTGGCGCAGCCTCTGTCCGGTAGGGGCGGACAATCAGAGGAATTTATGCGCCTCCGGCTGTGAGAAGGACGGAGACGTGGAGGAGGTGCTGAAACGGTGTGACTACGTGATCGAGCGCACCTACCACACCAAGGCCAACCAGCAGGCCATGATGGAGACCTTCCGGGCCTTCACCACCATGGACACCTACGGCAGGCTGGTGGTCACCGCCTCCACCCAGGTGCCCTTCCACGTGCGCCGCATCATCGCCCACGCCCTGGACATCCCCAAGGCAAAGGTGCGGGTGTTAAAGCCCAGGATCGGCGGCGGGTTCGGGGCCAAGCAGACGGTGGTGGCGGAGGTGTATCCCGCCATTGTCACCTGGCTTACGGGACGGCCGGCGAAGATCGTCTACAGCCGGTACGAGTCTCAGATTGCCTCCTCTCCCCGCCATGAAATGGAGATGAAGGTGCGCCTGGGAGCGGACAAGGACGGAATCGTAAAGGCCATTGACCTTTACACCCTGTCCAACACCGGCGCCTTCGGCGAGCACGGGCCTACCACCGTAGGCCTGTCCGGCCACAAGTCCATTCCCCTTTACGCGAAGGCGGAGGCCTTCCGGTTTACCTACGATGTAGTGTATACCAATCGGATGTCCGCCGGGGCATACCGCGGCTACGGCGCCACCCAGGGACTGTTTGCGGTGGAGTCGGCGGTGAATGAGCTGGCGGACCTCCTTCACATGGACCCGGTGGCTCTCCGGGAGAAAAACATGGTGAAGGAAGGCGACTATATGCCCGCCTACTACGGGGAGACGGCGGCCAGCTGCGCTCTGGACCGCTGTATGGCCCGTGTGAAGGAGATGTTTGGCTGGGAGGAAAAATACCCGGTGAGAGATATGGGGAATGGAAAGGTGCGGGCCGCCGGCGTGGCCATGTCCATGCAGGGTTCTGCCATTTCCGGCCTGGACGTGGGCTCCGTCACCATCAAGCTCAACGACGATGGTTTCTACAGCCTGATGATCGGCGCCGCTGACATGGGAACGGGCTGTGACACTACCCTGGCCCAGGTGGCCGCCGACTGCCTCTGCTGCGACCTGGACAACATCATCGTCCACGGAGTGGACACGGACATTTCCCCCTATGATTCCGGTTCCTACGCCTCCAGCACCGCCTACCTCACCGGCGGAGCGGTGGTAAAGACCTGTGACACCCTGATCGGGCGGATCCTGGAGAAGGGAGCGGAGTACCTGGGCGTTTCCGCGGATCAGGTGGAGTTTGACGGAAAGCGGGTGTACCGTCTGGACGGCTCCGGGGAGATCAGCTTGAAAGACATCGGAAACAGGGCCATGTGCAGCAACGGGTATGCCCTGGAGGCCACCGAGTCCAACACCTCCCCTGTGTCTCCGCCTCCCTTTATGGTAGGCATGGCCGAGGTGGAAGTGGATCTGGAGACCGGGGCGGTGGAGCTTTTGGACTACGCCGCCGTGGTGGACTGCGGCACCCCCTTAAACCCCAATCTCACCAGGATCCAGACAGAAGGTGGCCTGGCCCAGGGAATCGGCATGGCTCTCTACGAGGACGTGACCTATTCTCCCAAGGGACAGGTGTACGAAAACTCCCTGATGCAGTATAAAATCCCCACCAGACAGGACGTGGGCACCATCCGGGTGGAGTTTGAGAGCAGCTATGAGAAAACAGGCCCCTTCGGGGCAAAATCCATCGGCGAGGTGGTGATCAACACCCCGTCCCCGGCCATCGCCAGCGCCGTGGCCCACGCCACCGGCGTTTACGTCAGGGAGCTTCCCATCACGGCGGAGAAAATCTACCGCGGCATGACCTCCCGCTGATTGGCGGAGAGCTTTGGAGCCCTTCGGAGAAGGGGGACGGACCGTCCTGCCATTCCGCGCACACTTTTCCATCTTGAAACCTGACGGCAAATGCGGTATACTAAAACCAGTTTGAATACACCCATCAGGAGGATTGCATATGATTGAAGCAACGAGCTGTGGCGGTGTGGTGATTTTTCGAGGTAAGATTCTGGTTTTGTATAAGAATTATAAAAACAAATATGAAGGATGGGTTTTGCCGAAGGGAACTGTAGAGGAGGGTGAGGATTTTAAGGAGACGGCCCTGAGAGAGGTAAAAGAGGAGACGGGAGTTTCCGCGTCCATCATCAAGTACATCGGCAAGAGCCAGTACTCATTTGCCACTCCCCACGATATGGTGGAGAAGGATGTGCACTGGTATCTGATGATGGCTGACAGCTACTACAGCAAACCACAGCGGGAAGAATATTTCGTGGACTCCGGCTATTACAAATTTTACGAGGCCTACCATCTGCTGAAGTTTTCCAACGAAAAGCAGATCCTGGAGAAGGCCTACAGCGAATATCTGGATTTGAAAAAAAGCAATCTGTGGGGGTCCAAGAAGTATTTTTGACAGAAGAAAAGGGCATCCCGGCGGCGGCCGGGGTGCCTTTCCATTGATGCGCGGACGAAATTCCGCGCAGGCGAGGAGGCCAGCCGTAAACATCGAAACGGAAATGAGAAAGAAAGGCCAACAAGTTTTCATCCTCTCTGAACCCTGCCGTTTCCCGCAATTTCTAAAAATAAAATAAACAATATAAACAAAAAATTAAAAATCTCATGAAAAACTATTGACGAATCCATCAGATTCTGATATGATGACATCATCAATTAAATCCATTTGGGTTGTTACTGTAAGGCAGGCAAAACCAGATTTATAAGAGAGCGAGGTGTTCCTTTGCGCAGTTCTTATAAATGCTGGTTTTTTTGTTTTCTTTAACAGGAAACAGCGTTTCCTGTTAAGGAAGAATGCTCCGCAGGGAGGCACACTCCGCGGGGAGGAATATGGCTGCAGACGCAGCCGCGTTCCGGCGGGAGAGTGCGCCAAGCGCACACTTTTTTCAGAAAAAAGATAAGGCCAGGGGAGGCTTTTCCGGAAATGATAATTGATAAGGTGATTAACAACAACATCATATCTGCCTACGACAGCGAAGGCCGGGAGGTGGTGGTCATGGGCCGGGGACTGGGCTTTGGGGCCAAACCCGGCAAACGGGTGGCGGAGGCCAAGGTGGAAAAGGTATTCCGCATTGAGAGCCGCAGCCTGGCAGAGAAATTTAAGGATCTGCTGGCCGGGATGCCTATTGAGCACGTGGCCCTTTCCGGGGACATCATTTCCTACGCGAAGGAGAAACTGAGCCTGGAGCTAAATCAGAGCATCTATGTGACCCTGACGGACCACATTGATTTCGCCATCACCCGCTACCGGCAGGGGATCAAGCCCCGCAACGCCCTGCTGTGGGAAATCAAGCGCTTTTACTCCAGAGAATACCAGATCGGGGAGTACGCCCTGCGGATGATCCGGGAACGGCTGCGGGTGGATCTGCCGGAGGATGAGGCCGGTTTCATCGCCCTTCACTTCGTAAACGCGGAGTACGGCACAGACATCCGGGACGCGGCCCGTTTTCCCAACCTGGTGGGGGACATCCTGGACATCGCCCAGGGAGAGCTGGGGATCCGGTTTGATGAAAATTCCCTCCACTATGAGCGGTTTGTCACCCACGTAAAGTTTCTGATCCAGCGGATTTACCGCAAGGAGCTGCTGACGGACCAGGACAGCGAGCTGGCGGAGATGATGAGACAGAAGTACAAACGGGAATATGACTGCAGCCGCCGCATCGCGGCCTACATTGGCCAGGAGACGGGAAATCCCATTTCCGAGGAGGAAGTCATGTATCTGGCGATCCATATCCGCCGCGTGACGGCGACGGACGATGAATAGAAGAAAAAAAGAGGGAGGAAACGAGAATGTTTGGACTGTTTAAGAAAAAAGACAAGAACCATATGCTGGGATCTGTGGCAAAGGGAAAGGCGGTAGCTCTCAGCCAGGTGAGTGACCCCACCTTCGGCCAGGGGATTTTGGGCGATGGCGTGGCGGTGATCCCGTCTGAGGGAAAGATTTATTCCCCGGTGGACGGCAAGGTGGAAATGGTATTTGACACCCTTCACGCGGTGAGTATCACAGCGGATTTCGGCGCCGAGGTGCTGGTCCATGTGGGACTGGACACGGTGCAGATGAAGGGCGACGGCTTTGAGGGCCATGTGAAAGCCGGAGACCAGGTGAAGAAAGGCGATCTGCTGCTGACGGTGGATCTGGACAAGGTAAAGGCCGCCGGCTACGACACCATCATTCCGGTCATCATCTGCAACACGGCGGATTACGCCAAGGTAGAGGGGATCTCCGGAAAGGATGTGGCCCCTGGGGATGACATTCTTACCGTCACGGAGAAATGACGGAACGCAAAAAGTTTGGTATTTAAGCGGGGATGTTCCCTGCTGAAAGATACAGAAAGGGATTTATCATCATTTTAAGGAGGTATAGTATGAAATATTTACAGAGACTAGGTAAAGCGTTGATGCTTCCCGTAGCCTGCCTGCCCATCTGTGGTATCCTTATGGGAATCGGCTACTGGCTCTGCCCGGAGTCCATGCAGGGCGGAGACATTACCGGAACCCTTCCGGTGATCGGATTCTTCCTGGTAAAAGCCGGCGGAGCTCTGATTGACAATATGTCCTGGCTGTTTGCCGTAGGCGTGGCCGTGGGCCTTTCCAATGACAACGACGGTACCGCCGGACTGGCCGGACTGGTATCCTGGCTGATGATCACAAAGCTGTTAAACCCCTCCGTGGTAGCCACCCTGACCGGCGTCGCAGAGGAGGCAGTGGATATGTCCTTCAGCAAGATCGAGACCCAGTTCATCGGCATTCTGGCCGGTGTGATCGGCTCCATCTGCTACAACAAGTTTAAAAGCACGAAACTGCCGGATTGGCTGTCCTTCTTCTCCGGAAAGCGCTGCGTGGCCATTGTCACCGCGGTGGTGTCCATCATCGTGGCAGCGATCCTGTTCTTCGTATGGCCCGTTGTATTCGGCGCCCTGGTAGCCCTGGGCGAGGCCATCATGGGTCTGGACGCGGTGGGAGCCGGTATTTACGCCTTCCTGAACCGTCTGCTGATCCCCTTCGGCTTGCACCACGCGTTAAACAACGTGTTCTGGTTCGACACCATCGGCATCGGCGATCTGAGCCACTTCTGGGCTGGTGACGTGATGGGACAGAACGGCGTTACCTGGAGCCTTGGTATGTACATGGCAGGTTTCTTCCCCTGCATGATGTTCGGTATCCCCGGCGCTGCCCTGGCGATCGTGCAGTGCGCGAAAAAGGAAAAGAGAGCCATTGCCTTCGGTCTGGTGGGTTCCGCGGCCATCGCAGCCTTTGTCTGCGGCGTGACCGAGCCCTTTGAGTTCGCGTTCATGTTCCTGGCTCCGGGCCTGTACCTGGTATACGCCCTGCTGTACGGCGTGTTCACCACCGTGACCGTAGCCCTTGGGTTCCGCGCAGGATTCTCCTTCTCTGCCGGACTGACCGACCTGGTATTCTCCGCAAGCCTTCCGGCGGCGGCCAACACCATTTTGATCATTCCTCTCGGCATCGCGGCTTTCATCGTATTCTACCTGGTATTCCGTTTCATGATCACCGCCTTCAATTTCAAGACGCCGGGACGTGAGGACGAGGATCTGGACGAGGAGAAGGCCACCCTTGCCAATGATGACTATACGGAGATCGCCCGCATCATCCTGGAAGGCGTGGGCGGTTCCGGAAACGTGACCACCATCGACAACTGCATTACCCGTCTCCGTCTGGAGGTGAAGGATCAGGCTCTCGTAAATGAGAAGAAGATCAAATCCGCAGGCGTGGCCGGAGTAATCCGTCCCAGCAAGACCGCAGTTCAGGTCATTGTAGGCACGAAGGTGCAGTTTGTGGCTGACGAGTTTAAGAAACTCTGCAAGTAAGCGGAAAGCTGCTGTTTAAATCCCTTTCAGAACCAGAGAAAGTGGGATGGAGCGAAAGGCTCTGTCCCGCTTTTTCTATGGAACAAAACCTTCCGGCGGGAACGTGCGCTGCGGTCTGTCTGGAAATCAGAGAAACCTACGGTTTAAAAGAAAATAATTTTCTTTTTTTGTGAAAATCGTAGAAATTTTCAAAACCGCAGAAAAATCGTTGACGAACCCCTTCCTCTTTGATATATAAGAAAGTGAGAAATGACACCGATGAATATACCGGAGAAGAAATAGAAATTTGATGGAAAAGAAGAAGGAGGAAATGACAGATGTTTGATATGTTTAAGAAAAACGACGCTGAGGAGAAAGCGCCGGTTGTGAGCCCGGCTGTGGCCGAGGATGATTACGCAGGGATTGCCAGCCTGGTGCTGGAGGGCGTAGGCGGCAAGGAGAACGTGACGAGCGCCGATCACTGCATTACCCGTCTCCGCCTGGAAGTGAAGGATCAGAACGCTGTGGACGAGGCAAAGCTGAAAGCCGCAGGCGCCACCGGCGTTGTCCGCTCCGGAAAGACCTCTCTGCAGGTTGTAATGGGACTGAAGATGAAGTTCGTGGCAGACGAGTTTATGAAGATCTGCAAGTAAGACAGCCATATGGAAAGCGGCCTGGAAACGGGCAGCTTTTGGAACGTGGAAAATCCGGGATCTTCCGCCGGGAAAGAAGGCGGGAGATGGCCGGATTTTTGCTTATTTAACAGGAAATCGCGTTTCCCGTTAAATAAGAATGCTCCGCAAGGCGGCGCACTCCGCGGGGAGGAATATGGCTGCTGGCGCAGCCGCGCTCCGCCGCCAGTGTGCGCCAAGGGCACACGTTTTATCCGCCCCAAAAGGAATAAAACCGCCAAAAGGAAGGATACTGAACTGCAGAAACAGGAAAGAGAGGACGAGACATGAGCAAAACATGGGAAGAATTGAAGGAACGCCTGGCAGAGGCCAGGGCATTGGAGGAGGCCATGATCCTCTTTGAGTGGGACAATGAGACCCTTGCGCCTCCCGCGGCCATGGACCAGACGGCCCGCACCGTGGAGCGGCTGTCCGGCACCTATTTTAAGCTGATGACGGATAAACGGCTGGGAGAGCTTTTGGACGCCTGCGAATCCCAGTCTTTGGACGAGGACCAGCAGGCCATCCTGCGGGCGGCAAAAAAGAAACGGGAGGAGCTGGTAAAGCTGCCGAAGGAGGAGTACGAGGCCTACACCGGCCTCACCGCCAGAGCCTCCTCCGTCTGGGCGAAGGCCAGGGAGGCAGAGGACTTCTCCCAGTTTGCCCCGGTGCTGGAGGAGATCCTTTCCTACAAAAAGAAGTTTGCCGCCTGCAAGGCAAAGGAGGGCCAGGAGCTCTACGACGTGATGCTGGACGACTTTGAGGAAGGGTTTTCCATGGAAAAGCTGGACCGGTTCTTCGATCTTCTGAAACAGGAGCTGGTGCCCCTGCTGCGAAAGATCCGGGAGACGGGAGAGAGGATTCCCGCCGGCTTTTTAAAGGGAGACTATCCGGAGGACAAACAGGAGGAGCTGGCCCGTTTCCTGGCGGAGTATGTGGGCTTTGACTTTGACCGGGGAGTGATGGCGGTGAGCGCCCATCCCTTTACCACCGCCCTTCACAATCATGACGTGCGGCTGACCACCCACTACGACTCCTGGGTGGACCACTCCCTGTTTTCCGTGATCCATGAGAGCGGTCACGGGATTTACGAGCAGGGCATTTCCGACAGCCTGTCCCAGACGGCGGCGGGAGAGGGGACGTCCATGGGGATGCACGAGTCCCAGTCCCGGTTTTTTGAAAATATGATCGGCCGGAACCGGGCGTTCTGGGAGCCGGTTTATCCGAAACTCCAGGAGCTGTTTCCCAGCCAGCTAAAGGACGTGAGCCTGGAGGACTTCTACCGGGCCATCAACCGGGTGGAGCCGGGCCCCATCCGCATTGAGGCGGACGAGCTGACCTACAGCCTTCACATCATGGTGCGCTACGAGTTGGAAAAGGCCCTGGTGGCCGGGGAGATTTCCGTACAGGAGCTGCCGGAGCGCTGGGCAGAAAAGTACGAGGGATATCTGGGGATCCGCCCGGAAACCGTTTCCCAGGGGGTGCTGCAGGACATCCACTGGTCTCAGGGCTCCATCGGCTATTTCCCCTCCTACGCCCTGGGCAGCGCCTTCGCGGCTCAGATTTACGCTCACATGGAGACAGAGATGGATATGGAGGGGCTGATGCGGGCCGGACGGCTGGAGGTGATCCGGGATTATCTGCGGGAGCGCATCCACCGCTACGGAAAGGGAAAGGACAGCCGGACGCTACTGAAGGAGATGACGGGAAAGGAGTTTGAGCCCGCCTGCTACGTGGAATATCTGAAGAAGAAATTCGGAAGGATTTACGGGGTGTGAGGAGTTCCTCTCACCCCTTCTTCGGTATGGGGGAAATTTGCGGTGTCAGGGAAACCTGGCTGACGGTACAGCCGGGCTACAGCACCCCTATTTTCATCAGGTGAACATTGATCTCCGCCCCCAGAAACAGGATGCAGATGCAGAGGTAAATCCACAGCATGAGAAGGATCACCGCCGTCAGGCTCCCGTACATATAGGAGAAACGGCTGAAATGGTTGAAATAGATGGAGAAACCGAAGGAGGACACCAGCCATCCCGCCGTGGCGAATACCGCTCCCGGCAGCTGGCTGCGGGGAGAGAGTTTCCGGTGGGGCAGGTAGGTGTAAATGCCGGTGAAACATCCGGTGAGAATCACCACCGCAAGGAGGGTGCGGAAGTGAAGAATGTTCCTGGTGATGTCCGCCACAATGGGGAAGGTGCTGTCCAGGAAATTCTGGATGGCGTTTCCAAACACGATCAGCAGCAGGGACAGAATGCAGGAGAGGAGAAACACCAGGGTATAGCCCATACACACCAGATGGCTCATCAGGTAGCTGCGGTGGATCTGGCACTCGTTGACCCGGTTTAGGCCCCGCTCCATGCCCAACATTCCCTTGGAGGCGGACCACAGGGCCACGATAATGGTGATGGAGAGCACCGTTCCCGGAGAATTGGTATACAGGTCGCTCACCGCCTGCTGAACCAGGGGGGCGATGGCCCTCACGTCCGGCACCAGGGCTAAAAGGGTGGCGCCCACGTCCTGGGCATCCAGGTTGGGGATGAGCTGCACCACTGTCATAAGCATCATCACAAAGGGAAAGGCGGACAGCACGATGAAAAATGACGCCTGGGCGGCGTAAACCGTCATCTCATCCCTAGTGAATTTGTTGGCGATCTGCCTGCACTGGATATAGAAAGAAATCATAACAGCACTCCTGAAAGACGGGCCTGGCCCGTTGATAATATAAAACGCGCGGGGCGCGGGACAATCCAGTATCCGGGAGCCAGACCGCGCTCTGCGCCCTTCCTCGCTGCGGGACACCGAACTTCCCATGATATAAGATACTACCACCCGAAAGAAAAAATGGCAAGGAGCTTGTGATGTGATGAAAAATTTGGTAGAATAAGCCCATATGTGCAAAAATGCGAAGGGAAGAAGACGATATGAGAGAATTGCTGAAATATCTGAAGGAATACCGGAGAGAGAGCATTCTGGCCCCCCTGTTTAAAATGCTGGAGGCCACCTTTGAGCTGTTCATCCCTCTGGTGGTAAAGCAGATCATTGACGTGGGCATCGGGAGAGGGGACAGTGGCTATATCCTGCGCATGGGCGGGCTTTTGGTCCTTCTCGGCGTGGTGGGCCTGGCGGCGTCCCTCACGGCCCAGTATTTCGCGGCCAAGGCGGCGGTGGGATTTTCCACCTCCCTGCGAAACGATCTGTTCGCCCACATCAACCGCTTATCCTACGCGGAGATCGACCGGGTGGGCACCTCCACCCTGATCACCAGGATGACCAGCGACGTGAACCAGGTGCAGACCGGTTTGAACTTATTCCTGCGCCTGTTTCTGCGCTCCCCGTTCATCGTGTTCGGAGCCATGATCATGGCCTTTACCGTGGACGTGAAATCCGCCCTGATCTTTGTGGTGGTGATCCCCCTGCTGTCCGTGGTGGTGTTCGGCATCATGCTCATCACCATGCCCCTTTATAAAAAGGTGCAGAGGCAGCTGGACCGGGTGCTCCTGACTACGAAGGAAAACTTAGAGGGCGTCCGGGTCATCCGGGCCTTTAACCGCCAGGAGGACGAGATGGAGCGGTTTGACCGGGAAAACAGCGAGCTGGTGGGAATGCAGGTGTTCGTGGGAAAGATTTCCGCCCTCATGAATCCGGTGACCTACGTGATCATCAACGGCGGCATCATTTTCCTCGTCTGGACGGCGGGAAAACAGGTGGATATGGGCATCATCACCCAGGGCGCCGTGGTGGCCCTGGTCAACTATATGTCTCAGATCCTGGTGGAGCTGATCAAGCTGGCAAACCTGATCATCAATATCTCCAAGGCCCTGGCCTGCGCCGGCCGGGTGCAGAAGGTGTTTGAGGAAAAGACCAGCATCGGGGAGAAGGACGGAGCCAGAGTTCCGGAAACGGTCTCCGCCGCGGCTGGTTCCGGGGAGACGGTCCCCTATAAGGTGGAGTTCCGGGACGTGGACTTCTGCTACAGCGGTTCCAAGGAGCCGTCCTTAAGCGCCGTTTCCTTAAAAATCCGCCCTGGCCAGACCGTGGGCGTGATCGGCGGCACCGGCTCGGGAAAGACCACCCTGGTAAACTTAATCCCCCGGTTTTACGACGCCTTCCGGGGCGCCGTGCTGGTGGACGGCCAGGACGTGAGAGAGTGGCCGGTGAAGGCGCTCAGGGCCCGCATCGGCGTGGTGCCCCAGCGGGCCGTGCTCTTTGCGGGAACCCTGAGAGAAAATATGAAATGGGGCCGGAAGGACGCCACGGATGAGGAAATCTACCGCGCCCTGGACATCGCCCAGGCCAGAGAGTTTGTGGATGGGAAAGGCGAGGGCCTGGACTTATTCATCACCCAGGAGGGCAAAAATCTCTCCGGCGGCCAGCGGCAGCGCCTGACCATCGCCAGGGCCCTGGTGCGCCGTCCGGAGATCCTGATCATGGACGACAGCGCCTCTGCCCTGGACTTTGCCACCGACGCCAGGCTGCGCCGGGCCATCAAGGAGGAGACCGGGGATATGACCGTATTTTTAGTATCCCAGCGGGCGGCTACGGTGCGAAATTCCGATGTGATCGTGGTGCTGGACGACGGCCAGGTGGCAGGCGTGGGAACCCACAGGGAGCTTTTGGACTCCTGCGAGGTTTACCGGGAGATCTGCCTGTCCCAGCTTTCCCCGGAGGAGGTGCAGTGAGATGAAAGAAAAACAGATTGCCACAATCAAACGGATTTTAAGCTATATCAGCCAGTATAAGTTCTGGGTGGCCGCCTCCCTCTGCCTGGCGGTGGTCACCGTGGCCACCACCCTGTACGCCCCCATCCTGGTGGGAGAGGGCGTGGACCTGATCGTGGATCAGGGACTGGTGGACTTTCCGGGGTTGCTTGCCATTTTGCGGAAGGTGGCCATTGTGATCTGCGTCACCGGCCTTTCCCAGTGGCTCATGAACCATATCAACAACCGGATCACCTACCGGGTGGTGAAGGACATCCGCACAAAGGCCTTTGACCGCCTGGAGCTCCTTCCTTTAAAATATGTGGATTCCCATCAGCATGGGGACATTATCAGCCGCATTATCGCGGATATTGACCAGTTTTCCGAGGGACTGCTCATGGGCTTTACCCAGCTGTTTACGGGAGTGATGACCATTCTCGGTACTCTGAGCTTTATGCTGTCGGTAAACCCCTTTATCACCGTGGTGGTGGTGCTTTTGACCCCCATCTCCCTGTTTGTGGCGGGCTTTATCGCCAAACGGACCTTTTCCATGTTCAGCCTCCAGTCCAGGACCAGGGGAGAACTCACCTCCCTGGTGGACGAGATGCTGGGCAACCAGAAGGTGGTGCAGGCCTTCGGCCAGGAGACGGAGGCCCAGGTCCGGTTTGAGGAGATCAACGAGAGGCTGAGAGGCTGCAGCCTGAAGGCCATTTTCTTCTCCTCCATCACCAACCCGGCCACCCGGTTTGTAAACGGCCTGGTGTACGCCGCCGTGGGTGTGGCTGGGGCTTTCGCGGCAGTGAACGGCGCCCTTTCCGTGGGACAGCTCTCCGTGTTCCTCACCTACGCCAACCAGTACACGAAACCGTTCAACGAGATTTCCGGCGTGGTGACGGAGCTGCAGAACGCCATCGCCTCTGCGGCCAGGGTGTTCGAGCTCATCGACGAGGAGGCCATCCCGGCAGACAAGACGGATGCCAGGGAGCTCACCCACGCGGAAGGGCAGGTAGAGCTGCAAAATGTGAATTTCTCCTACGATCCGGAGGTGTCCCTCATTGAGGATTTGAACCTCTCTGTGAAACCGGGCCAGCGGATCGCCATTGTAGGCCCCACCGGCTGCGGAAAGAGCACGGTGATCAATCTGCTCATGCGGTTTTACGACGTGGATTCCGGCTCCATCCAGGTGGACGGCACGGACATCCGTTCCATCACCAGAAAGAGCTTGCGGAAAAGCTACGGCATGGTGCTCCAGGAGACCTGGTTAAAATCCGGCACCATCCGGGAAAATATCGCCTACGGAAGGCCGGAGGCCACGGAGGAGGAGATCATCGCCGCGGCGAAGAAATCCCACGCCCACAGCTTTATTAAGAGGATGCCCCAGGGCTACGACACCGTCATTTCCGAGGACGGCGGCAACTTATCTCAGGGACAGAAACAGCTCCTCTGCATTACCAGAGTGATGCTCTGCCTGCCGCCCATGCTGATCTTAGACGAGGCCACCTCCTCCATCGACACCAGGACGGAGGTAAAAATCCAGCAGGCCTTTGCCAGCATGATGGAAGGCCGCACCAGCTTTATTGTGGCCCACAGACTCTCTACGATCAAGGAGGCGGACCGGATCCTAGTGATGCGGGACGGCCACATCATCGAACAGGGCACCCACGAGGAGCTCCTGGAAAAAGGCGGCTTTTACGCCGGCCTCTACAACAGCCAGTTCGCGCCGGCTTAGGCGTTCTGGAATATGGAATATAGAAAGAAAAAGGGGAATGAGTGACATGGAAAAGAAACGAGAAACCTTTGCGTCCCGTGTGGGATTTATTCTGATCTCCGCGGGCTGCGCCATTGGACTGGGAAACGTATGGCGGTTCCCGTACATCGTGGGACAGTACGGAGGCGCCGCCTTTGTGCTGGTGTATCTGGCCTTCCTGGTGCTGTTTGGACTGCCCATCATGGTGATGGAGTTTGCCAACGGCCGGGCCTCCAAAAAGTCTGTAGCCTTATCCTATGACGTGCTGGAGCCCAAGGGGACAAAATGGCACTGGGCCAAGTGGTTCCACATGGCGGGAGACTACATCCTGATGATGTTTTACACCACCATCGCCGGGTGGCTGGTTCAGTATTTCGTGAAGTTTTTAAGAGGCGATTTCTACGCCGGAATGACGGCGGAGCAGGTCGGCGGGGAGTTTGACAAGCTGATGACCGATCCCTCCCTCATGGCCATCTATATGCTGGTGGTGGTCATCGTCTGCTTTTACGTCTGCGGCCACGGACTGCAAAACGGCGTGGAAAACGTGTCCAAGAAAATGATGATCTGCCTCATGCTGCTGATGGTGGTGATGGCGGTGAATTCCTGCATGATTCCGGAGGGGAGAGAGGGACTGAAATTCTATCTCCTTCCCGACTTTTCCAGAATGCAGGAGGCCGGTGTGTTCAACGCCCTCTACGCGGCCATGGGTCAGGCCTTCTTTACCTTGAGCATCGGCATCGGCGCCCTGGCCATCTTCGGCTCCTACATCGGAGATGAGCGCCGTCTCACGGGAGAGGGCTTAAACGTGATGATCCTGGATACCTTCGTGGCCTTCACCGCCGGGCTGATCATCTTCCCGGCCTGCTTTGCCTACAACGGCGGCCAGACGGGCCAGGGCCCGTCCCTGGTGTTCGTGACGCTGCCCAATGTGTTCAACCACATGGCCCTGGGTCGGCTGTGGGGCGCCATGTTCTTCCTGTTTATGAGTTTCGCGGCCCTGACCACCATCATCGCCGTGTTCCAGAACATCATCTCCTTCGCCACGGATCTGACGGGCTGTTCCGTCAAGCGGGCAGTGGGGGTCAACGGCGTGGTCATCGCCGTCCTGTCCTTCCCGGCCCTCTTGGGCTACAACCTGCTCTCCGGCATCCAGCCTCTGGGCGCCGGTTCCACCATCCTGGATCTGGAGGACTTTATCGTCAGCAACAACATTCTGCCCATCGGCTCCATGATCTACCTGTTCTTCTGTACGAGGAAATGCGGTTGGGGCTGGAAGAATTTTATCCACGAGGCCGACAAGGGCGAGGGCTTAAAATTCCCCGGCGGAAAGGCCGTCCAGTTCTACATCAGCTGGGTGGTGCCCCTGCTGGTGCTGTTTATTTTGGTGATGGGGTATAAGGATAAGTTTTTCGCGTAATAGATATGAGGCGTCCGGCGGGATGGCACTCTGCGCAAAAGAAAATAACTGCTGACGCAGCCGCGCTATGGCGCGGGTGTGCGCGGCTGTGCATAATCTTGACGTTAAATAATGAAAAATGCCTGACCGGATAATGAAAAACGGGAAGGACGGCTTGGGGATCCTCCCAGAGCTGTCCTTCCCGTTTTTCTGATGGTATAAAACTGCCTCACATCACCACAATCTGCCGCTGATACTCATGAACCGCCGTCCCGCCATACTTTCCCGCCTCCACGGCCCCGCGGACATGGGCGGCGGTGACGCCTGTTTCAAACATGGAAAAGGCCTCCGGGGACAGCAGCCGTCCGGCGTCCGCCGGTTTGGAGATCAGAGGGATGGCGCTGTGGGCCTTGATGGCGGAGAGAAGGGGGATGGCGCTCCGCTTAAATCCCAGGATGCGGGCGTAGGGGGCGGACATTCCGCCGTCCCGCCACCGGGAAAGCTCCTCCGCCCGCACATCCAGCACCAGGCTTAAAAGGGCGCGGCTGATGCGGGCGTAGGTGTAGTTTTTCGTTTTTAGCTGAAGGACCCGGTCCTGCCAGGAGCCGGTTTCCAGGGCGCGGGCGGCCAGCCGTCCGGCAAGCTCCCTGGAAAAGCCGGCATACTGAAGGAACCCGTCTCGTTCCTTTGTAAGGATGGCGTAGTCCAAAATCCGTGAGAAGTCCTCCGGAAACAGGAACCGGCCCTCCATCAGAAGGGGGAGGCAGTCCTCCGGCACCTGTCCGGCCAGGGAGGAAAGCCCGTGTTTCCCGTCCTCCCGCAGTACCCGCCGCAGGGCGGTGGCCGACGCGAACACCCCGTCCCGAACTCCGGTCTCGTGGTAGCCGTCCCCCTCCCGCCGGATGGTGACCGGCCGGATGGAGCTTTGCAGCCGCAGCAGCGCCCGCAGGTATTCCACTCCCAAAATATTGTTGGGGGAGGAGAGGAGGGCATCCGGCGTTTCCTTTGGGCTGTTTTCCTCCGCCTGCCCGGAACCTTTTAATGCCGCCTGTCTCGCCGCCGCGAAAGACATCCCGCGGCTTAAGGCCTCCTTTAAGGCCGCCTGATATTCTTCCGGTTCCTGGGAGAGCAGTTTCGCAGCGGCCATAAGGGCCTGCGCATCTCCCGCCTCGCTGCCGAAGGAGAGGGCGTTCACCACTCCCAGCTGGTCCAGCAGGCTCACTCCGCAGGAGGCAAAGTCCTCAGCGGAGGAACAGCAGAAGGGAAAGGGCAGCTCCAGCACCAGATCCGCCCCGGCAAGGAGCGCCATGCGGGTCCGGAGATATTTGTCCGCCACAGCCGCCTCCCCCCGCTGCACGTAGTCCCCGCTCATCACGGCGATGAGGTAGTCCGCCCCCGTCCGTTCCCGGGAAAGGGTGAGATGGTGGCGGTGGCCGCAGTGAAGCGGATTGTATTCCGCGATAATTCCCGTTACGTTCATAAAGATCCCTGTGCCTCCTTTGCATGGCCTTTATTCTATCATTAGAAATAAGAAAAGTCACGGATATTCTTAATAAAATTTTATGTAATTTTTACAAGCAAAAACCGAAATTTTAGTGTATAATATAGGTTAATGCTAATAATAAGGAGGATATGCTATGAAATTGGTATATGCAATCGTTAGAAAAGACAATGAAGATGAGGTTATGAATGAGCTGACCGTTCACAGATTCTCCGTTACAAAGCTGGCGACCACCGGCGGATTCTTAAGAAAAGGGAACTCCACCCTGATGATCGGCGTGGATGACGATAAGGTGCAGGACGTGATCGACATTATCAAGCACGAGTGCGGCGAGAGACAGAAAATCACCGTCAATATGCCCTATGTTTCCGGCCCCGCCATGGTCAATTATTCCACCATGCCCATGACCGTTGAGGTGGGCGGCGCGACCATTTTCGTGGTGGACGTGGAGCGGTTTGAGAAGATCTGATTGGCAGGCCGTTTTCCAGTTTATGGTATGGAAAAAAGTACAAGAAAATTGGAGAAAGTATCTTGTATACAATAAACTTATAGTATATAATGAGCATAGATGCTTCAAAGATAATGAAAGGGGATTATGTCATGGGATTTATTGATGTAATTAAGGAGAAAGCAAAAGCTGACAAGAAAACCATCGTGCTGCCGGAGTCCATGGACAGAAGAACATTCGTGGCTGCGGAGAAGATCCTGAAGGAGGGGCTTGCGAATCTGATTATCATCGGAACTCCGGAGGAGGTTGCGGCAAACAGTGAGGGCCTGGATATTTCCGGCGCCACCATCGTAAACCCGTTTACCTACGAGAAGACGGAGGAGTACGTGAACCTGTTCGTAGAGCTGAGAAAGTCCAAGGGAATGACCCCGGAGCAGGCCAGAGAGACCATGCTCAAGGACTACGCTTACTACGGCTGCCTGATGATTAAGAACGGCGACGCCGACGGAATGGTTTCCGGCGCCTGCCACTCCACCGCCAACACCCTGCGTCCCTGCCTGCAGATCATCAAGACGAAACCGGGCACGAAACTGGTTTCCGCCTTCTTCCTGATGGAAGTTCCGGACTGTGAGTTCGGCGAGAACGGCACCTTTGTATTTGCGGACTGCGGCCTGAATCAGAATCCGAATCCGGAGGAGCTTGCGGCCATCGCCGTTTCCTCCGCGGAGAGCTTTAAGATGTTAGTGGGCGCGGAGCCGAAGGTTGCCATGCTCAGCCATTCTTCCATGGGAAGCGCAAAGCACGACGACGTGACCAAGGTGGTAGAGGCCACGAAGATCGCCAAGGAGACCGCTCCCGAGCTGGCTCTGGACGGAGAGCTGCAGCTGGATGCGGCTATCGTTCCCGAGATCGGCGCCTCCAAGGCACCGAACAGCAAGGTAGCTGGCCATGCCAACGTACTGGTATTCCCGGATCTGGATGCCGGAAACATCGGCTACAAGCTGGTTCAGAGACTGGCAAAGGCAGAGGCCTACGGCCCCATGTGCCAGGGCATCGCAAAGCCGGTAAACGACCTGTCCAGAGGCTGCTCCGCTGACGACATCGTGGGCGTAGTTGCCATCACCGCCGTACAGGCTCAGAACGAAAATTAACCGTCCGCACCGCAGGCCGCCTGCATCCAGGCGGCCCGGAAAATCGGGCGGGGGAATGCCGGGACAGGCCGTGTTCCGGCATTCGTGTGAATAAATATAAAGGAGAAGTCAATATGAAAATTTTAGTGATCAACTGCGGCAGCTCATCCTTAAAGTATCAGCTCATTGATATGGACAACGAGGGCGTACTGGCAAAGGGCCTTTGCGAGAGAATCGGAATCGCCGGCTCCATGCTGACCCACAAGCCCACCGGCAAGGATAAATTCGTTGTGGAGAAGGATATGCCGGACCACAAGGTAGCCGTTCAGATGGTAATGGACGCCCTGGTAGATCCGGAGCACGGCGTGATCGCCAGCACCGACGAGATCTCCGCAGTGGGACACAGAGTGCTTCACGGCGGCCAGTACTACAGCGATTCCATCATTGTAAACGAGGATGTGAAGAAAGTGATCCGCGACTGCTTTGAGTTAGGACCGCTGCACAACCCGGCAAACCTGATCGGCATCGAGGCCTGCGAGGCCGCTATGCCCGGCGTTCCCAACGTAGCCGTATTCGATACCGCTTTCGGCCAGAGTATGCCGAAGAAGGCGTACCTCTACGCCATCCCCTACGAGTACTATGAGAAGTACAGCATCAGAAGATACGGTTTCCACGGCACCAGCCACCGTTTCGTTTCCGGCGAGGTCTTAAAGTTTGCCGGCCTGGATCCGGAGAAGGGCAAAGTAATCGTATGCCACTTAGGAAACGGCGCCAGCATTTCCGCATCCATCGGCGGAAAGTGTGTGGATACCAGCATGGGCCTGACCCCTCTTGAGGGCCTTGTAATGGGCACCAGAAGCGGAGACGTGGATCCAGCTGTCCTCCAGTTCATCTGCAACAAGGAGAACAAGACGGTATACGAGATGCTTGACATTTTAAATAAGAAGTCCGGCCTTTTAGGCATTTCCGGAATCTCCAGCGACTGCCGCGACGTGCAGAACGCTCAGAGCGAGGGCAACGAGAGAGCCGACATGGCGATCCGCAGCTTTGAGTACCGCATTATCAAGTACATCGGCGCATATGCGGCTGCCATGAACGGTGTAGATGCCATCGCCTTTACCGCCGGAATCGGTGAGAACGACGCTGTGATCCGTAAGGACGTATGCGACAGCCTGGCATACCTGGGAGTAACCATCGACGAGGAGGCCAACAAGGTGAGAGGCGAAAAGAGAATGATCTCCACCCCGGACTCCAAGGTGAAGGTTATGATCATGCCCACCGACGAGGAGCTGGCCATCGCCCGCGAGACTCTGGAGCTTGTAAAATAATAGCAGAAAAGTGGTTGACAAACCAAAGTCACCTATGTATAATAGCATAAGTGCGTATTAGGAGAAGTAATATGCAGGTAAACTTATCAGAGCTGTTTTCCAGTGATGGAAAAGAGAGAACCTACACTCAGGATATTGAGATGGAGCAGTTTCAGGCGCCGGACGGTGTCTATGAGATTGTGAAGAAGGAGCCGGTTCGGCTGACGATTTGTCATACGGGCGAGAGAAAGCTGGAGGCCAGCGGAGAGATCCGCTTGTCCCTGGAGATCCCCTGTGACCGCTGTCTGAGGCCGGTAAAGGTAGACTTTGATCTCGATGTGAATTTTTCCGCTGATTTGAATCAGACAGAAGAAGACCGGGCGAAGGAGCTTGATGAGCAGCCCTATATAAGTGGGAATTATCTGGATGTAGACCAACTGGTCCGCAATGAGCTATTGCTGAACTTACCTATGAAGGTCCTGTGCAGAGAAGATTGCAAAGGAATTTGCAATAGATGTGGCGCAAATCTCAATTTTGAGAGCTGTGAGTGCGACAGAAGCACCTCAGACCCAAGGATGTCAGTAATCCAGGATATTTTTAAACAGTTTAAGGAGGTGTAAACCATGTCTATCTGTCCTAAGAATAAAACTTCTAAAGCTAGAAGGGACAAGCGCAGAGCGAACTGGAAGATGAGCGCTCCGAACTTAGTAAAGTGCAGTAAGTGCGGCGCTTTAATGCTTCCTCATAGAGTATGCAAGGCTTGCGGCAGCTACAATAAGAGAGAGATCGTTAAGGTGGAGGACTAATTCCTTCCAGTGAGATCGAGAAATTCAGGGTGCTTTCCGGGATAACCGGCGGGCACCCTTTTTTCATTCAACAGGAAACTGCGTTTCCTATGACAGGAAAGCCTCCGGCGGGAGGCACACTCCGCGCAAAGGAAAATGGCTACCGGCGCAGCCGCACTCCGGTGCGAGTGTGCGTAAGCGCGGGGAAACGGCCATTTGCCTGGACAGCGGTGCTTTCAGGTAGTTTCGGCGGAGAAACTAAATTTTCCATGGCGGCCGCAGGCTCCCGCGGGCAAATGGAGAAAAACAGGAGAGAAAAACCAATGAGACAATCAAATGAAACAGAAAGAGATCCATTCTTCGACCAGGAGCTGGAACAGCGGATCCGGAGGCTGGAGGATCCGGGGTTTCAGGGGGTCCCGCCTATGAGGGGGCGGGATTACCGGATGGCGGCGGGACTGGCCCTCGCCTGTCTGGCGGCGCTCATTGCCGGGGCCTGGATTCGCTGACGGGAGGAGATGGAACATGGAAAAGGAAAGACGACAGCTGGAGCAGGAGACGGCTCTTGGGATCCTGCCGGTGATGCCGGAGGAGCGGAGATACGGGTTTTGGGATGCGGCTCTGATCCTGTCCGGCTACTGCATTGCCACCTGGAGCTACACCCAGGGGGCGTACCTGGCCACTTTG
>OLRK01001207.1_pt1 | contig 22961 bp, 40 predicted proteins | sample 1672911 | NCBI WGS metagenome assembly OLRK01 (sample SAMEA3136736, study PRJEB25190) | human gut metagenome | biome: human gut; feature: human-associated habitat; material: faeces | place: Austria | collected 2013 | reverse complement strand
TTTCCGGCCCGATCCCGCTGCCGACCGAGAAGGAGATCGTCACCATCCTGCGCGCAGTACACAAGTACAAGGATTCCCGCGAGCAGTTTGAGCGCCGCACCCACAAGCGTCTGATCGACATCCTGAACCCGGCTCAGAAGACCGTTGAGTCTCTGATGACCCTGGATCTGCCGGCAGGCGTTGAGATCGAGATCAAGCTCTAATCTAAGATCTAACTTTCGCACACACTCCGCGGACTTTAACCCAATCCGCGGGTTGTTCACCTAGCCGCCATCTGGAGCGGCGGGGTCAAGTTGGCGGTTCCGCCCGTCAACCAATAACCTTTAAGGAGGAAAAACGTATGAAGAAAGCAATCATCGGCAAGAAGATTGGTATGACCCAGATCTTCGACGCTGAGGGCAAGGTAATCCCGGTTACCGTCATCGAGGCAGGTCCCTGCGTCGTAACTCAGCTCAAGACCGAGGAAAAGGAAGGCTACAACGCTGTACAGATGGGCTTCCAGGACGTTAAGGAAAAGAAGCTCAACAAGCCGCAGATGGGCCACCTGAAGAAGGCTGGCGAGGCTGTCAAGAAGTACCTGAAGGAGTTCCGTTTCGACGACTGCTCCATGTTCCAGGTTGGCGACACCATCAAGGCTGATATGTTCGCAGAGGGCGATTACGTAGACGTAACCGGCATCTCCAAGGGTAAGGGCTACGCTGGCGTTATCAAGCGCTGGAACGCAGGCCGCTCCCCGATGAGCCACGGTGCTGGCCCGATGCATCGCCATCAGGGTTCCATGGGCGCTTGCTCTGATCCGTCCAAGATCATGAAGGGCAAGATGATGCCTGGTCACCTGGGCGCTGAGCAGGTTACCATCCAGAACCTGGACGTTGTCAAGGTTGACGCAGAGATGAACCTGATCGCTGTTCGTGGCGCAATCCCCGGCCCCAAGGGCGGTATCGTATTCCTGAAGAATACTGTCAAGAACAACCGCGTTGCTAAGGGTCCGGCTGCTGCAGTCAGCAAGAACCCGCAGAAGGCTTCGGCCAGAAAGTAAGGGGAGGAGGAAATAAGTCATGCCTACCGTTAAGGTTTACAATATGGCCGGTCAGCAGACCGGCGAGATGGAGCTCAACGCCGCAGTATTCGGCATCGAGCCCAACGTACCCGCTATGCACGCAGCAGTCAAGAACTACCTGGCTAACTGCCGTCAGGGTACTCAGTCCACGCTCACCCGCTCCGAGGTTCGTGGCGGCGGCATCAAGCCGTGGCGCCAGAAGGGCACCGGTCGCGCTCGTCAGGGCTCGATCCGTGCACCCCAGTGGACGCACGGCGGTATCGCTCTGGGCCCCAAGCCCCGTTCTTACCGCTACAGCCTGAACAAGAAGCTGAAGCGCCTGGCAATGCTGTCCGCACTGTCCGCTAAGGCTCAGGCAGGCGAGATGATCGTCGTTGACGGTCTGGATATGGGCGAGATCAAGACCAAGACTTTCGCTGGTTTCCTCAAGTCTGTTGAGTCCACCGGCAAGACTCTGGTTGTTACCCCCGAGGTTCGCAAGAACATCGTAAAGTCCGCTGCTAACATCCCGGGCGTTCGCACCACCATCGCGTCCACCCTCAATGTTTACGACATCCTCAACGCTGACATGTTCATCATGGACAAGGATGCGGTACAGAAGCTCGAGGAGGTATACGCATAATGAAATTCGCACATGACGTAATCAGAAAGCCTGTTATCACCGAGCGTTCTATGTCCGGTCTGGCTGAGAACAAGTACGTGTTCGAGGTTGCTCCCGGCGCAGGCAAGATCGAGATCAAGAAGGCTGTCGAAGAGATCTTCGGCGTAAAGGTTGCTAAGGTTAACACCATTAAGCTGCCCGGCAAGTGGAAGCGCATGGGCGTTTACACCGGCAAGACCGCTGCTAAGAAGAAGGCAATCGTCACCCTGACCGACGATTCCAAGAAGATCGAGATCTTCGAGAACATGATGTAAGTTCCGGCGCGTCCCACTCTTATATAAGAGAGGGAAACCGTTCGGACGCGGCGCGGAGGATGCAGAACCGTGTCCTCCACCGCAAAAGGACTCCCGGAGTCCGGTTATGGGGAAAGCACCCCGATAAGAAAGCATATGATTTAAGGAGTTGAAATCAAATGGCGATCAAGACTTTCAACCCGACGACCCCGTCCCGCAGAAACATGACCGTTCTGTCTTTCAAGGGTCTGTCTAAGGTGAAGCCCGAGAAGAGCCTTCTCGTAAAGCTCAAGAAGACCGCCGGCCGCAACAGCTACGGCCGCATCACCGTCCGTCATCATGGCGGCGGCAACAAGCAGAAGTACCGTATCATCGACTTCAAGCGTCAGAAGATGGAGATGCCCGCTACCGTCATGACCCTGGAGTACGATCCGAACCGTTCTGCTAACATCGCGCTCATCCAGTACGAGGATGGCGTTAAGGCATATATCCTCGCTCCCGAGGGTCTGAAGATCGGCGACAAGGTCGTATCTTCCGCAACCGCGGACATCAAGCCCGGCAACTGCCTGCCGATCGCTAACATCCCGGTTGGTACCATCATCCACAACATCGAGCTGTATCCTGGCAAGGGTGCGCAGCTGGTTCGCTCCGCAGGCGTTGCTGCACAGCTGATGGCAAAGGAGAACGGCAAGGCACAGGTTCGCCTGCCCTCCGGCGAAGTTCGTTACGTTCGCCTCGACTGCAAGGCTACCATCGGCCAGGTCGGCAACCAGGATCACTCCAACGTACAGCTGGGTAAGGCTGGCCGTACCCGTCACATGGGTATCCGCCCGACCGTCCGCGGTTCTGTTATGAACCCCTGCGATCACCCGCATGGTGGTGGTGAGGGTAAGAGCCCGATCGGCCGTCCCTCTCCGGTTACCCCGTGGGGCAAGCCGGCTATGGGTTACAAGACCCGCAAGAAGAATCACCGCACCGACAAGCAGATTGTCAAGCGTCGTAACGGCAAGTAAGGAAAGGAGACTTAAAACATGGGCAGAAGCATTAAGAAGGGCCCTTTTGTGGCTCCTGAGCTTTACAAAAGAGTCGTTGCAATGAACGAGGCAGGCGAAAAGAAGGTCGTTAAGACCTGGTCTCGTGCCTCCACCATTTTCCCGGAATTCGTTGGCCACACCATCGCAGTGCATGACGGCCGCAAGCACGTTCCGGTATATGTGACCGAAGACATGGTAGGTCATAAGCTGGGCGAGTTCGCGCCGACCCGTACCTACAAGGGCCACGCGGGCAGCAAGACCTCCAACAACGGTAAGTAAGGGGAGGTAAGAACAAATGGAAGCAAGAGCAATTGTTAGAAATGTCCGCATGACCCCCCGCAAGATGAAGCTCATCTGTGACCTCATCCGCGGTAAGGACGCTGGCACCGCAATGGCTATCATTATGAACACCCCGAAGGCTGCCTCTGAGGTTATGGCAAAGCTCCTGAAGAGCGCTGTTGCTAACGCAGAGAACAACCACGGCATGGACACCGACAAGCTGTATGTCAAGGAAGTCCATGTAGCACCCGGCCCGATCATGAAGCGCGTTATGCCGCGTGCACAGGGCCGTGCATTCCGCATCCTGAAGAGAACCTCTCATGTCACTCTGGTTCTCGCAGAGAAAGAATAAGGGGAGGTTAAACAATGGGCCAGAAAGTTAATCCGCACGGTCTCCGTGTAGGCGTAATCAAGAATTGGGATTCCCGTTGGTTCGCAAAGGACGCACAGTTCGGCGATCTCCTCGTGGAAGACTACAACATCCGTAAGGTTCTGAAGAAGAAGCTGTACGACGCAGGCGTTGCAGCAATCGAGATCGAGCGTACCCAGAAGGACGTTAAGATCATCCTTCAGGTTGCACGTCCGGGCCTGGTTATCGGCAAGGGCGGCGAGCTGATCGAGAAGCTGCAGGCTGAGATGAGCAAGATGATCGCAAAGCCGGTCAAGATCTCCATCATCGAGCTGAAGAACCCCGACACCAACGCTCAGCTGGTTGCAGAGAACATCGCTGCTCAGCTGGAGAAGCGTATCTCCTTCCGCCGCGCAATGAAGCAGTCCATGGGCCGCGCAATGCGCATGGGTGCGAAGGGCATCAAGACCTGCTGCTCCGGCCGTCTGGGCGGTGCAGAAATCGCACGTACCGAGCACTACCACGAGGGTACTATCCCGCTGCAGACTCTGCGTGCAGACATCGACTACGGTTTTGCTGAGGCAAACACCACCTATGGTAAGATCGGTGTCAAGGTTTGGATTTACAAGGGCGAAGTCCTGACCGGCGGTCCCCGTCTGGGCCGTTCGATCGAGGCTCCGAAGCCCGCTTTCGAGCGCCGCGACCGCCGCGACCGCCGCAATGGCGACCGTCGCAACGGTGACCGTCGTCGCGCACCGCGTCAGGAAGGAGGCAACCGCTAATGCTGCTCCCCAAGAGAGTTAAATATCGTCGCGTACACAGAGGCCGCCTGAAGGGCAAGGCTTCCCGCGGCAACTTCGTTGCATACGGTGATTACGGCATTGCGGCAACTGAGCCCGCATGGATCACCTCGAACCAGATCGAGGCAGCCCGTATCGCTATGACCCGTTACACCAAGCGTGGTGGTAAGGTCTGGATCAAGATTTTCCCCGACAAGCCGGTTACCGAGAAGCCTGCTGAGACCCGAATGGGTTCCGGTAAGGGCTCTCCGGAGTACTGGGTAGCTGTTGTTAAGCCGGGCCGCGTTCTCTTCGAGATCGCTGGTGTTTCCGAGGAGGTTGCTCGTGAGGCACTGCGTCTGGCAAGCCACAAGCTGCCGGTCAAGACCAAGTTTGTAGCCCGTGAGACTAAGATTGGTGGTGAAGAATGATGAAGGCAAAAGAGATTAGAGAGATGAGCGCCGCTGAGCTCGAGACCAAGATCGCGGAGCTGAAGAAGGACCTCTTTAACCTGAGACTTCAGCATGCTACCAACCAGCTTGACAACACCAACAAGATTTCCGAGGTTAAGCGCGATATCGCGCGTGTCAACACCGTTCTCCGCGAGCTTCAGCTTGCGGGCAAGTAAGGGAGGTAAGCGAAGTTGAGCGAGAGAGCGTTACGCAAGACCAGAGTCGGCAAGGTCGTATCCGACAAGATGGACAAGACCATTGTCGTTGCTATCGAGGACAGCGTTCAGCATCCTCTGTATAAGAAGGTTATGAAGAGAACCTATAAGCTGAAGGCACACGATGAAAACAACGAGTGCAAGATCGGCGATAAGGTTAAGGTTATGGAGACCCGCCCGCTGTCCAAGGACAAGCGCTGGAGACTGGTCGAAGTGATCGAGAAGGCTAAGTAAGGAGGAGCGCACACATGATTCAGCAGGAAACTTTTCTGCGCGCGGCTGACAACAGCGGCGCAAAGGAGCTGAAGTGCATTCGTGTTCTCGGCGGCTCCACCCGTAAGTACGGCAACATCGGCGACGTTATCGTCTGCTCCGTCCGCAAGGCAACCCCGGGCGGCGGCGTCAAGAAGGGCGACGTTGTCAAGGCTGTTATCGTCCGCTCTGTAAAGGGCCTGCGCCGCGCGGACGGCAGCTACATCCGCTTCGACGAGAACGCGGCTGTCATCATTAAGGAAGATAAGAACCCCAGAGGTACCCGTATCTTTGGGCCCGTTGCACGCGAGCTGCGCGACAAGGACTACATGAAGATCCTGTCTCTGGCTCCCGAAGTACTGTAAGGAGGTCCCCGAAACATGAATACTCTGCATCTCAAGACGGGCGACACCGCAGTTGTCCTCTCCGGTAAGGAGAAGGGCAAGCAGGGCAAGGTTCTGTCCGTTAACCCGAAGAAGGGCATGGTAGTAGTTGAGGGTGTCAACATGATCACCTGCCACCAGAAGCCCCGCCGCCAGGGTGAGACCGGCGGCATCGTAAAGCGCGAGGGCGCACTGCGCGCTTGCAAGCTGATGAAGGTTTGCCCGAAGTGCGGCAAGCCCACCCGCCCCGCTGCCAAGATTCTTGAGAACGGCCAGAAGGTTGCCGTTTGCAAGAAGTGCGGCGAGACCATTTAAGGAGGAGGTTTAACTTATGCCCAGACTGAAAGATAAGTACGTCGCAGAGGTTGCACCTGCTCTGATGAAGAAGTTCGAGTACAAGAGCACCATGCAGATCCCGAAGATCGACAAGATCATCGTTAACTGCGGCTGCGGCAAGGAAGCAAACGGCAACGCTAAGGTTCTCGAGGCAGTTGTCCGCGACCTGACCACCATCACCGGCCAGAAGGCAGTTGTTACCACTGCTAAGAAGTCGGTTGCAAACTTCAAGCTCCGTGAGGGCATGCCGGTAGGCGCAAAGGTTACCCTGCGCTCCGACCGCATGTGGGAGTTCCTGGATCGTCTGTTCAACGTGGCTCTGCCCCGTGTACGTGACTTCCGCGGTATCTCCGCTAACTCTTTCGACGGCCGCGGCAACTACGCATTCGGCCTGAAGGAGCAGCTGATTTTCCCGGAAATCTCCTACGATCAGATCGACAAGGTTCGTGGTATGGATATCATCATCTGCACCACCGCCAACACTGACGAAGAAGCTCGCGAGCTGCTGACCCTGATGGGCGCTCCGTTCGCGAAGTAAGAAGGAGGAGAATTCAATGGCTAAGAAGGCAATGGTACTCAAGCAGCAGAAGACTCCGAAGTTCTCGACTCGTCAGTACAACCGCTGCAAGATCTGCGGCCGTCCGCACGCTTACCTGCGTGATTTCGGTATCTGCCGTATCTGCTTCCGCGAGCTGGCTTACAAGGGCCAGATCCCGGGCGTTCGCAAGGCTTCCTGGTAAGTCCAAGCGATTTAAGCGATTATACAAAGCCGCACAGCATACGCTGTGCGGCTTTTTTGTGTTGCCAGAAATCAAAATCTTAAATAATTTTTAAGCAAATCTTAATCCGGGCTTAATTGTATTTGCAGAAGGGGAAACGTATAATGTAGATAAAGAAACCGGATAGCGGTTTTGATTGGATCAGAGATAAGACAGCTGAAAACGGCGGCGATATTGATATCGAATATAAGATCGCTCAACAGGATTGACCGCACATGATACAAAGCCGCGTGGCATCCATCAAGTGGTGTTTTTGCATCGGCAGGATTGTTTAAGGAGTGATTTTTATGACAAAGCATACGATACGCAAAATCAGTGCGATACTCTGTGGGGTACTGCTGTGTGCAGGTACAGCACAAGCAGGGATTTATATGCGGCAAAAAGATCTTGTCGCGGAGCAGAAGAAGCAAATGACGTGTCGGGAAGAGGATTATCGAGTCTCCTTGGGCAACAATGGTACGGAAAAGGAAATTTGCAGAGCACCTATCAATGATGCAACAAAAGTTGCAGTTGTTTTTCAAGGAACAGGCGGGCCGGAAAAGGTAAAAATTAGAATTTACCAGAGTGGGGAGCAATCTGACGAGATCGTCAAAGTAGAGACCCTACCGCTTGGCGACGCAGCGGCGGTATCCATTGACCGGGATGCATTTGATGAGTTTTATATCACCGCAGAGGTCACAGAGGGAATGGGTGGCAACGCTACATTTCGGGTTTCGTGGACTTGAGTCAGTAAAGTAAACTTTTTCAAGGTATACAAAGCCGCACAGTACATGCTGTGCGGCTTTTTTGCATACATTGATGGTTTTTTAGTTATATTTTTGGACAGAATATAACTTGACAGGAGGTTTTCATATAACTATACTTAACGACAAGAAGTGATTACTCCGTTAAAATGTTATCAATGAAGTTATAACAGGTCTGAAATTGTGAAAGGAGTAGTCAAAATGTGTAGAAACATAAAGCGGTGGATGTCTGTCATATTGATTTTTGCTTTTACCTTAGTAGGAGCTGTGCCGGCCCAAGCAATTGTGGCTGAGCAAGAAGATGACACTTGTACTATCAATGAATATCAGGCGTTGCAGAATATGCATGACGAGTTGGAGAGTACGTCTACAAGTAAGTTTCAAAGTGAGTACAACCTTTCTGATGAAGAGTTGGCTGTAATAGAAAATTATCAACAGTATTATAGTGAGAAAATTGTGCAATTGAAGCAATATACTGATGAACAATTAAGAAATGTTGATTATACGGAAGATCAGATTGCCGCTATTCGTGAATTTGACCCGAATCATGTAGATGAAGATATTTTGATGAGAGCTGCTACCTCGGTAGATGTATCCGGTGATTTTCAAAATTACGAACATGGGGAGAATGGCACAACAGTTGAATATATTGTAGAATTTCATTGGAATGGTATTGCGTCCAACTGGTTCAATGATATTTTTGCAATAACGTGGAACTCTCCGTTGAATGAGACAGATAGTGACGGTTATGTAAACTATAAGAGTGTTTCTGGATTTGTGTCGGAAGTCAAACATAACCCTAGACCAGAGGGCCTATATGCGACAGCCATTGAGTTCCCGAAGTATCTGCGCGATAACGAACACGGAGAGGCGTCTTATGTCAATGCGGGTTCTATTATAGGTACATTACATGCGAATACAAATGTGCGTGATATTACGGGATACTGTGCGTATGGACATACGATGCTGGATATAAATCCTGGTTTTACTGTGGGTAGCGCCGGTGTATCGATTTCTTTTGATACGGGTATTAAAAAAGTCGGAGAAGATCGCTTTTATAGATAATCTGATTAGAAGGTGATTTTTTGGATGAGCTAGAACAGCTGAAAAAGACAGCCCAGCGGGTTGGACAAAGTATCGCACTGTTTTTTGCCGTATACTTTGTCTCGTATATAGCTTCTGCGTTGATTGGCCAGTTCCTGCCGTTAGGCGGAACAGATATTGGATTTATCGTCAGCGCAATCTGTATGCTTGGCGCAATCGTAGCAGTCTGCTGTTTTGTGTTGGTCTATGTCATACGGGACAAGGAGTAGAAATATTATTAAGAGGGCTGCTTTTGCAGCCCTCTTTGTTGTCACAGGAATTGCGAATTTTAACCGATCTGTCTTGCAATTTCTGCAAAAATCATACATGATAGAGGTGATAGATATTTCCCGGGAATCAGTAAAGAAAGAGGTGTTTTGATTTTGTATCGATATGTGATAACCGGAGTCGCAGCCGGTGCGCTGTGTATTGTAAGCGTTTGGGGTGCACTGATGGCGATTGGACAGGTAGGCGTACCGGGCAAAACACCGACCGAGCCGCTGACAGACCCGGACGCAGCCCTGACCGAGGGTACTTCGTCCTGGAGAGGGCTGAAACTGACGCAGTCTCTGACCGCCGAGCATGGTGGAACGGTGAATTTCTGGATTCGCAACGAGGGTTTTGACCCGGTTGAAATCACGATCAATCGCACGGGCGCGCGCGTGATCGAACCGGGTGCTGAGGGGCATATCTCGGCAGAAGTCAGATGGGAAAAGACCGACTACCTGTTCGAGGCCAAACCGGCAGGGGAGACCGGCTCGGTCGAAGTTGACTATAAAATTGCCCAGCGGACATAAAAATAAGAAAAAGGCACCATAAGGTGCCTTTTGTGTTGCAGAAATGGTATCGGTGCATGGATTTCGCGCCTTGACCGAGCAAGTCGGTCACAGCCTTACGGGAAAACACCCCACAGGGGTGTTTTCTGATTCCGTAAGGTTGCCGAAATCTACGGTAGGCGGTTATGTCCTCCATTCCGAAAGGAAGGGGGTGATCTTATGGTGACATATTCAGAACTGTTTCAGTTTTGTCTGGTACTCATAGGATTTGCCGGTCTGATTGTACAGATTAGCAAAAGAAAATGACCGCCCCCACGCCAATGAGTTGCGGTCATTTTCTGACTAAACTCTGAGGACGTAACCGTCTGCCGGTAACGCGCCCTTTTTCTATCCTTACTATAATACAAAGCGGTGAAAAAGTCAATTGATAAGATGGTGGATACGCTTGGTCATCCGGTCAAACTGCCCAAAAACTTCCTGCAAAATTGTGCGAAATCGCGCGAAAAAAATCTTGCAACCTCGGGCGTATCTTTGATATAATATGTTGTAGACGTGCGATGCACGCTTAACTGCCAGCCTCAATTTTGAGGTCGAGCGCGGTGCCATTTTAGAGCACTGCCCGCCCAAAGGCCGTCAACCGGTTTTCATCCGGCGCGGTCTGTGGAGCGCAAAAAACGGCCGACCTGCCGTTATAACATTTTGACCCGCCCAAAGGGAATTTTCTGCGCAAAAATCGGCATAATTTCCATTGCGGACGGGCTCTTACTGTGTTATAATTATCGATGGTCTGGTCAAAAACAGGCCATCGATTTTTATATTTTCCCCAGCACCTGCCGTGAAAAGGTCACGGCAGCGTTAGTAAGAAAAGTGGGCGGCAACCCGTGGGCGAACCCACACGAAGTACCGCCAAACTTCTGAAAGGAGCAAAAGTAATGCAGATCACTGATCCGATTGCGGATATGCTGACCCGCATCCGCAACGCGGGCGCTGCTCGTCACGAGACCACTGACGTACCGGCGTCCAAGATGAAGAAGTCCATCGCGCAGATCCTGCTCGACGAGGGCTACATCAAGGATTTCCAGCTCGTTGACAACGGCAACCAGGGCCTCATCCGCATCACCCTGAAGTACGGTGCAAACCGCCAGAAGGCTATCACCGGCATCAAGCGTGTATCCAAGCCCGGCCTGCGCGTCTACGCTGGTGCACAGGAGCTGCCCAAGGTTCTCCGTGGCCTGGGCGTTGCCATCATTTCTACGTCCAAGGGCGTCATGACCGACAAGAAGGCTCGCGAGCTGAACGTCGGCGGCGAAGTCCTGGCGTTCGTATGGTAAGGAGGTAATTCACAATGTCGAGAATTGGTAGAATGCCTATTGCCATCCCCGCTGGTGTTACTGTCACCCTGGACGGCAATGTCATTACGGTTAAGGGCGCTAAGGAAACCCTGACCCGCGAGCTTCATCCGAACATGCAGGTTGCTGTTGAGAACAACGAGATCGTTGTTACCCGTCCGAACGACGAGAAGCAGAACCGCGCACTGCATGGCCTGACCCGCACCCTGATCCACAACATGGTTGTCGGCGTAACCGAGGGCTTCAAGAAGGAGCTGGACGTTAACGGCGTAGGTTACCGTGTTGCTAAGCAGGGCAAGGATCTGGTTATGAACCTCGGTTTCTCTCATCAGGTTATTATGAGCGAGATCGACGGCATCTCCATCGAGGTTCCGAACCCCAACAAGATCATCATTTCCGGTCCCGACAAGCAGAAGGTCGGCCAGTTTGCAGCGGAAGTACGCGAGAAGCGTCCGCCGGAGCCGTATAAGGGCAAGGGCATCAAGTACGTTGATGAGCACATCCGCCGCAAGGAAGGCAAGACCGGCGGCAAGAAGAAGTAAGAAAGGAGAGTGTGCTTAAATGGTTTCTAAGAAGGATTCTAACAAGGCGCGCCTGAAGCGCCATAAGAGAGTACGCGGCAAGATCTCCGGCACCGCTCAGTGCCCCCGTCTTGACGTATACAGAAGCGCAAAGAACATCTATGCACAGGTGATCGACGACGTAGCCGGCGTGACCCTCGTCTCCGCTTCGACGATTGAGAAGGACTTCACCGAGTACGGCGGCAACAAGGACGCTGCAAAGAAGGTTGGTCTGCTGGTAGCAGAGCGCTGCAAGGCAAAGGGCATCGAGAATGTCGTATTTGACCGCGGTGGCTATCTGTACCACGGCCGCGTGAAGGAACTCGCAGAGGGCGCTCGCGAGGGCGGCCTTCAGTTTTAAGTCGGGAGGAGGTAAAACATGGCTAAGTTTGATCGTAACGAGAAGAGAGAGGACGAGTTCAAGGAAACCGTCGTCGCTCTCAATCGCGTATCCAAGACTGTTAAGGGCGGTCGTATCTTCAAGTTTGCGGCTCTCGTAGTCGTAGGCGACGGCAAGGGCACCGTTGGCTTCGGTCTGGGCAAGGCCTCCGAAGTTCCCGACGCTATCCGCAAGGGTATTGAGGATGCAAAGAAGAACCTCATCAAGATTTCCCTCAAGGGCACCAGCATTCCCCACGAGGTAATCGGTGAGTTCGGTGCAGGCCGCGTGCTGATGAAGCCCGCTGCTCCTGGTACCGGTGTTATCGCAGGCGGCGCTGTCCGTGCTGTCGTTGAGGCAGCTGGCATTAAGGATATCCGTACCAAGTGCCTGCGTTCCAACAATCCGCAGAACGTTGTAACCGCAACCATCGAGGGCCTCAAGAGCCTGCGCAATGCAGCTGAGGTTGCAGCAGTTCGCGGCAAAGACGTAAACGAACTGTAATAGGAGGGGTAATAGACATGGCAAACATTCAGATTACCCTCGTAAAGAGTCTGGCAGGCCGCAAGCAGCAGCATATCGCGACCGCTCACGCTCTGGGTCTTAAGAAAATCAACGACGTAACCGTTCAGCCGGATAACGCTGCAACCCGCGGCAAGCTGGCTCAGATCGGCTACCTCATCGAAATCGTAGAGGAGGCGTAACGACATGAAGCTTCAGGACTTACAGCCCGCTCTGGGTTCTACCAAGAAGGCATACCGCAAGGGTCGTGGCGCTGGTTCCGGTAACGGCAAGACCGCAGGCCGCGGTCATAAGGGCCAGTGGGCTCGCTCCGGCGGCGGCGTTCGCCCGGGCTTTGAGGGTGGCCAGATGCCTCTGGCACGCCGTCTGCCCAAGCGCGGTTTCAACAACATCTTCGGCACCACCTACGCACCGGTTAACGTTTCCGCTCTGGAGCGTTTCGAGAACGGCACCGAGGTTACCACCGAGCTGCTGCTCGAGACCGGTGTCATCTCTAAGGCACTCGACGGCGTCAAGATCCTTGGCAACGGCGAGCTGACCAAGAGCCTTACCGTAAAGGCTGCGGCATTCTCTGCTTCCGCAAAGGAGAAGATCGAGAAGGCAGGCGGAAAGGCCGAGGTGATCTAAGGTGCTCGAGACCATCAAGAATGCGTGGCGGGTCGCAGAACTGCGTAAGAAGATTCTGTACACTCTGTTCATTGTCTTCATCTTCCGCCTCGGTTCTTCTATCCCGGTTCCGTTCGTAGATTTCCGCGCGCTTGCTCAGGTTTTTGAGCAGCAGACCTCCAACGGCTCGCTTCTGAGCTTCATGGACGTCTTCACCGGCGGCGGCCTGTCCAATGCGACCATCTTCGCAATGGGCATCACTCCCTATATCAACGCATCGATTATCCTGCAGCTGCTGACCGTTGCCATCCCTGCCCTCGAGCATATGGTTAAGGACGGCGGTGAGGAAGGCCAGAAGAAGATCGCAAGCTGGACGCGCTACATTGCCGTTCTGCTCGGTTTCGTTCAGGGCTTCTCCTACTACATGCTGCTTAAGAGCTGGGGTCTGCTGACCGAGACCGGCGTCTGGGCTGCAATCGTCATCATCATGGCGTTCACCGCAGGTACTGCGCTGATTATGTGGATGGGCGAGCACATCACCCAGAACGGTATCGGCAACGGTATCTCGATCATCCTTTTCGCGGGCATTATCTCCCGCGGTCCTTCTCTGGCAACTGCACTCGTGCAGCTGTTCAAGACTTCCGCAGTCATCGGCATCCTTATGATCCTTGTCGGTCTGGCGATGGTTGTATTCATCGTCTACATGTCGAATGCTGAGCGCCGCATCCCGATCCAGTACGCAAAGCGCGTTGTGGGCCGCAAGATGTACGGTGGCCAGTCGACTCACCTGCCGATCAAGGTCAACGCAACCGGCGTTATGCCGATCATCTTCGCGTCTTCGATCCTGTCTCTGCCGGCGACCATCCAGATGTTCTGGAATCCCGAGGCAGGCACGGTCGGAGCCTCGATTATGAGCCTGTTTCAGCAGACTTCCCCGTTCTATATCGCACTCTATGCGGTTATGATCTTCGGTTTCTCGTACTTCTACGCTTCGATTCAGTTCAATCCCATCGAGATTGCGAACAACCTGAAGAAGAACGGCGGTTATATCCCGGGCTTCCGTCCCGGCAAGCCCACGTCCGACTTCATCATGAAGGCACTGGGCAAGGTTGTCTTTGTTGGCGCGATCTTCCTGTGCGTCGTCGCGCTGGTTCCGCTCATCATTGGCGCATTCAACTCCAACCTGCGCAATGTTGCACTGGGCGGCACCTCGGTCATCATCGTCGTCGGCGTTGCGCTTGAGACTGTCAAGCAGCTCGAGGCACAGATGATGATGCGTCACCACAAGGGCTTCTTGGAGTAATTTAGGGGGCATTTTCTGTGAATCTGATTCTTTTAGGCGCTCCTGGCGCCGGCAAGGGCACGCTCGCGTCCTATCTGATTGAAAAGATGGGCGTTCCGTCGGTTTCGACCGGCAACATCCTGCGCGAGGCCATTGCCAATCAAACTGAGCTTGGCCAGAAGGCTAAGGCATTTATGGATGCCGGCCAGCTGGTACCCGATCAGCTCGTCATCGACCTGCTGCAGGGTCGCATCGCTCAGGATGACTGCAAAAACGGCTTCATCCTGGACGGTTTCCCGCGCACCATCCCGCAGGCCGAGGCACTCGACCAGATCGCTTCTATCGACTGCGCGCTGTCGCTCGAAGTTGATGACGCGGTCATCGAAGGCCGCATGACCGGCCGCCGCGTCTGCCTCAAGTGCGGCGCGACCTACCACATCAAGGCGAACCCGCCCAAGCAGGAAGGCGTCTGCGACGTCTGCGGCGATACGCTGCACATCCGCAAGGACGACAAGCCGGACGTGGTCAAGCATCGTCTTGCGACCTATCACGAGCAGACCGAGCCGCTGAAGGATTACTACGGCGCACAGGGCAAGCTCAAGAGCATCGACGGCGCACAGGGCATTGAGCAGACCAAGATTCTGGCATGCCAGGCGCTGGGTCTGTAAGATATGATTCCGATCAAAACGAATGAACAACTGGAGCGCATGCGCGTCGCCTGCCGGATCACCGCCCTGGCGCGGAAGGCAGCGTATGACGCGGTCGCTCCCGGGGTTACCACGGACGACATCGACCGGATTGTCCGCAAAACCATCGAGGAGGCGGGCGCTAAGCCCTCCTTCCTCGGTTACGGCGGCTTTCCGGCGAGCGCCTGTGTATCGATCAATGACGAGGTCATTCACGGTATCCCTTCCAAAAAGCGGGTCGTCCGCTCGGGCGATATCGTAAAGATTGACGTTGGTGCCTATATCGGTGGCTTCCACGGCGACTGTGCGTGCACAGTACCGTGCGGGGAGGTCTCCGAAGAGGCCAAGCGGCTGATCGAGGTAACCCGGCAGAGCTTCTATGAGGGCATCAAGTTTGCCCGAGAGGGCTGCCGCGTTTCCGATATCTCGGCCGCGGTGCAAGCCTACGCCCAGGCCAACGGGTTCTCTGTCGTCCGCTCCTTCGTAGGTCACGGCGTTGGCCACCAGCTCCACGAGTCGCCCGAAGTTCCGAACTTCGGCCGCCCGGGACATGGCGTCCGCCTGCAAAGAGGTATGACCCTTGCGGTTGAACCGATGGTAAACGCCGGTGTGTACGACGTGCGCGTTCTGTCTGACGGCTGGACCGTCAAGACCAAGGACGGCAAGCTGTCGGCACACTATGAAAACACGATCGCCATTACCGATGGCGAGCCGGAAATCCTGACGGCCATCGACGGCGAGGTGCTGTGACCATGTGTTCCCATGTATCTGACCTGGTGATCTCGCTGGCCGGACGCGACCGGGACGAAGTGATGCTGGTCGTGCGCGAGGAGGAGAACTTCCTCTGGCTTGCAAACGGCAAGCTGCGCCGGGCGGAAAAGCCCAAGCGCAAAAAGCGCAGACACACCACGTTTGTCGCACACTGCGACGAACGCACCCGGGAAAAGCTTCTGACAACCGGACGACTCACCAACAGCGATATCCGGAAAGCCCTGTCCATCTGGGCAGGTGAGAACCAAAACACTGACCAAGAAAGGGAAAGCGAACATGGCTAAAGACGACGTAATTGAGCTGGAAGGTACCGTCATAGAGGCGCTGCCCAATGCGATGTTCCAGGTCGAGCTGCCCAACGGGCACAAGATCCTGGCTCACATCTCGGGTAAGCTCCGCATGAACTTTATCCGCATTTTACCCGGCGACAAGGTCACCGTGCAGATGTCGCCCTACGACCTGACCCGCGGCCGCATCACCTGGCGTTCCAAGTAAGACACGCTCTTTGTGATGAAAAGGCGGGCGGAGGCTCCAACGTGACCGCGGAGCCGTTATCCACCACCGATCTATTATCTGATGGAGGTTTATTCTCATGAAAGTAAGACCGTCTGTAAAGCCGATCTGTGAAAAGTGCAAGATCATTCGCCGCAAGGGCCGCGTAATGGTCATCTGCCAGAACCCGAAGCACAAGCAGAAGCAGGGCTAATTTAAGGGAAACGACCCTTGGATTAGAGCGCTCCGCAAACGGCTGCGGCAGGGAAGCAAAGACACCCCTGGTCGCAGAACGTGCGGCTGTATCCCACACGGAGGCAAGCAAAGTTCTGTCTCCGGCGCTTCTTTGTGTGGGGATTCCGTTCGGGATTCCCAATATACAAGCGACGGTACCAACAAGCACGTGCGCCCAGGCGCACGGCGCTACAAGGGCGGGGACGGCCCTTAGACTGGTTACCGCACACACGTCCCAGCAAGATACTTTGGAGGTAAATGTAAATGGCACGTATTGCCGGTGTTGACCTTCCGCGTGAGAAGCGCGTAGAGATCGGCCTGACCTACATCTACGGCATCGGACGGAAGCTGTCCAACGAAATCCTGACCAAGACCGGTATCAATCCGGACACCCGCGTTAAGGATCTGACTGAGGAAGAAGCAGCAAAGCTGCGTGAGTGCATCGAGCACGGCTACACCGTAGAGGGTGACCTGCGCCGTGAGATCGGCCTCAACATCAAGCGTCTGGTTGAGATCGGCTGCTACCGCGGCCTGCGTCATCGCCGTGGCCTGCCGGTTCGCGGTCAGCGCACCAAGACCAACGCACGTACCCGCAAGGGCCCGAAGAAGACCATTGCGAACAAGAAGAAGTAAGGAGGGGAGCATAAATGGCTAAGGTTCAGAAGAAGGGCGCTCAGGTACGCACCAAGCGTCGCGAGCGCAAGAATATCGAAAAGGGCGCGGCTCATATCCGCTCCTCTTTCAATAATACCATCGTTACCATCACCGACACCAACGGCAACGCTCTGTCCTGGGCATCCGCTGGTGAGATGGGTTTCCGTGGCTCTCGTAAGTCTACCCCCTACGCTGCTCAGACCGCTGCTGAGACTGCTGCAAAGGCAGCAATGGAGCATGGCCTGAAGACCGTAGAGGTCTATGTCAAGGGTCCGGGTTCCGGCCGTGAGGCAGCCATCCGTGCGCTGCAGGCAACCGGCCTCGAGGTAACCATGATCAAGGACGTTACCCCGATCCCGCACAACGGCTGCCGCCCGCCCAAGAGAAGAAGAGTTTAATCAAGGAGGAAACCAATAATGGCAAAGAATACGCAGCCCATTCTGAAGAGATGTAAGACCCTGGGCATTTCCCCTGCAGTTCTTGGTTACTCCAAGGAGACCAAGCGCAACCCGAAGCAGTCCCGCCGCAAGCAGTCCGAGTACGGCATGCAGCTGACCGAGAAGCAGAAGGTCAAGTTCATCTACGGCGTCCTGGAGAAGCAGTTCCGTAAGTACTACGAGAAGGCTGAGAAGAAGCAGGGCATCACCGGTGAGATCCTGCTGCAGGAGCTGGAGCGCCGCCTGGACAACACCGTTTACCGCATGGGTTTTGCAAACACCCGTCGTGAGGCTCGCCAGCTGGTTAGCCATGCTCACTTCACCGTAAACGGCAAGCGCGTCAACATCGCTTCCTACCAGGTAAAGCTGGGTGACGTTGTTGCAGTATGCGAGAAGTCCCGCACCTCGACCAAGTTCAAGACTCTGCTCGAGGAGAACGGCAAGAAGGCTTGCCCGAAGTGGATCGACAAGGCAAACGACTCCTTCGAGGGCAAGATCGTTGCAATGCCTGCTCGTGACGACATCGACTACGAGGTAGCCGAGCACCTGATCGTCGAGCTGTACTCCAAATAAGCCAAACCCTTATTTCTTTGGATCTCTTTTGCGCGCTGCCGCGATTTTCGCGGGGCGCGTGAAATTTCCATCGATATTACAAGTGAATTGGCCGCATGAAAAGGAGGGTATCTTACAATGATCGAAATTGAAAAGCCGCGCATTGATTGCGAGGAGCTGGCAGAAGACGGCTCCTATGGCAGATTCGTCGTAGAGCCGCTGGAGCGAGGCTATGGCACGACGCTGGGTAACTCCCTGCGCCGCATCCTGCTGTCGTCCCTCCCGGGCACTGCCGCGACCTCCATCAAAATCGCTGGCGTGCAGCATGAGTTTTCCACCATTCCTGGTGTGAAGGAGGACGTAACTGAGATCGTCCTCAATGTAAAGGGCATCATTGCCAAGCTTTACTGCGATGGTCCGAAGACCGTCTATATCGAAGCCGCAGGCGAAGGCGAGGTCAAGGCCGGTGACATCCATTCGGATGGCGAGGTCGAGATCCTGAACCCGGACCTGCATATTGCGACCCTGATGAGCGACGCGCGCCTGTCTATGGAGATCACCCTGGCATCCGGCCGCGGATACGTTCCGGCAGAGCGCAACAAGCAGAATCAGAACGCGATCGGCGTCATTCCGGTGGACTCGATTTACACCCCGGTGTACAAGGTAAACTATACCGTCGAGAACACCCGTGTCGGCAACATGACCGACTACGACAAGCTGACGCTGGAGATCTGGACCGACCGCACCATCCATGCGCGTGACGCAGTTTCTCTGGGTGCAAAGGTTCTGCGCGATCACCTTGACCTGTTTGTTGATCTCTCGGAGGAGATCGGCTCGAAGTCTACCGTCGTAGAGAAGGCGGAGGCACAGCACGACAAGGTACTGGAGATGACCATCGAAGAGCTGGACTTCTCGGTACGTTCGTTCAACTGCCTCAAGCGTGCTGGTATCAACACGGTAGAGGACCTCATCAACACCTCGGAAGAGGACATGATGAAGGTAAGAAACCTCGGACGCAAGTCGCTCGAGGAAGTCATCGGCAAGCTGGAGGCAATGGGCCTGTCGCTTGCCAAGTCCGAGGAATAAGTTTCCCCGGCCCACGCGCTTGCTGACAAGATCAGGAGCGCCCTGGTAATTTAGCACGAAAGCGGCGGCGTTTTGCCGCGCCGTCGCTTTATATCTATTGACCTATATATGGAGGTACACGAACATGGCAGCAAATCGTAAGCTCGGCCGCACGACCGAACACCGTATGGCGATGCTGCGTGCAATGGTAACTTTCCTGCTGGAGAACGGCAGAATCGAGACCACCCTGGCACGTGCAAAGGAAGTCGCTCCCCTGTGCGAGAAGATGATCACCCTGGGCAAGAAGAACACCCTGGCAACCCGCCGTCAGGCTATGGCTTTCGTTACCAAGGAAGCTGTTGTTGCAAAGCTGTTCTCTGAGATTGCTCCGAAGTACGCTGAGCGTAACGGTGGTTACACCCGCATCATCAAGACCGGTCCCCGCCGTGGTGACTGCGCTGAGATGGCAATCATCGAGCTGGTATAAGTTCAAAGTGTCAGGCGTTAACGCTTTCTTGTAAAGGTTAACGCATAAAGGTCAGTTCACCTGAGGCGTGCTCCCAGGTGAACTGATTTTTTTTGCCCAAACCACCGCACCCCTAATTGAAGCTTTCGCCAGCCTTTCTCGAAAGGCTGCGGGTTCTCAGGGCAGAGCCCTGAGCCGGACTCCGCAGAGTCCGGAATCCCCTTTTGAAACCCGGTGTCCGACCCGGGTTTCAACCCAAAAATAAAAAACACTCGCGCTCCGGCCCGTAGGTCACTATCCTTATTCCCGCGCTGTGCGCGGATAAAATGAGTGCTAGCGAGCGAAATTCCCCTCGCGGCTGAAAGCCGCTCATAAGCCCCAACCTGCCGGATTGGGGCTTTTTTCATCCCGCAAAATCCCACCTTGCCACCCATACCCACCTGTGCTACAATAATAAAAAATCATCAAAATTCCGTCCTTATGAAAGGGGAATCTGCTCCATGAATCGAAAGCAAATCGGTCAGATCGGCATGATGGTCAGCGCTTTGACACTCTCCTTGGAGATATTTTCACTCAAAATCCTCCAATCACTCGACAAAATCACCGGAGAATGGGAAACCAGCGCATGGAGCTACTTGACTTACCCGACCAGTCTGCTCGCATTGCTGCTCGTCCTCATCGTTTTTGTCGTTTCACTGGTACTGTACTTAAACGGAAAAGAAAATCTGTAATCATAATATCCCTCTTGTATCTGCCATGATCTGTGCTACAATGAGGGAAACAGAACCCAAAAGGAAAGGGGTATACCTGCCATGCAGAAAAAGTATCTTGCCATCGCAGCCGCAGTCATCCTCTCAGCCGGGCTTACCTTGACTGTACAGCTTTCCCCCAATCCCCATACTATCTACACCCGCAGACTGCCGGAACTGACCCAAACCGTCGAAACCCTGCTGGAAAATTCTAGCGTAGCCCAGCCCGATATCCCCGGCGTGCAGTCGGTGACCTATTGGGACGGTGAAAACCCTATCATCGAGTTTACCACCTGCACTTCTGGGATTGTCCCGTCTTCGGGTTATTACGGCCTGTATTACTCGGTCAGCGGCAGTCCTGCCGCCTTTCAGAATACCGATCAACCGCTGACACGTGCGGAAGACGGCCTCTACTGGCAGGCTGAAGGCGATAATTGGGGCAAAACCACGAGACTGGATGACCATTGGTTCACATTTGAAGCACATTTCTGAGGAAAAACTATATTAAATGGAGGTGTCCTTATGTTGACCCACATCTGGAAGACCTACAAAAAACAGTGCATTATCGCCATTGTCGCGCTCGCCGCTGTCCTTATCCCGCTCTATCTCTATTTCATGTTTCAGACCGGCATCTGGTATCAGGATGCCTTTCTGGTCGAGCAGCGAGACGGCAGTTTTCAGGGGAAAAAGGACGGTATGCACTATGTATTGCACATCACCCCAACCCAAAACGGTGCACAGATCGACTTTTCGGTGAACGGGCAAAACCGACAATATGAAGTCGTCAAGACCGAGCTGGATGGAACACCCGGAGCACAATTTTACGAAAATGGCACACCGGTCTTTGAGGGACGTGTACTGACCTCGAACGCCCGCACGCACGATTATATGATCGCGACCGAAGACTTTGACATTGTGGATGGTCTCGATTTTCGCATCCGTGGAGATGCAGAGCCTGAGCCAGTGGAATATTTTCCCGGATACGGTACGCAGTATGGCTGGACAGTAATGCGCTTGGAAGAGTCGTACGACACCCGCGGCGAGCCGCTTATGCTGTTGCCTGCTCTAATTGTAGCCTTCTTTTTGTGGGTGGATATCCTGTATCCCGACTTGTTTTTTACCTTGCGACACGGGCGGTATGTCGACGGCGACTGCGAGCCGAGCGAATATTATCGCTTCTGGCAGGTCATCGGGCGTGTGATTCTGGCTATTGCCACTATTATTTTCCTGTGGATGGGACTGCTCAACATCGTCTGAGCATGCTCAGGGCAGTCCGTTAAAATTCAGGATTTACGCCGGAAATCGGACGTGGTAGAATAGGGGGACTGATAGAAACCCGGACAGGATGGGATATATTTTCTATCTGTCCCTGTATGGAGAAGTAAAATATGAAACTTGTATTGAGCGACCGCCCGCTGCCGCTTTCGGACAGTCTGGATGCGGACACCCAATATTTCGACCTGTCCAGCTGCCGGATTGCGCACTGTGTCGGCTGCTTTGGCTGCTGGACAAAGACACCGGGGCGGTGCGTGATTCGCGACGACGCGATTAAGATTTACCCGGTCATCGCCAAAAGCGAACGCGTCCTATATGTAAGCAGGGTCAAGTATGGCGGCTATGACAGCCCGATGAGAACCATGCTGGAACGTGCCATTCCGGTGCAGCAGGCGTTCATCCGCGTACTGGATGGCGAGACGCACCATGTCCAGCGTGCAGTCGAACCCAAACGCGCGACCATTCTTGCATACGGCACGACATCGGACGAAGAGCGCGAAGTTTTTCGTGCGCTGGTTGCGAGGAATGCCAAGAACATGAACTTTTTGTCCTACGTAATCCGGTTTGTGACCGAGGACGAGGTAGAACAAGCCGCAGCGCAGGAGGTACGGGCATGGCAGGCATCCTGATTTTGAACGGCAGCCCGCGCGCACCACGCTCCAACTCCAAGCGCTATGCCGCATTGTTTATGAACCGCTGCAAGGTGCAGTGCGAGTACCAGAACATTACCAAGTCAAATCACGCCGAGCTGTGTGAGAAGATGAACGAAGTGTCCGACGTGCTGCTGGTCTTTCCGCTGTACGCCGACGGCCTGCCGGTAACGCTGCTTGATTTCCTCAAGACGCTGGAAACCTGTCCGCCGGAGCGCAAACCGGTCATTTCGGTGCTGATTAACTGTGGATTTTTCGAACATCACCAGAACGATGTCGCTGTGCGCATGGTCGAGCTGTTCTGTCAGCAGAATGGGTATCGGTTTGGGTCGGTGCTCAAGATTGCGAGCGGTGAGGCCATTCTGGACACGCCGTTTTGTGGGCTGGTGAAGCGCAAGCTCGGGCAGCTTGCGGCGGCGATCGTGCAGGGCAAGGCGCGGGTGCTGCATGTGAGCATGCCGCTGACGCGCGGGATGTTCGTGCGGGCATCGACGCGGTACTGGGTCAGCTACGGGAAGAAGAACGGAGTCAGCCGGGAGCAGATGGCGGTTATGGAGATTGAGGGGAAGTAAAACGTTTGAGAAAACCAATCCAGTAGGTTGGTTTTCATGAACCTTGCGGGTTTAGAAAATACCCCGGTGGGGTATTTTCCCGTAAGGCTGTGGCCGACTTGTTCGGCCAAGTCATGAACGGAGAACGGAAGATTCGCCGCCTGCGGGCGGCGTTGAAAACGATATTTTGGTTGATTTTCCCTTGCGGGAGACGGGAAAATCAAAAAGGGGATTCCGGACTCTGCGGAGTCCGGCCAGCCTGCGCGG
>OLRK01001205.1_pt1 | contig 22992 bp, 19 predicted proteins | sample 1672911 | NCBI WGS metagenome assembly OLRK01 (sample SAMEA3136736, study PRJEB25190) | human gut metagenome | biome: human gut; feature: human-associated habitat; material: faeces | place: Austria | collected 2013 | reverse complement strand
CCAGCCTGCCCTGCGCACGGGCCAAGCAAAAAGAAGCGTCAGCACCGCCGGAAGTACGAAGCACACGCAGGCAAGGCCCAGCCAGTCGAACGGCGTGACAGCCGCCCTTGTACCCGCGGCCACGTCAGCCAGCCAGCCGGTGTAAACACCTATCTGCCCCACAAGGCCGCAGGTGCCCATACCGCTTGCCACCGCCGCACCATTCATCTGAAGGCCGAACAGGCAGGTGGCTGCAGGCCCTGTGACGGCCGAGGCCAGTGTAGGCGGCAGCCAGATGCACGGGTTTTTCACAATATTTCCCATTTGCAGCATGGAAGTGCCAAGCCCCTGGGCCACAAGGCCGCCCCATCGGTTTTCGCGAAAGCTCATCACGGCAAAGCCCACCATCTGGGCACAGCAGCCTGCCACTGCTGCGCCGCCTGCCAGGCCCGTAAGGCCCAGTGCCGCACAGATGGCCGCCGAAGAAATAGGCAGGGTAAGCGCCACGCCCACAATGACAGAAACCAGCACTCCCATGTAGAAGGGCTGCAGCTCGGTGGCCCACATGATGGCGCCGCCCACGGCGCTAGCCGCCGCGCCCACCGCAGGTGCGCACAGCACAGCCAGCCCCGTGCCTGCCAGCACCGTGACACACGGCGTGACAAGAATATCTACCTTTGTCTCTTTGGAAACGGCCTTGCCCAGCTCTGCTGCCGCTACGGCCGCCGCCAGCACGGCCAGCGGGCCTCCCGCGCCGCCCAGCTCGTTTGCGGCACCGCCTACCGCCGCCAGCGAAAACAGCACCAGCGGCGGGCAGTGCAGGGCATGGCCAATGGCCACCGCCATGGCCGGGCCTGTGGCCGCCTTTGCCCAGCCGCCCGCCTGCACCAGAAAAGTGATGCCAAGCTGCTCGCCTAACGTGGAAAGGATGGTGCCCACCAGCAGCGAGGCAAACAGCCCCTGGGCCATGGCGCCCAACGCGTCGATGCCGTAGCGCCGGGCTGAAAATTCAATGTCCTTGCGCTTCAGGAACACCTGAAACCTACTTTGCTTTTCTACCACAGTTCTTCCCCCTCTTCCGGCATTGTGCCCGGCTGCCCGTGCACAGAAAAAGGCGGGCAAGCGGCGCACTTCCTTCCCCGCGCGCCTGCCGCCCGCCCGCTTATACTTCTTCACACAGCACCCAGCGCCGGATGGCCTTTGCCACGCCATCGTTGTTGTTCGTGTCTGTCTGCACATCTGCCGCCGCCACGGCCTCGGGCGTGGCGTTTCCCATAGCAACGCCCAGCCCCGCCGCGCGCAGCATGGCAAGGTCGTTCGAAGCGTCGCCGCAGGCCATGGTCTGCCCGCGCGAAAGGCCCAGCCGTTCGGCCAGCGCCAGCAGGGCGCGGCCCTTGTCCACGCCTTTAGCGTTCACCTCGATATTCTCCGGGATTCCGCCGGAAAGCTCGAACAGGCCCGTGTGCTCAAACTCCTTCCAGGCCGCCGCCCGCTGGGCCATGTCCTGAAACAGGATGGTGAACTTTTCCGCCCCGCGGCCCGTCTGGCGCAGAAAGCGCCCGCGGTCTTCCACCAGCCTGCGCGTTTTCAGAAAATACGGGCGGAAGCTTTCGGGCACATGCGTCTGCACAAGGCGCATGCTGTCTGCGGCCGTGTAGGCCTGCCCGTCGATATAGATGTCGATGACAACATCGTATTTTTCAGCAATGCGCAGCGCGCGCATCGCCGTCTCTTCATCCATGGCAAGGCGCACCAGCACCTTGTCTTCGGCGAGGTCTTCGCACATAGCACCGTTCGAGGTGATGGCATAGCGCACGCCGGGGATGGCCAGCACCTCTTCCGGCAGGCCGCTGCGCGGGCGGCCCGTCACAGGCAGCACGGCCACGCCCGCGCGGACGGCGCGCGCAATGGCGTCCCTTGTGGCGGGGGTGATGGTCTTTTCGTCGGTGAACACCGTGCCGTCCAAATCCAGCCCCACAAGGCGGATATCCCTCTTTATGCCGTTTTCCATTCTGCCGCCCTTCCTTTTCTCTTCCGTTTTTGCCGCCCCGTGCCGGCACGCGCGTTTACGCTTCGTCCGCCGGAAAGCGCAGGCCCGTCTGCCGCCGCGCCTCGTCCATCAGCGCCAGCGCCGCCAACGTCTGGCTCTTTGCCTCCTCATAGCCCGGCGCCCCGCCCAGCAGGTACAGAAAATGCCGCGCCTCGCCGCACATGTTGTTCGGTGGGTTCTGTATGCGGATGTCCTCGCGCCGCCCGTCGCGCCAAAGCACCTCTAGGCGCGTGATATTGTCCGGATGGTGGACAAGGATGGTGCCCTGCTCGCCCTGTATCTGGCCGGGCAGGCAGCCGTCGGTTATCTTGGAATACAGCAGCTCTGCCAGCTTATCCTCATAGCAGGCCAGAATCGTGCCGGCACCGTCCGCGCCGTTTGCCAGCTTCACCGCCGCCGCCCGGAGGCTCTGCGGTGCGCCGAACAGCCCCAGCGCAAGGTGCACGCAGTAAACCCCAAGGTCCATCAGCGCGCCGGTGGCAAGCTCTGTGCTGAAAATGTTGGTGGGCTCGCCCCGGCGCACAAGCTCGTACCGCGAGGAATATTTCGAATACGAAAGCGTGGCCCTGCGCACGGGGCCCACGGCCTGCACCAGCCCTCGCAGCCGGGCGAAACCGGGCGCATACAGCGAGCGCATGGCCTCCATCAGCACCACGCCGTTTTCTTCAGCGGCTGTGAACATCTGCCGCGCCTGCCGCGCCGTGGCGGCCATGGGCTTTTCGCACAGCACATGCTTGCCCGCGCGCAGCATGCACAGGGCCTGCGCGCAGTGCAGGCTGTTTGGGCTGGCGATATATACGGCGTCCACATTTTCATCCGCCGCCAGCGCCTGCAGGCTGTCGTAATATGCTCTGGCGCCGTACTGCGCGCCGAACGCCTGCGCGCGCTGCTTTGTGCGGGAATACACCGCGTGCAGCACGGCGCCCTGCTCAAGCGCAAGCGCGTCCAGAAAGCGGGCGGTGATGGCGCTTGTGCCCACTACAGCGAACCGAACCATATCCATGCGCCCTCCTTTCTCTGCGGCAGGCCTTACAGGCCGCGCTCGCGCTTATAGGTGATAAATTCGTCGAATGTGCCCTCGCGGTCAATGCAGCCGGGGCGGCCAAGGGGCAGTTCTATGATGCGGTTTGCCACCTCGTCTATGAACTGGTGGTCGTGGCAGGCCACGATGACGTTGCCCCGGAAGGCTGCAAGGCCGTTTGCCAGCGCCTGGATGCTCTCAAGGTCCAAATGGCGGGTGGGCTGGTCCAGCACCAGCACATTGGCGTGCGTCATCATCATGCGGCTGAGCATGCAGCGCACCTTTTCGCCGCCCGAAAGCACACCCGCCGGCTTGTACACCTCATCGCCCGAAAACAGCATGCGCCCCAGAAAGCCGCGCAGGAAGGTTTCGGCCGGGTCTTCGCTGTACTGGCGCAGCCAGTCTATCAGGTTCCCCTCAAAGCCCTCGAAAAAGGCGGTGTTGTCCTTGGGGAAAAAGCTCTGCGAGGTAGAGACGCCCCATTTGAAGCTGCCCTCGTCGGGCTCCAGCTCCCCGGCCAGTATCTGCATCAGCGCCGTCTGGCCCGCCTCGTTGTCGCCCACAAGGGCTATTTTGTCGCCGCGGTTCATCACAAAGCTCACGTTGTCCAGCACCTTCACGCCGTCCACCGTTTTCGAAAGCCCCTCTACGAACAGGATGTCCTTGCCGGGCTCGCGCTCGGGCGAAAAGCCCACAAAGGGGTATTTGCGGCTGGAGGCGGGCATTTCTTCCAGCGTGATGGAATCCAGTATCTTCTTGCGGCTGGTGGCCTGCTTCGATTTGGATTTATTTGCAGAAAACCGCTGGATGAAGCTTTGCAGCTCGCGTATTTTTTCTTCCTTCTTCTTGTTCTGATTGCGGATAAGCTGCTGGATAAGCTGGCTGGATTCGTACCAGAAATCGTAGTTGCCCGCATACATCTGCACCTTGCTGTAATCAATATCCACAATATGCGTGCACACGGCGTTCAAAAAGTGCCGGTCGTGGCTCACCACCAGAATGGTGCCATCGTAGTTGATGAGGAACTCCTCCAGCCATTCAATGCTCTCGATGTCAAGGCCGTTGGTGGGCTCGTCCAGCAGAATGATGCTGGGCGAGCCGAACAGCGCCTTTGCCAGCAGCACCTTCACCTTCTGGCGCTCGGAAAGCGTGTTCATCAGGGCAGTGTGCTGCTCCATGGGGATGCCCAGGCCGTTCAGAAGCTGGTCTGCCTGGCTTTCGGCCTCCCAGCCGCCCAGCTCGGCAAATTCGCCCTCCAGCTCGGCGGCGCGCTCGCCGTCCGTTTCGGAAAAATCCGGCTTTGCATACAGCTCGTCCTTCTCCTTCATAATGGCGTACAGCCGCGGGCTGCCGCGCAGCACCACATCCATCACGGCGTCGCCTTCATAGCGGAAATGGTCCTGCTCCAGCACGCTCATGCGGTCGTCCGGCCCAAGGGAAACGCTGCCGGTGGTGGGCTCCAGCTCACCGGACAGAATGCGCAGGAACGTGGATTTTCCCGCGCCGTTCGCGCCGATGATGCCATAGCAGTTGCCGGGGGCAAATTTCAGGTCTACATGCTTATACAGCGTGCCCGTGGAAAACTGCAGGCTCACGTCGGTGACGGTCAACATGTTCTTCTTCCTTTCCCAATGCCGCGCGCAGCGGCGGGCGGCAGGCTTTTTTCATACATGTTTTAGAATACCACGTGCGCGGACGCATTGCAAACACTTTCGGGCGCTTGTACGGCCACCACGCACATGCTATAATACAGATACGCCCGCCGCCGCGCGGGCGCATTCTGTAACGGAACGGAGGGCGCGCCATGCCGCTTATCATCCCGCAGGGCCTCCCTGCCTACAGGGCACTGGAGGAAGAAAATATTTTTGTGATGCACCGCGCGCGCGCCATGAGCCAGGATATCCGGCCTCTGCGCATTCTGCTTGTGAACCTGATGCCCACCAAAATAGCTACCGAAACGCAGCTTGCACGCCTTTTGGCCAACAGCCCCCTGCAGGTGGAGCTTTCGCTTCTGCACATGGGCAGCCATGAATCCACCCATGTGCCCCCCTCTCACCTGCAAACCTTTTACCGCACGTTCGATGAGGTGAAGCGCCAGCGCTTCGACGGCATGATTGTGACGGGCGCGCCGGTGGAGACGCTGGCCTTCGAGCAGGTGGATTACTGGCCTGAGCTGTGCCGCGTGTTCGAATTCAGCAAAACAAACGTATATTCCACGCTGCACGTGTGCTGGGGCGCGCAGGCGGCGCTATATTACCATTACGGCATCCCGAAATATGAGCTGGCGCAGAAGGTATCCGGCGTGTTTGCCCACCGTGTGCTGCGCCCTGCAAACCCGCTTGTGCGCGGCTTTGACGAGGTGTTCTGGGCGCCGCATTCGCGCCACACCGAGGTGCGGCGCGCCGATGTGGAAAGGCAGCCCGCGCTGCGCATTCTGGCCGAGAGCGAGGAGGCCGGCCTGCACCTTTTAAGCACCGATTCCGGCAGGCGCATTTTCATTCTGGGGCATATGGAATACGACCGCGATACCCTGCGCGCCGAGTACGAGCGGGATGTGGCGCGCGGGCTGCCCGCTGCGCCGCCAAAGCACTATTTTGTGAACGACGACCCGGCCCGGCCGGCCATCTTCCGCTGGCGCAGCCACGCGCATCTGCTGTTTTCGAACTGGCTGAATTATTACGTGTACCAGGCTACGCCGTATGATTTGGAGAAGCTTTGAGCCATGAAGCAGAATATGACGGCGGGCCCGCCCGCAAGGCTTATCTTCTTTTTCACCCTGCCGCTTCTGGCGGGCAATTTGTTTCAGCAGCTATACAACATGGTGGACAGCGTGGTGGTGGGCCGCTTTGTAGGCCCCACGGCGCTGGCCGCAGTGGGCTCGGCCTTTCCGGTGGTGTTTCTTCTCTCCAGCCTGTTTCTGGGGCTTGGGCAGGGCGCCATGGTGCTGGTGAGTCAGTTTTACGGCGCAAGCGACGAAAAGCGGCTGAAGGCCGCGGTGGACACTATTTACACCGCGCTGATTGTGGGCGGCATCCCGCTTTCTATTCTGGGGTGCCTGTGCGTGGGGCCCATCACCGGCATGATGGCCATTGCCCCCGACGCGCTGGCGGAGTTCCGTATTTATCTGCTCATCATGCTGGGCGGCCTTGTGGGCTCGCTGGGCTACAATGCCAACAGCGGCATTTTACAGGGCTTGGGCGATTCCAAAACGCCGGTGCTGTTCCTTGTGGTGGCGTGCGGCATCAATATTGCGCTGGACCTTCTGTTTGTGGTGGTGTTCCACTGGGGCGTGGCAGGGGTGGCGGTTGCCACCATCATTGCGCAGGCGTGCTCGTGGGTGTTCGGCATTTTGTTCATCAACCGCCGCCACCCCACCCTGCACATCAGCCCGTTCTGTTTTCGGTTTGACAAAGCCATTTTCGCGCAGGTCATCCGCATCGGGGTGCCCATTGGCATCCAGCAGGCGCTGTTCAGCCTTGGCGCCATGCTGCTGGTGCGGCTTGTGAACAGCTTCGGCTCTGACTTTACTGCGGGCTATAACGCGGCGAACAAGGTGGACACCATCGCTTTTCTGCCGGTGCAGAGCTTTTCCATGGCCGTGACCACCTTTGTGGGGCAGAACATGGGCGCAGGCAAGCCAGAGCGCGTGCGCCAGGGCAGCCGCGCCGCGCTGTGGATGGGCACCGCCGTGTGCATGGGCGTGGCGCTGGCGCTTCTGGCAATGGGGCCATGGTGCATGCGCCTGTTTTCAGCGGATGCCGCCGTCATCGACGCCGGCCTTGCCTATTTATACCGGGTACTTCCGTTCTATTTTCTGTTTTCACTGATGTACGTGCTGAACGGCATCATGCGCGGCGCGGGCGAAACGCTGGTGCCGCTTGCTTCCAGCCTGGTTTCCCTGTGGCTGGCGCGCGTGCCCGTGGCCTATGCGCTGGCGCATTTCTTCGGTGGCCCGGCGCTGAACTTCTGTTTTCCCATTGGGTGGGCCGTGGGCCTTGCCATCAGCCTGCCATATTACCTTTCCGGCCGGTGGAAGCGCCACCGGCTTGTATAGAATATCAAAAGGAGGCGCCCTTATGAAGCATCTGCCCGTAAAGCCGACAGTGGATATCGCCGCGCTGGATGCGCTGGATATCCGCGTGGGCACCATCCTTCGCGTGGAGGATGTGGAAAATTCCGACAAGCTTGTAAAGCTTCGCGTGGATTTTGGTGAATTCCAGCGCACCATTTTGGTGGGCATGAAAAAAGAGCGGGAAAACCCGCGTGAAATAGAGGGCAGGCAGGCCCTGTTCGTGGTGAACCTTGCCCCGCGGAAAATGGCGGGCATTGTGTCTGAGGGCATGCTGTTCGACATCGGCTATGCAAACGGCCTTCTGCCTGTGCTGGCCCAGCCGGAGTGGGTAATCCCCAACGGCGCCTGCGCCGGGTGACGCGCCCGGCGCCTGTACAGCAAAGCGCCCCGCCCTGGCTTTTGACCAGGGCGGGGCGCTGCATTTGGTTTTCTATGCTGGCCCGTCACTGCGGTGCCTGCGCACGGGTGCGCACCCAGCGGGCAAGGTGCGCCGTGCAGGCGGCATAGCCGGCTATGCCGCACACAAGGCACACCGGCAACAGCCATATGCCCACGCGCGCGGCCAGCAGGCCAAACAGGGGCGGCATGCACACGTTGCCTACATAGGCCGAGGCCATCTGCAGGCTGATAACGCCCTGCGATCGCGCCGCGCCGAAGCGGTGCGGCGTCTCGTGCATCATGCAGGGGTAAGCGGGCGCAAAGCCCAGGCCCACCACACAAAGCGCCGCCGGGCCAAACGCCGCGGGAAGAAGGCCCATGCCCGCAGCCCCCAGGGCCGCAAGGGCACCGCCGCCCAGGATGAGCGCCGAAGAAGACAGCCGGGCAGAGGCAAACCCGCATAAAAACCGCCCTATGGTGATGCCCAGCACAAACAGCGACGCCGCCTGTGCCGCGGCCACGGTGGAAAAGCCGCGAGCCGTGACAAAGTAGCTGGCCCCCCACAAAAGCGTGGTGTTTTCCACCGAGCAATAGCAAAAATAGCTGAGCATGGCCGCCCACACACCCGGCTGGCGGGCCGTGGCGATAAGTGAAAGCTGGCTTTTGGGCAGCGCCCCCGTCTGGCCGCCGGAGGCCTGCCGCGGCTCATAGCGGCCCCACAGCCGGAGGGTGGCCGCCAGCGCCAGCACCAGGCACCACTGCAGCGCAGCCACTGCGCCGTAGCCAAAGCGCCAGCCGCCCTGCCTGTGCAGAAACACCGAGAGGATAACAGGCCCCAGCGTGGCCCCAAGGCCCCAGCAGCAGTGCAGCCAGCTCATATGGCGCGCCGCATAGTGCAGGGCCACAAAGTTGTTCAGCGCTGCATCCACCGCGCCCGCCCCCAGCCCCAGCGGAACGGCCAGCACGCACAGCCAGATAAAAGAGGGCGCAAAGGCAATGCCCGTGAGGGCAGCCGCAGTGAACGCCACACTGAACAGCGTGGTGCGCCCCGTTCCCAGCCTTGCCACCAGGCGGTTGGTAAACAGGCTGGAGATAACCGTGCACAGGCTGGTTATCATGGCCGCCGTGCCCGCGCTTTCCACCGGCACGGCAAAGCCGCCCACCATCTCCGGCCAAGCCGCCCCCAGCAGGGAATCCGGCAGGCCAAGGCTGACGAACGCGCTGTATATCATTGCAAGAAACAGTGTTGCCATAAAAAGCTCCCCCTTATAACTGCGCTTCCAGCGCAAGCTCCAGCGCCTCCAGCGCCCGGCCGGCCACCCCGGCCGTATAATCCTCCAGAAAATCCTTCGCCAGCGTAAACTGCGGCAGCGGGCCCGCCAGCATGGCCGCACACTGGCGGCGCACCTGGGCAAGGTGCGTGCCGTTCAGCATTTCGCCGCACAGCACAATCTCCTCCGGGTCCAGAAAGGCGGCCGCCGTCCCGGCACACATTGCCACAGCGTGGCAGACAGGCGAAAAGGCGCCCCAGGAAAGCTTTTTCCAGTCGGCACCCAGCGGAAGGCGGCCTATCTCGCCGGCAAAGCCGCCGGCGCCGCAAAACGGCCTGCCCTGCAGCACAAAGCCGGCGCCCGGGCCGTAGCGGCGCGGAAAATATAAATAGCACAGCGTCGCGTCTGTTTTGCCGCGCAGCGTGCAGTAGCCCAGGGCGGCGGCGTTCACATCGTTTTCCAGCACCACAGGCATGGAAAAGCGCGCCGCATAATAGCCCACAAACTGTGTGCCCAGCAGGCCCTTGTAGTCGCTTGTCTCCAGCCTTCCCAGCCGCTGTGTGCCCGGCAGGCCGAACCCCATGGCCGCTATTTTTCCATCCCGGGTCAGCGCCGCCTCAACATCCGGCGCAAAGCTCTCCAGCCTGGCCTGTTCCAACGGGCGCGCTGTGCGGTGCACGCACCTTCCCATCAGGTCTACCGTGCGCAGGTGCAGGCTGTCGCGCCCGTTTTCTTCAAAGGCACACAAAACCAAGGCGTGCGCATAGTCTGCATTGTAAACGTACTCTGCGGCAGGGCGCCCGCCCGTGGCCGCCGCGCGCCCCCGCACCAGAACACGCCCCTTTTCCATCAGGTGCTCCACCGCGGTGCCTGCAGCCATCACACTGAGGCCGGTAGCCTGCGCCAGCTGCTGCTTAGTGGCGCAGCCCATGGCCTTCAGCGCGCGCAAAACCAGTGCGGCTGCACCTGTGTGCTGCGGCTTGTATGCCTGCATTCTTTTCTGCCCCTCTGTTATTAAAGTTGTTTTAATAAGCCTGTACCAGTATAGCTTTCTCCCCAAGGAATGTCAAGCCCGTGTGCAAAATGCCTGCAAAACCGCCGTCAAGGGCGCGCCGGGGCAAAAAGTGTGCCCTTTTGCGCACAGCTTTTTTCACACAGGGCTTTTCAAATGCGAAAAAGTTGAGTATAATAGGAGTTGCCGCTTTTCCCCGCAAAGCGGCGGAAGCATGCGGGGCCTTAGCTCAGTCGGTCAGAGCAGCGGCCTTATAAGCCGTTGGTCCCGGGTTCGAGTCCCGGAGGCCCTACCAGTAAAAACCGCACCGTGCAGCCAAAACGGCTTAACGGTGCGGTTTTTTGTTTTGAGAATTGCGGAAAACACTGTAAGCCCCATAAAAACGCCGAAAAACACAGAGCAAAAAAGCCCCGGAGAACGCATCTCCGGGGCCTCCCTTTCCCCGCCTGCTGCCGCTTCGCGCTGGGCGGGCGTAAAAAAACGGCTCTGCCGCCGGCTGGGTTCCTTTGCCCGCCCAGTGGAGGATGGGCCAGGAATTTTCTGTTTTGCACAAAGCCGGCTTGATAGTTTTGAAAATTTCACAAATGACGCCGTGCTCATCCAGTGGTTTTTCTGCGGAAAATCCTGTATAATGAAAGCCGACCGACTGGTCGGTCAGTCTTTTGAGTTTTCTGTGCAACCGCACAGGCCGGAGGGTATGTATGCTATCTCGTTACAGTGTAAAAAAACCATATACCGTGCTGGTGGCAGTGGTGCTTGTGCTTGTGCTGGGCGTGGTGTCCTTTCTGGGCATGACGACAGACCTGCTTCCCAGCCTGGAGCTGCCGTACATCATTGTAGTCACTACATATCCGGGCGCCAGCCCGGAAAAGGTGGAGGCCTCGGTAACACGCCCGCTGGAAAGCGTGCTGGGCACCACAAGCGGCGTGAAAAATATATCCAGCGTGTCCAGCGAGAATTCCAGCATGATTATTCTGGAGTTCGAGCAGGGTACGAATATGGATTCCGCTACCATCGAGCTCTCCGGCAATGTGGACCTTGTGTCCGGCCAGTTGGACGACGCCGTGGGCGCGCCGATGTTCCTGACTATGAGCCCGGACATGCTGCCCGTGATGGTGGCCAGCGTCGATATGGACGGCAGGGACGTGCGCGAAGTGTCAAGCCTTGTCTCCGGCACTGTCACGCCCGCCTTCGAACGGTTGGACGGCGTGGCCAGTGTGAGCGAGACGGGCCTTGTAGAGCAGCAGGTGTCCGTGACGATGGATAAGGAAAAAATAGACGCGCTGAACAGCCGCGTGCTGGCCAGCGTGGACGAGACGCTGGCAGATGCCCAGCGTGAGCTTGCCAACGGGCGCGCGCAGGTAAACGAGGGCCAGCAAAAGCTGGATGAGGGCAAGGCCGCCCTGCAGGCGCAGAAGGACAGCGGCCTCTCGCAGCTTGCCTCGGCCAGCGCACAGGTGGACACCGCCAGCGCACAGCTCTCTGCCATTCTCAGCGAGGAGACGACGCTCACCGCGAACCAGAAGGCGTTCGAGGCTGAAAAGGCCGGGCTGCAGCAGGCGAAAGCCGGATATGACACCCTGAACGCCGCCCTGCAGGAAATAAATAGTTCTGTGGATGCCCTGCTCGCCATGAGCGCCGAAGATTTCGCCGAATTCAAAGAACTTATCGCCAGCTTGCCCAGCGGCGGGCAATTTGCCGATGTCACGCAGGAGAGCCTGCAGGCGCTGAAGGATGCCGCGGGCAAGGTGGAGGCCGGGCGCCTTGCCGAAATAGACGCAGAGCTGAACAATATATCCACCCGTCTTGCCGTTATCAGCGGCATGAAGCCCCAGCTGGAGGAGGCACTGAAAAAGGCGCAGGACGCGTATGCCCAGCTGGAAAGCGGCAAAATGACGGCTGTGAACGAGATGACGAAGGGCGAGATCGCCCTTCAAAGCACCGAGGCCCAGCTGGAGCAGGCCCGCCAGCAGCTTGACAGCGCCCAGCAGCAGTTTGAAGAGGCCCGCGATGCCGCTTACGAAAGGGCAGACCTCTCCGGCATGCTGACGCCGGAGGTGCTCTCCAGCCTTCTGGCGGCGCAGAACTTCGAGATGCCCGCAGGCTATGTGGACAACGGCGCCGACGGCCAGCTTGTGAAGGTGGGGGATGCGCTGGGCAGCGTGGAGGATGTGGAAAACCTGGTGCTGATGCACCTGGATGCAGGCGATATCGGCGATGTGCGCGTGGGCGATGTGGCCACCGTGGCCCTGACGGACAACGCCGGCGAAAGCTATGCCCGTGTGAACGGCAATGACGCCGTGGTGCTGATGTTCCAGAAGCAGAGCACAGCCTCTACCTCCACCGTATCCGAGGCGCTGAACAATGAAATCGCCGCGCTGCAGGCGGAATATGAGGGCCTGCACATCACCCCGCTGATGGACCAGGGCGACTATATCGCCATGGTGGTGGACAGCGTGATGTCGAACCTTCTGTGGGGCGGCGCGCTGGCCATTCTGGTGCTCATCCTCTTTTTGCGGGACGCGCGGCCCACGCTCATCGTGGCGTGCAGCATCCCCTTCAGCCTTCTGTGCGCCGTGACGCTGATGTATTTCTCCGGCGTGACGCTGAACCTTATCTCGCTGTCCGGCCTGGCGCTGGGCGTAGGCATGCTGGTGGATAACAGCATCGTCGTCATCGAAAACATCTACCGCCTGCGCAGCGAGGGCGTGCCGGCGGCCAGGGCCGCCGTGCTGGGGGCAAACCAGGTGGCCGGGGCCATTTTCGCCTCTACGCTCACCACCATCTGCGTATTCCTGCCCATTGTGTTCACACAGGGGCTTTCGCGTGAGCTGTTCACCGACATGGGCCTCACCATCGCTTATTCCCTGCTGGCCTCGCTGGCCGTGGCGCTGACGCTGGTGCCCGCCATGGGCGCCACCGCCCTGCGCAGCGCAAAGCAGAAGGAATCGCGCTGGTTTGAAAAATTTGTGAACTGGTATGAAAAGGCCCTGCGCTGGAGCCTGCGCCACCGCCTGCCCGTGCTGGGCGGCGCGCTTGCGCTGCTGGTGTTTGCCTGCGCCATGGTGCCCACCATGGGCACCGGCTTTATCCCCAGCATGAACAGCCCGCAGATGTCTGCCACGCTGACGATGCCCAAGGAGGCCAACACCGCCGAGACCTATGCCATGGCCGATGACGTGATGGAGGCGCTGTGCGCCATTGACGGCGTAGAGACCGTGGGCGCCATGGACGGCGGCGGCATGACGGGCAGCACCTCTTCCTCCACTGCGCACACCATCAGCTTTTATCTGCTTCTGAAAGAGGACGGCTCGGTGAAAAACAGCGATGTCAAGCAGGCGGCCCTAGCCGCGGCAGAAGAGTTGGGGGCAGACCTAAGCGTGGAGGAATCCACCATGGATATGTCCATGCTGGGCGGCTCCGGCTTGGAGCTTGTGGTGCGCGGGCAGGACCTGGATGCCATGAACGAGGCCGCCGGGGCCCTGCGCGGCATTTTGCGCGAAACGGAGGGCGTAACAGATATTTCCGAGGCCGACACCACCGGTACGCCGGAGGTGCGCATCACGGTAGACAAGACAGCGGCCATGCAATATAACCTCACCACCGCACAAATTTATGCGGAGCTGGCGCAGGCCGTGGCGAACGAGACCACCTCTACCACGCTTACTGTAGGGGCCGACAGCATCCCCGTCGTCGTGCTGCGCGGCGGCGCAGGCAAGGTGACGCGCGACAACCTGATGAATTATACTTTTGATGCCACCAACGCGGAGGGCGAGACACAAACAGTGCGCCTGGGCGATATTGCCGCGCTGTCCGAGGCGGACAGCGTGCCCAGCATCCGCCGCGAAAACGGCCAGCGCACAATGAGCGTCACCGCCGGCGTAGACGACGCGCACAATATCGGCCTTGTAAGCCGTGACGTGCAGCAGAAGCTGGATGGCTATACGCCGCCGGCCGGCTGCACCATCACACTGGAGGGCGAGAACGAAAGCATCAACAGCGCCATGCTGGACCTTGTAAAAATGCTTCTGCTCGCCGTTGTCTTTATCTATCTCATCATGGTGGCGCAGTTCCAGAGCCTGCTTTCCCCGTTCATCGTCATGTTCACCATTCCGCTGGCCTTTACCGGCGGCCTGCTGGCGCTGCTTATTACCGGCAAAGAGCTCTCCATCATTGCCATGCTGGGCTTCCTTGTGCTGGCGGGCGTGGTGGTGAACAACGGTATCGTGTTTGTAGACACCATCAACCAGCTGCGGCTGGAGGGCATGCCCCGCTTTGAGGCTATTGTGCGCACAGGGCGCACGCGCATCCGCCCTGTTCTGATGACGGCCCTCACCACCATTCTCGCCATGTCCACCATGGCAATGGCCGTGGGCCAGGGTGCCGAGATGACGCAGCCCATGGCCATCGTCACCATCGGCGGCCTCACCTATGCCACTCTGCTCACGCTGGTGGTGGTGCCGGTGCTGTACGACATATTCTGCCGCAAAGCCATGAAGCAGGCCGATGTGGACGAAGCCCCAGGCACGGCGGCGGACGGTGGGGCCCCTGCGGCCCAAGGGGAGGGCTGAGGCGCCATGACGGAAAATCATACCGGAAAAAGGCACTGTCTGCTGGACGCCGCCGTACAGCTGTGGAGGCAGGGCCAGGCGCTTTCCTCCATGACGGTGCAGCAGCTGGCCCAGGCCGCCGGGGTGGGCAAGGGCACTGTATATGAATACTTTTCCTGCCGGGAAGAGCTGCTGGCCCAGGCGTTCCTTTCCTATATGGACAGCAGGCTGGACGCCCTGTCCCATTCCGTTGCCGGCGCCTCGTCTTTTTCGCAGGCGGCAAATGCGCTTTTTGCCGCCGCCAGCGAGATGCTGGTGCTTCAAAAGGCCGTGCTGGAGGCCATGCAGCTTTACCTGCGCACCGGGCACGGCGCGCAGGAGCTTTGCGCGGGCACAGGCCATGCGTGCCAGGGCAGGAGGCTGGACGGCGTCCTGCTTTGCGCCGCACAGAAGGGGCAGGCCGAGGGCGTTTTAGGCCCCTGTTCTCCCTGTGAGGCCATTATGGCGCTGAAAGGCATTTTGGTAGGGTTTGTTGCCTGCCGGCATGAATATCCCGCGCAGGATGAGGCCGCCCTGCGCGCATCCGCAGAAAAGCTTATCCGCCGCGCCCTTGGCCCGGCGCCGCACAAAAATGTATAAGAGGCATACCGCATGAAAGAAAACGCTTATGACAACCCCGTATTTTTTGAAAAATACAGCCGGATGGCACGCTCTCAGCTTGGCCTTGCGGGCGCGGGCGAATGGCCCGCGCTACAGCCCATGCTGCCGCCGTTTGAGGGCCGCCGCGTGCTGGACCTGGGGTGCGGGTACGGTTGGCACTGCATGTATGCCGCAGACCACGGCGCCGCCAGTGTGCTGGGGCTGGACATCTCGGAAAGGATGCTTGCCGTAGCACGGGAAAAACGCGGCCCGCGCGCCATTGCCTACCGCCGCTGCGCCATAGAGGACGCCTGCTTTCCTGCCGGCAGCTTTGATATTGTGCTGTCCTCCCTTGCCTTTCACTATGTGCAGGATTGGCCCGGCCTGGTGCAGAATATCTCACGCTGGCTATGTCCCGGCGGCTGGCTTGTGTTCAGCACTGAGCACCCCGTGTTCACCGCAGAGGGCTCGCAGCAGTGGGTGTACGGCGAGGACGGCCGCATCCTGCATTTCCCGGTAGACCATTATTATGAAGAAGGGCCGCGCACGGCCGTGTTTCTTGGGGAAAAGGTGACAAAATACCACCGCACCCTCACCACTTATTTGCAGGCGCTTTGGGAGAACGGCTTTGACGTGTGCAGCGTGCGGGAACCCGCACCGCCCGCAGCCATGCTGGACATGCCCGGTATGCGGGATGAGCTTCGCCGCCCCATGATGCTGCTGGTAAAGGCGCTCAGGCGCTAAACCAGGCGTTTGGCCTGAAATATAAAAAGAGCACCGGTAAAACCGGTGCTCTTTTTTGGCTCCCCCTGTTGGGCTCGAACCAACGACCCTGCGGTTAACAGCCGCATGCTCTACCGACTGAGCTAAGGAGGAATATTTCAAATGCAAGCTATATTATAGCGGCAGGCCGCCGGTTTGTCAAGTCCTTCCCGGCGGCCGCATATTTTCTTTGCTGCTGATATGTATGCCCTATATGCCGGGCCGCGGCGAAAGTGCCGAACCCTTCCTGTTTTGTCATATCTCCAATGGTTTCCAATGCCTCCCTGCTTACACAAGCTATTTTCCCTGCATGCCTTTATAGCAGAAAAAGGCGCCAATTCCAAAAAGTGCGGCGCAGAAGATAAGCGGAAGCATGAGTTCCATGCCCAACAAGCTTCCCAGAATGCCCGTAATGCCGTTATAGTCCCATGAATGCGGCGCCGCCGCACATAAAATTATCATTGCGCCCAAAAAGCCCATCGCCTGCCATGCGAGCCCCAATATCAGCGCCTTCATCTCCGGCCTCCCTGAATGCCTGTAACAGCGGCTGCAGCCTGAAAGTCGCCCCGGCTTGCCTGCCGCCGGTATTTTTGCACAATTTTAGCCTTCAGCGCGCTGCTTTTCCGCTTTATTCCTCCGCCTCCGGCGGCGTAGGCTCTTTCTTCACAGGCCTGCCCTCGGCATCAATGCCCTTTTCCGCCAAGCGCCGGGCCAGAATGTCGCTGGTGAGGGAATACAGCACCGCGAATGCTGGCACACCTACCACCATGCCTACAAAGCCGAACAGGCCGCCGCCCACAATGATGGCCACCAGCACCCAGAAAGCGGAAAGACCTGTGGAGTCGCCCAAAATCTTGGGCCCAAGGATATTCCCGTCAAACTGCTGCAATGCCAGCACGAACACGGCAAAGCCCAGCGCATCCCACGGATTGATGATGAGCAGGATTAAAATACTGGGAATAGCCCCTATAAACGGGCCGAAGAACGGGATGATATTTGTAACGCCCACAATGACACTGATAAGCACGGCAAACGGCATGCGGAACAGGGACATTCCCACAAAGCAGATAATACCGATGATGGTACTGTCAATCAGCTTGCCGTTGATAAAGCCGCTGAACACCTGGTTTGCATGGTGGCACTCCTCCAGCACACGCCGTGCCCGGGGCAACGGAAACGCTGCCAGCACCACCTTTTTCAGCTGGCGCAACAGCTTGTCTTTGCTCATCAGCATGTAAATGGAAGATATCACCGCCGTAATGGCACTGACAAGGCCGCTGCCGATGGCCATGCCGTAACCCACCACTTTGGGCAACATGGCGCTGATAAGGCCGGTGACGCGCGTCAGCAGTTCCTGATACGAACCAATCAGTTCTTCAGCCCCGTCCAGATTTATATTGGAACTCTTTATGAACTGGTTCAAATTTTCCATATATTCCGGCACGCGGTTCAAAAGCATCATCAGGCTTTCCACCACCTGCGGCACCACCATGCCGATAAGAAACGAGACGACGATCACAGCCAACACACAGGCAAGCACAATGGCAAACCCGCGGTGCCCGTGAAATTTCTTTTCAAAAAAGCGCACAGGCCCATCCAGAAGATAAGCCAAGGCCAGACCCCATATAAAAGGCGCAATAATGCGCACCCAGGACGCAAGCTGCCCTTTTACTGCGTCAAAATTAGAAAGCGCCAGAAAAAATGCAACCCCGGCAAACACCACAATGATGTTGGAGGCTACCCGCTGTGTCAGCTTCCACTTGCTGTTTTTCATCTCGCCGCCCCCATTCCTGCTATTCCTTTTTCATTATAACGGAAACGCGCAGGAAAAACCAGCTTTCTGCCAAAATGGACTGCAAAGAGCAAATACCATCCATGCTCCATGGTTATCCTTTTTAATATCTCTTCATCAAGTTAGAGCTTAGTTTAAGCTACTATCAGTTAAATATTAGAAAGGCTTGCAGCGAGGCACAAAAAAGCCACTGTCCACTTTGTGCAGACAGTGGCTTATGTGGTGCACTTCCAGGGACTCGAACCCTGGGCCCGCTGATTAAGAGTCAGCTGCTCTACCAACCGGGGCAGTTTCTCGCTCAGAGCAGTAAGCAACCGAATTTTTCCTTGATTTTAAGCTACTTCTTCGCCAGCGGCATTCGCTTGAGTGATTTGCCGGATTTCATCCGGTTCGCCCAGGTTTATGAACTGCCGGTAGCTCATATTTACATGGACAGTCACTTCATAGCCTTTTCCGACCTCTATTTTTTCAAACAGCTGGCCGAGTATGACGCGTTTGCGCGGGAGAGAGGCCAATTCAAATTCTTCAGCCCATCCGCAAAACTGCCGGTAACAAGCCTTGATTTTCTGTGCCGCCTCCTGTTCATCATTCTCTGCCGCGATCGCTGCCGCATATTCCTGTCGGGCAAACTTCAGCTCACCTTCAGCTTTCGCAATCAAACGCGCCAGCATCCCCTCTGTGAAACTACTCTGCCCATCCAGACATTTGGGCACTTCGTTTTCATAGCGTTCAAGGGCGTGTTCGCAGTCCGTTACCTTCTTTTCAAGGATGCGCTTTTGCTGACGTTTCTCTCTATACTCCTGTCGTATTTTCTGTTCCAGGCGCTTGTCTTTGGGCGAACGCTGAATACAGCTGAACAGCTCGCGGGCTATTTCCAGTACGATCGCGGCGACCCTGTCAGCCAGATATATTGCCTGTCCATCACATTTTCTGAGGTGCTGCGCACGCTGAAAGCAATTGTATTTTGGTTTCAATGCTTCCACTACTGTTCCGTCGCGCCGTTTGTAACGGTCCTTATGCATAAAGCCCGACATCTTTGCTCCGCAATGGGCACAGTACACAATACCGGCCAGCAGCGTTCCATTTGCGGCCTTGTGAGCGACCTTTCTGGCCTCTGCGTTTGCACTGCAGCGCAGATCCGCCATTTTATTGGCTTCTTTAAACAGTTCCGCATCTATGATCTGCAGTTCTGGAATGTACTGTGAACGCACGCTCCGCGTGATGATGTACCCTGTATATCCCTCGTGTCGGATAATACGCAGGATATGGTTCGATGTGAATTTCGCACCGCTGTGTGTGCGTAAGCCGCGGCAGTTCAACATGTCTGCCAATGCGTAGGAGCTCTGGCCCTCTTGGGATGTTTTTTCAAAGATCTCACGAACGATGGGCGCTTCAGCCGGCTCTATTTCCAAATCCTTTACCGGCAAGCCTTTCTTATTCGTCCGACCCTTATGTACGGCCCGGTATCCGTATGGCACCGTGCCTCCGGAATAATATCCGCTCGAATTCAGCTGCTGAATGCGCATTGATACACGTTCCGAGGTCTTTGCTGATTCTCCCGCCGCCTGCCAAAACCGAATGTAATTCAACAACTTGTCTGTATGGTTTTCGATGCGCTGCTCGCCCTCGCGTGTGCTCCACACTTGGACGCCGTGCTTTACAAACCACTCCAGAACAAACGGCGTTTCGCTTTCGATGCGGCCCAGCCGGTCAAAAAGGTATACCAGTAAAATGTCGATCCCCTTTTGTTCGGCCAACATCTTATAAAATTGGATAACATCCCGCTTCTCCGCTGAAACCTTTGAGCCGGACACACCTTTTTCTGCCTTTTCTGCCACCACGCGCCAGCCATGCTGCACACAGAATTTGCGGCACTCGATTTTCTGCATCGGAATATCGTCATGATCCACCTGCCCTTTGGTCGACACGCGGTAGGCGAGTCCCGCGCACGGCGCATCGGGCGGCAGCTTGGCCATCTCCCTTGCAAAAAATTCATCGTCCAGCCATACTTCATCAGCTACTGGTATGGCGATAACTTCTCCGTATTGATTGGTATAATCCATTGCTCTGTCCTCCTTGCAGGTAGTGCCTGCAATTCAGATCAGCTATTCGGTTTTCAAGGTACCTAGGGAGCGGCGCTCCGCTTCCCTACTCAACACTACCTTATTATATAAGGAAAAGCTATCACCAAAACGGAGAAAAACGCCCTTAAAAGCTGTATGAACTGCAGCATTTTACCTGTTAATATAAAAGTAAAGCCGGACGCTGTTTGCGCCCGGCTTTGTTGTCACATTTCTATTTCAAAGTGTTTTCTCTATTTTTTGTTTCTTCCTTCTTCATCCTCTGCTTTGACAACGCCCTCGATCATGCCTGCTACAACTGTGTTTAACTGCACCGCATTTTTTGACGTGATAACAGGCTTTCCGGTACGTTGCTCTAATGCCTGTCTGGCAATCCCAGCTACTTCACCGCCCTGTCGCGCTACTTGTACATTTTCCTCAAAATTTTGAGGCTTTGTTTCTTTGGAAATATCTGTTGTAGAGGTTTCTGCAAGCATATTCAAAACAATTTCCGTTGTCGTCATATTATCTCGCAGATTTTCCTTTTTTAGGCCTTTCAGCTTTTTGTATTGCCGCGTCGTCATGCCTGACCATGCACGAGTGATCTCGTCAGTAAGTATCGCAAATTCGACGCCTTTTTGCACACCTCTATCCTGCCACTCATCGGTGAGCTCCTTGCGCACCTGGATTGCCTGCAGGCGCTGATTGATCCACTCGCGTGAATAGCCTTTTTTTAAATAGGTTTCGAGGGCACGGTCTATGGTCAACTCGGGATCTATGGTTTCTTCTATACGTTCCCTGCCTACCTCTGCAAGCCACAGCTTGAATGGTTCTGCTTTTGGCGAAGGGATGGACTGAATGATCCGCAAAAGCTGTTCTGTTGTGGCAACGTCAGTTAACCGCTTTTTCCCATCGGCAGCAGTCATTTTCAACTGCTGACAATTTGTCAGCAGTTGATCCGCTCCCTCCGTTTTTAGGCGCTGCTTCAGCTTCGCCCAGTAATTACTCGCCCCTCGTTGCGTATTCTGATTGGTTAAGACAGCGACAACATCAACGACAGAAAAGTACCATTCTTCCTTTTCTTCGTCCCATGCTGTACGGATTTCTTTGTTTTCAAAAAGTTGCAGCTGACTGTTCTCCACTGGAATTCACCCTTTCCAACTAAACCCATTTTACTACAAGAGGGTTCCTTTTTCTACTGAAAAATACTATCTTTCCTGTTTCGTTACTCCACTTTCGCAGTGGATATGAATGTAACATTGGAAGAATTATACCGGGTGAAGTACTTTACAGACGCTACTCACAAAATGCAACACTCTACTACCTCATCTGGTGTTCGTTTATCTCACAGTTTCATTTCTTTATATTGTTACTTTTATGGGCAGCACGTTTCCGGGCTTTCCCGCCCTATTCTCTGCCGGTAACTCTGCATAATGGCATCCAACAGCTTTTCCTCTGCTTCACACACATCATCCTTGGCAAAGTATATCTTCACATGATATTTGTCATATTCTCGTTCGAGCATTTTCACCGGTTTAACAGCCTTTTTCAAAACTTTTGCCCCCTGTCCACCACGGCATCCCTAAATTTTTCCGTGCTGCCCGTTGAGACAGGGCTTGCGACAAGCCCTTGATATGCAATTCATACCGCACATCGCTCTGTGTACAAATCAGGACAGCGCCGTAATCCTGTAAAAATTCAAGAATTCGCAGTACTGTATGATAGTCATGACTTATTTTCCCTACATCCTCCACCAGCAATGCATTGGCCTGCTGCTGTCGGATTGCCCTCTGCGCTTCCCGCAGGCCCATTCGGGCTAACGTACGGCCTGCACTCATGTCCTGCGAGGCTCCAACGATCCTCCACCCATTTTGTTTCGCCTCTGTCAACAGCCCTTGCATCTGCCGGATTAGCACTTCCGGGTGAGGAGAGCTGCTGCGGGCGTATGCCCATAATCTCAAATTTTTCATACACATTCATCCTTTTACAAACAAGAGAGGCCGATTGGTTATTACCAATCGGCCTCTCTTGCTTTATCGTTCCGGTGCTCTGTTCGACTTGGCCGACCTGCCGCGCTGCTGCAGGTCGGCAGCATATCCTTCATACCCCTCTCGATCCAATTCTTTCAAGCGCCTGGCATCGAAGCGATACTCCGGATAAACGCAAAAGCCACTCCTTTGCTGTCTACCTGTAGCTTTACCCAAGCCGTTTTTCTCGATCCACTCACAGAGCTCCGGCATCCCTGAGTTATTGATGTCGACAAAGGCATGATCTTTCTCACATGGCACGCTCAAATTTACGGTGATCGTGTCCCAATCCTCCGGCTCCTTTTCCTTCCATGATACCAGTTCAAGAGCAAGGCCGCCGCCATCTTCATATTGGCCAATGCGCAGCTCCATCGGTATCTTTTCGCCGTCGAACTCATAGTCGAGCAGCACGCTTCCGTCCATGATTTTTTCAAATTTCTCGTTGCTATATCCATCCCACCGCAGATAATTCCAATCCGGCTGCGGGCATTCTTCATCCAGTACGCTCTCACGCGGTACGGTTGCCAGCGGTATCTCCTGCACCTGGCCCATTTGCATTGGCACAAGTGCCGGCAGCAACTCCTGCACCAAAAATTTTTGATCCGGGCATGTATTGATCATCCCCCTGCGCGCAGTCAAAAACATCTTATAATCCAATGTGCAGACTAATAATTCCGGCGCCATTCTGTTTTGGCTGATAAATGCCGCCACATTAGGCGCTGTTGCTTCAAATACAACTGCTTTACTGCCGTTAGCGGCCATCCCCATTAAATATTTTTGATTCATGCTGTTCTCTCCCTATATATAATGTAAAATAAAAATATTTCAACAAAAGTATTCTGGTGTCTTGTGCTTTTGAATGAACTGGGCCACCCGCTCCATGCTGTCCGTTATTCGGCACTCCGGCAGAGCTTCCAGCACAGCTCTGTGATATCTCTGCCCTCTTGCCGCGCGCCGATCCAGAATTGCCACCACACAGGTATCCGTTTCCGTGCGAATGGCGCGGCCAAACCCCTGCCGCAGCTTGCGCTGCATGTCCGGCACTACCACAGCCTGGATATAATCCCGCAAGCTGGGATATTGCTTTTCCTCTGCTTCACTGACGGGGTCTGGCACCGGGAACGGGAGCCGTGCAATCACCAGCAGGGATACCATATCGCCGGGGAAGTCCATTCCCTCCCAGCACGGCCCCGCCGCAAACAGCACTGCATTGGGCATGTTTTTGAACTGCCGCACGACCTGCTGTCCGTTCCTCCATGCTTCCAGCAGAGGAAAAGCCAGGCGTCCGCGCAACCGCGCATAAACCGCCCCCATCAGACGATACGAGGTGAACAGCACCAGCGCATGTCCGTGAGCAGCCGTCACCAGCTTCTCGATGC
>OLRK01001197.1_pt1 | contig 23133 bp, 19 predicted proteins | sample 1672911 | NCBI WGS metagenome assembly OLRK01 (sample SAMEA3136736, study PRJEB25190) | human gut metagenome | biome: human gut; feature: human-associated habitat; material: faeces | place: Austria | collected 2013 | reverse complement strand
GACAGTGTTTCCACAATGTGCGTCGAACTGTCTGATATGCTTAGATACGTTGCAGATGCTAGAATTTATCTGCGTGCCGCTAGAATAATATGCCTGATTTTTATTTTCAATGCAATTTCTAGAAATACTGATTTTTTGTGAACTTTCTACAACTCCTTCATCTTCCCAAGAATCTCCTGATAAAACGCTTCCTGATCCCCGCCATTTCTCATATCTTCCAGAATCATTCCATCTTTCAGAAGAATCAGCCTGCTGCAATAACTTGCCATCTTCGGATCATGTGTTACCATAACAATTGTCTTGCCAAGTTCCCGATTGATATGACTCAGTGTATGGATTACCACATCACCGGACTTAGAGTCGAGGTTTCCGGTCGGCTCATCCGCAAGTATCAGATCCGGATTGTTGATCAATGCTCTGGATATCGCCACTCGCTGCTTTTCGCCTCCGGATAATTCATACGGCTTCTTGTTCATTAGATGTGTAATTCCGAACTGTTCTGCATATTTCTGCGATTCTTCCATACACTCTTTCGCACTCTTCTTATCCAGGATCTTCGGAAGCATGATATTTTCCCTGACGGACAGACTGTCCATCAAATAGAAGTCCTGGAACACGAATCCGATCTTTCTCCGTCGTATGTCCGCAAATTCATCCTTCCACAAATCTTCCGTATCATGTTCTTCAAAGAACAGCTTTCCTCCGGTCTGACGGTCTATCATACCCAATAGTTTCAAAAGTGTCGTTTTTCCACATCCGGATCTTCCCATAATTCCGACAAACTCCTGTCTCTGGATAGAAAAATTTAATCCCTTCAGGACGTGGATCTCTTTCTTCTTTTCACCATCTTCTCCATACTGCACATAATCACGGACCAGATTCTCTGCTCTTAATACGTCTGCCGTTTTTTTATTTTCATTCTTTTCTAATTTTTCATTCATTACAAATCTGCTCCCTTTTCAATCTTTTTCACAATCGTATCTTCCAGCCACTTCAGATTCAGCCACTGTAATATGAAATATATAATCCAGAGTACACCTGCATTTATCACATAATTCTTCACATCATTCAGATGATAATCCCTGAGTCCAAATACAATTCCAGAATACAGTACCGTAACTATAACGACAATAACAGATGGGATCGTCACAAACCGGCTGATTTCCTTTTTCTCGATGCAGATCCGTTCCCTGCGATTCATTCCCAGACGGTTCATGAACTGATACCGTTTCCGCATATCCGGCAGTTCCATCTGAACCTTCATATGAAGTAGGAGCATACTGATCACAGATAAAATAATAAGCACAAATCCATTCATCACACATTCAAGGATTCGCTCCATCTGCCGCTTTTTCGCTGCTTCTGTCTTCGTATATGTACTTTTTACAAGCGAATCAAATGACTCATCATATGCATGTTGCTTTGCAAAATCTATTGTCAACTGATCTGCTTTTTTCTGGTATTTTTCCGGTACATTTGCAAGGACAAGTTTCGTCGGCCATTCATGGATATTTTCTTCCAATACCGCATCCGACGTTTTTATTTTTTCTCCCGTATTCATGTCTGTCTTTCCACAGGATCAGTGTCGCGGCCGAAAAATCGGCACTCCGGTAATTGATTTTGTCAAAATATGCATCAGCGAATACAATAAGATTCTCGTATTTTCCCTGTTTGAATGCACCGATCAGACTCGAAGTCTCGGAGCCTGTAATCGTCCGTACCGGATAATAAGTCTGGTGCTCCATTGTATCAAAGCCAAACAATGGCTGTCCGATATGCAGATTCGGATGTATCATCAACTGATAGTGATCAATTGGTTTCGCCTTTGTTCCCTGATCTTGCTGATACACGACATAAATTTTCTTTCCGTTCTTGTCAAGATTCAGATGCTTTTTCGGTTTTTCTCCGACTGCCTTCTTTAACTTTCGATAACTGCTCTCTGATATACCGATATTCTGGCCTTGCTGCCAGACAAGATCAAATGGTCCTTCCAGACGTTCTGTATTATCAATCGTTGTTGCCCGGACCATCGGAATACTGGTCACTTCTGCTTTGCATTCTTGCTTAAGCTTTTCGATAATCCCTGTATCATTACTATTCGCAAGCCATACATAGTCGTATGGGTACAGCGTATCCGTCTTATCTGCGATTCTGTTAGATACAACTTTTACCAAGAAAAAGGACATCACACATACATGTATCACAATCATAAGTGTCAGATACTTTACAGTTGTCTGGTATCTGTGTCGTATCATATGTTCTTCCGGAAGGGTTCGCAGGTATTGATCCATAGACGTTTCTTTTTTACGCAGGATCATGGCACCTATATTATACAGAAAAACATACAAACACAGGAAGAACCCACACAAAAGAAAGATACTCTCTGAAAATCTTCTCTGTGTATACAGATACAGGACGATTACTCCCAGCAGCCCGCTGATCAACGCCCCTGCTTTTCTATATATTCCCGGAATCTTCTCACCTTTCACCGCTGCATTTCTGGCATCGGCGGAACGTTCTCCTGCATGGATATCCCCAGAGATACCAAAAGCAAACAAACAGATAACAGCTATCACGATTGCCGTGATCAGATACACCTTCCACGATACCTCTGATTTCATATCGATTTTAGGAAAATGCTGTATAACAGCGGCATATATTCCAAACAAAATGGCTCTTCCAATCACAAATGCCGTCACCAGTGCCACCGCAAATCCGGCAAGTAATTCTCCGATCCAGGACCAGAACACGGCATTGCTCCGCATGCCAAGTGTCCGGAAAATCCCATCATCCGCCATCCGTTTTTTCCGGTAGAATACCATGACAACCGTAATCAAAAACAATGATATCAGTACGATCACGATCAGGCAGTCCTTCATAATCTCAGTCAGCCCAAGCCCTAGTAATTCATTATCATATCCATAGCTTCCGGAAAATGCCTCTCTCATTCCAAATCCAATGAACAGAAATGCTGCCGATAACAGAACCGATACAAATAAAAAAGAAAAATCTCTCCAGTGATATTTAAAATTCTCCCACAGCACATGGTAATAAAGCTTCGAATATTTCCCTGGAAAATATAATCTTCTTTTCCGTTCCTGTTTATAATGCTTATCATTTTCCTGAGTTTTCAGGATCTGTTCACCGGATTCTTCCCATTCTTCCATGGATTTATGCATCAGTAACCGTATCCCCGTCCATATCGGAAATACTGCCAGATACCCAAGTAGATACATCGGGAACACCTGTATCGTACCCGCACTGCTCCATGAACTGTTAAGTCCAATCTCGGCCACTACCGACAGCATTGCAAATAATCCGATAAGTTCTATGATAGATAAAAATTTTATTTCCCATCCCTTGATGTTACAGATAAGCCGTATTGTTTCGATTACTTCAAGAACGACATACAGCATAACACATACCGTGAATGTTTTTGCCAGTGTATGAATATCCAGTGGTAATGCATCTGCTGCTCCGTCTAAAAACGTCGTGTTATATGTATCTGCACAACTGTGATTTCTCAACACAGCAATTACATACATAATAAAATTCTTCCGTTCTCCCGTTATATTCATCCACGGAAACAGAAAATATATCTGAAGTATGATCCCCAGAATAATATTCATCCGTCTCTTTTTCTCTTCCATTCTCATTCCTCTTCCGCCCCTCTTATATCATATATCGAGATGATACAGACCAGATACTCCCCGTAAATTTTATATCGGAATATGCCGTCATATTTTCTGACAATATCCTGTATGTTCTTCATTCCATATCCATGAAGTATCTCATCTTCTTTTACTGATACAAATTCTTTCTGATTCTGCACCGGCATTTCTTTAATTGCATTTGAGGCCTCAATATATAATAAATGATTCTTCTTTTTTATCTTAATTTTTATCCAGCGCTTTTTATCTTGGATCCGTTCACAGGCTTCCAGCGCATTATCTAGAACGTTTCCAAAAAGTGAAATAATCTCCCTGTCTGAAAACGGAAGGGTTGCAAATACTTCTGTCTCAATCTGCATATCCGTCTCTTTCTCTTTTGCATCTTTCGTCTTTTGATTGAGGATCATATCCAGCATGCGGTTACCCGTCCAGATCTGATAGCTGTCATCCAGCATATCATCACTTAATTCATTCAGATACTGGTGCAGTCCTTCCCAGTCTCTCTCCTGATCGTATTTTTTCAATGCAAGCAGGTGATTTTTCATATCATGTACAACCTTCCGGCTCTTTAACATTTCCTGATATTTTTCTTCCAGCGCTTTCACTTTTACCTGCAGCAACTGTTCGTCCCGCTCTTTCAGTTCTGTCTTATGCTTTGCTATCTCCGTATCCCATGCAGCCGCCTCGATATCCAGAAACATCCAGATTCCAATAATACCTATGAATATCACCATATACATATAGATTCTAAGCTTGAACAGCGCACTGTCATCCAGATAGATGTATGAAGCATCAAGATATAAGAAAAAAAGAACGATGGCAAGAACCCAGACATACCTGTGTATATCAAACGTTTTGATCCCTTTCATATGTCTGTACAATTGCCATAGTTCGATCATCTGCATCACAATCATAAATGCTATGATCATGGTAAATGTCACTGCCGCAAAACCGGAATATTTCCATAAGATTGGATGCCCAGATAAGAAAATATAATTATATGCCTTGATGCAGCTTTCTTTCCGGAATATCTCGATCAGATACACGTGAATCGTGTGATACCCTCCGTCTATACGGATCCATGGAAAGAAGAAATATATTTGCAACAGAATCCCCATACAAACATCTGCTTTTCGCTTTCTCATCCATTCTTTCATTCTACATTTCTCCAATATTCCATGATCCGTGTCTTCACATCCTGAATAGTCTCTGCCCCTGCCTGAATCTTAATCCCGTCTTCTAGATAGACTGCATCCGTTGTGATCCTGTCTACATGATCGATATTGATAATATGACTTCTTCCGGCAAATATAAAAGCCGGGCTTTTCAAATCTTCAAAAATCTGATGCAGTGCCAGACGTTCTTTGTATGCGCCATTTACCATTACAAATTCAACATACTTCTGCCCTTTGACCTTACGGATACAGATAATGTCTTTATGATATAATTTTCTCTGGTCCGTCACCCCACCGATCCAGAAGAAATTCTGGCTCTCTTTTTGCTTTTCCTGATAAATTTTCTGTAATACTGCCGGCAAACGTTCTTTCATATCTCTTTTCAAAATATACTGATATGCCTCGAGGACATAACTATCCACTGCAAATTCGGCGTACGATGTCAGGAATACCAGGCAGATATCTTTTTGTTCTGCCTTTAAAATTCTTCCCAGATCGATCCCGCTTTTCCCCGGAAGATCAATATCTGAGATAACTACATCGTAATGCTTCTTAACTTCCAGAAATTCTTCGGCTGTTTTATATATTTCGGTGGTTATATCCTGCACCTTAAGTTTCTCGAACTCCCGGCTAATAAGTCTTTCCACTTCCTGTCTTGTATGTTCTTCATCTTCTATCATTGCTATCTGAAACATTTATATTTTCTCCGTATTTATTCACATAATTATTGCATTCATTGTACCACGATAGTTACAAATATTGTTATAACTGGCCATGAATTCCGGGATTTGTGGCCATGAATTCTTGAAAAAACGTCTGCTGATACAGAAAACTTACCATTGGCAAAGCTCCTTACAGATGTTTTGGCAGCCAAGCAGCTCCTTACGAACACATGGCAACACAAAAGAACTGCTATTTTAAGACTTTACTCCTAAAACAGCAGTTCTTATTTTTTCAATCATTTACTTCTAATATTTTCAACCAGCAGCTCGTACTTTTCTCATTTCCGATAGATATTCCATCTATTCCGCTTTATTCAGTCCCATGTCCTCACTCGCTTTTGTCACAGGAACTTCCACCATCACAGAGTTGTCATCAATCTCTACCGAATATGTCTTATGGATCAGGCAGTTCACCGGATCTTCTGTTGCAACAACTACTGCAAGTCTGTGTCCTGGCTCTACGGTATATCTTGTCGTATTGAGATATACACTGTAATCGTGATATTCGCCTTTTTTAAGCTCGATACTGTTCTGTGCTGTCTCCGGCGCATAACCTGCTTCAGGATTACACAGATCTGCAAATGCACGTGTGATCACGCGGTATTTTTTATGTACGGTATTAAATTCTGCCTCATCAAATGCCGGAAGATCTCCACCATTAATGATTCCGCCTTCTTTTACTGTCGTGACCGGAACAATATTTCTTTCCGGATCTACAGTCTGGATACTGTCGAATTCTTCGTCACATACATCACAGAGAAGCACTGCAATCTCTACATCATCCATTTTGCCGGATACTTTGGAATTACCAAGCTGCATGGTCAGTGTATCCACATCGTTTCTGTTTTCCGGATCGAAATCTGTTTCGATATTTCCGTCTTTTAATGCTGCCTTTAAGTTCAGGCATACCGTTCCCTGTACAGTCACGGCTTTTTCAAATGGATCTGTCACATAGCGCTGAGCCATATTTGTAGACTTCAGTGCCATCACATCATCGAAGTTTTCTGCACTGACACCAGCTTTTTCCCAGTCTGTATCAATCACTGTCTTACTCTCTTCTTTTGAAGTAAGCTTCATGGTATACTCTGTTTCCCATGCACTTTCTGTTTCCCATTTTTTCTGATCATAGTTCGTCTGAGCAAGTACTTCCGGCATCTTTTCGGCACCATTTTCTACTCCGTACAGATAATGGGATATCCATTCATTTACGATATCATCATAGAATTTTCCATCGATCAGGATTCCGTAATTCTTATTCGCCATGGTCGGTGTGATATGCGGCCCCTGATGAAGGATCAGTTTCACTGTCTGCCCTGCCTGTTCGAATGCGGTATGCATCATTTCGAACTGTTTTGTAGATACATTTTCGTCGTTGAATCCATGTACAATCAGTGCACTGCACTTGATCTGGTCTGCATGCAGACGATAGTTTCCGGCTCCCCAAAATTCCGGATCATAGTCGAATCCGCATTTTAACTGCTGAAGACTTAATTCATGATGGAATGCTGCAATATCATCCAACTGTTTCTCAGATAATGTCTCATCGTTATAACGGCTGGAACAGAAATATGCCAGGAAACTGTTCAGCATCTCTTTCGGCCAGTAGCGCTGTGCACCCTGCATATTCTGCTGTGTATACCAGTCTGCGATACCTGCAACCGGAACGATTGTTTTCAGGCCTTCTACGCCTGTGGTTGCAACTGCAAACGGCATGGTTCCGGCATAAGATCTTCCGGTCATGGCAACATTCCCATTCGCCCAGTCTGCCTTCGTCTCGATCTTTCCTTCACGGTCTGCGTAAGCCACTCTGTCGCCATGCAGCCATTCTACAACAGATTTGAATGCATCTCTTTCATACTCTGAACCGACATAGTTGAATCCATCTGAGCCAAGCGCTCCGAATCCGGCACTTACAACCACTGCAAAGCCGCGCACCAGATAATAATTGAAGTTATCCAGATTTTCATATACCATGCTGTTATTGTTTCCTTTATCCGGATAATACCAGTCTGCCGGATCTGCCTTTAATGCAAGATCCATGGCACTGATCATTCCTTCCGGGATACGTGCAGGCACTTCTTTGTCAAGATCTGCAAAATCAATTTTGCGGTATTCTTTGCTTTCCACTTCTTTCATATGATCGTATCCGTCTGCCTGTACACCGGCACAATACGGACGTGCCTCATATAACGTTGCCGCCTTATAATTGCCTTCTACGGCACTTCTTGGAACCTGGATGAATGCTTTAACGAGATCTCTCTTTCCGTCTCCATCCATGTCATAGTCAGATTCCACATATACACAGTATCTTACGATACTTGATGTCGCAGGATCGTATTTTTCTCCTGTCTTTCCGTCTGTGAATTTGAAAACAGGCTGTGCAAGTCCATTTTCGAATACCGGTACTTTACTGTAATTCTTTTCTTCCATTGTAAAAACCTCTCTGATTCAATATTTTACCTAAGGAATATTGTACCACGCATTTCGGAACCGGGCAAATTTTCTTTCTGAAAATATCTGGAAATAACTGATACAGAAAAATGCGTAAAAACAGTTTTTTATCTGTTTTTACGCATCTGTAATATATCCAAAATCGTATCATACACTGACGGATTGTCTTTGATCACAATCGCCAGTTTTTCTTTTGCCTGATTCAGCTGATGAAAAAGAAGTCTCACATTTGATTTTCTGCCTTCACTCGTTGTTATACGGGTTATTTCATAAGAAACTTCACTAATCTTTCCCGCACGGAGATAACCGTCCTCATCATAATAATACTGTTCATCCAGTACGGCTACCAGGCAGTTCACATCCCGCATTGCCGGATTCTGATAGAGATATCCCCGTCTCGCATAGCCTTGCATCAAACATACTGCTTCTGTATCATCATTCGCATACACCACTTCAATATTAGGATAGCCCTTCTGCCCTTTTCTCCGCGACAGATCCAGCATGTTCTGAATAAAGGAAGAAAGTTCTGCATTTGTACGGAGACTGTTCGTCATATGAAATCTCTGCACATCCGGCAGGCTCGCAAGTCTTTGCGATATTTCACGATCCAGTTCTTCAGGCGAGATCATGTCTTCCGTATCACTGGAGAAGATTATCGGAATCTGCTTTTTACATTCTTCTAATATCTTTAATTGCTCCACAGAAAGCAGATGTGCCTCATCCACCAGAATAGCACTGTATGGCTTTAAGAATGTATCAAACGCTTCTTCCGCACACACATTTTCTGTCATCGTCTGCTTTGCTGCCTGAAGTGATAACTGACGATCCGACAGAAAATCAATCCGGCGCAGACGTTTATGTAAAATTCTCCAGTCCTCTCCTGATTCTCCGCAATGAATCATGCAGACTCTCTGACGTACCGACAGCTTCATCGCAAGATCATACAGAAGCAATGTCTTTCCCGTCCCCGGAAGTCCGCTGAACCAGTAATAGTCGGAATGTTTTGCTCGGATTCCTTTCAGGATCTGTCGTTCGATATCTCTTTGCTGTGCCGTTAGAAAATATTCTTTCTGTAAAAAGCGTTCCGGCTCTCTGAGCGGTGAGATCAGATAGAGTTCTGCGCGGAACAGTTCTTCGATATTCCCGTCATAATCCGGACTTTCTCTTTTCAAAGCTCTGCATAATTCGTCCCAGTCTGCCTCTGCGATATGATCATGATTCGTCAGTCTTACCAGACGGTTCTGGCTGCTGATATAAGTATACGAATGAATCGTTCTTCCAAGCACCGACAGATAATAGCGGTTCTGCAAAAGCTGTCTGCGAATGGCCTCATCCGATACCACACCACTTTTTAACTCAATATTTACAATCTGGTCTTCTTTGATCTGAAGAAGATCAAATTCTTTTCCCAGTCTCGGAATCTGAAACGAATAAAAGAAACGAAGTGCATATACATCCTCCATACAGGTTTCCAATTCGGCTGTCAGTGCTTTCATACTTTCCAGTTCCCATTCCCGCATTTTCAGAAAATAGTCTCTTCCGGATAACTGACGTTCCAGTTTTTGCAGCTGTTCGATATTCTGATTTCTTGTGATCGTATAAATGGATATAGATTTCATTTTTTAATCTTTAACCCTCTTAGATATTCTTTCTGCTCTGGCGTGATCCGGTAACTTTCGATAGCTTTTTGGATCGTCTTATTATGCGTCCAAACATCTAATTTTTGCTTTTCGATAAACGGGAGAATCTTATCATACTGCTTTGCAAGCGCCGTCGCAAAATACCATGCACGCATCATATTTACATAATATTCTTCCGAACGAATCTGTGCCACTTTCTCCGGGTACTCCATCTGAAATGCATCTTCCAGATAATAGCGCATCAGCATACTGATACCGAACCGGATGGTATATGCATGGTCGGATTCCATCCATCGGTATACTTCATCTATAAATGTATCTAGATGATTCTTCACTACCTTGACCGCAAGCATATCGCAGGTCGCCCAGTTATCAATATACGGAAGAAAACGTTCCAGTTCTTCCAGACATGTGTCATAGTCTTTAATCTGTTCGATCAAAAGTCCGTGCAAATTATTTTCTTCGTAGTACTGATGTGGCAGTATCTGCAGATATTCTTTTGCTTCATCCGTTTTTCCATACTTCTTCGCAAATACACGAAGTGCCGGCGTCCGGACACCGATGATCTTTTCTTTGTTGACTGTCGGCATTAGTTTTGCATGGAAGTCGCGGTATTTTAAGTCTTGCAGCTCAAAAAGACGGGTTTGTACGTTGGTTATGATTGTTGTTTTATTCATATTTTCATCCTTGATTCTTATATTTCCCATGTCAGGCATATGATCTTTTATTTATTATATCGCTATTGCGATACAATTTCTATTGTTTTAAACGCATTAAACAGCACTTCTCCTCTTTTTTCTTGCCAAAAAAACTCTCACACAAACCCCCACAATCAATCCAACAACAATTATCGCCCAAAGCGACATCTGTTCCGACATCGGCAATGTTCCCCATTCATCTTTGCGCAAAAAGAACCATAACATATAACACAGGAAATAAATCACTGAAAACACCCCTTCGATCCAGGGATTCGAATATCTCAGCTTCCTTTCCGGGATTTTCTTATCCAGGTAATATGCAGCAAAGAACAGTGCACCCCATACAGCCCAGCATATAATATTCACACACATAGGTCCGTGTGAAAAAAGAGGAACCTGCAATACCGCAACCGCTGCAATTCCTAATATATATATGATCATCTGAATTTTATACAATAACGGCTCATCCAGCGATGCAATCCAGGCTTTTTCTGTCTCTTCCTGATAGTGTTCCGGTTCAATCCTTTTTCCAAGCATGAATTCACTGACACTGATATCCAGTATCTGACACAGTGGCTCGATCAGACTGATGTCCGGGAATGATTTTCCATTCTCCCATTTTGACACAGCTCTGTCTGTCACGCCCAGTTCTTCTCCCAGCTGCTTCTGTGTCAGATTTTTTTCCTTCCTGCATGTCGATATAAACCTTCCAAGTTCTAATGGTTCAACCATATGCGTCACCTCCTGTCGGCTTTATTATGCCATATTTCTCCCAGAAAAGCACTCCACTTATGGTTGAACGCCTCTAAATGCCGCTAATTCTCACTAATTCTTATGAAAATGAAATCAGATATCACTGAAGCGGCATCTGCGGATTCACCCATAATATTTTCACCGCATTTTCATCTGCCGGATCATCCTCTTCCTTCTCCAATGATTCCTTCACAAATTTTTCGCCCCTCGCCGGAGCCTTTTTAACTTCATCATTTTCCTGCCACAGGATCTTTTTCTCACCGGATCTTCCGACATAGTCAAATTCCGATGCCTTTGTTCCGTTATCTGTGATAATCTGTCCATCTTCAAACGGAATGACATATGCAACCTCTTTGGACGTAATATACATCACTCTTGCAAATGGATTTATACTCGAATTCATAGATATTCCATATGTGACAGAGTTCTTTGGTTCGCGTACAGCACCAACTGCATCTTTACCTGCTACCGTATTTGTATCTGTGTCTATATCTGTCTGAGGATAAGACAGTCCTGTGGTTCTGCGTTTGCTCTTTACATGTACATACAGTCTGCCATTCTTTAACTGATACACCTCTTCTACCTTTATATCTTCTGCCGCAATCCTTGATAAATGATAAGACTGAAAGCAATCCGAATATAGAACCACGGTCAGCATCATACAGATCAGGAAAACAACTCCGCACACCATAACGATTCTTCTATTTAATTTTCTTGATACTTTTTCAGAAAACTCCCGGAACCCTTTCCACTCCTCGTCTGTGCCTTCTATTTTATCTGTTTCTATCGGAATCTCACCTTCCATTTTTTTCAAATATGTTCTGCACGATTCACATTCTTTTATATGTTCTTCTATTGCATTTCTGCTCTTTTCACTGCATATATCATCCTGATATAACGGCAGCAGGTCTCTTATGATCTCACATGGAATCTTTGCCATTATCTACTCCTCCTTTCCAGAATGTCCTGTATCTTCACCCGAGCCCTGTGATAGGTAACTCTCGCCCATGTCTCCTGTTTTCCAAATATCTGTGCAATCTCTTTATAATTTAATTCGCCAAGTACCTTTAGTGTAAATACCTCTTTATAAGGTTCGTCCAGATAATGAAGGATCTGATAAACCGTCATGGCTTCGTCCTTCCGAAGCATACGTTGTTCGGGTCCATCCGTTTTTCCGTCACTGTATGCCTGTTCTGTCAGTTCCTGATCTGTACGGTGTTTTTTTCTGGTATAAGAAATGTATTCATTCCTGGCAATCTGACACAGCCAGGATTTGATGCTGCATTTTCCCTGAAAATGCTTTACTCCTTTTAGTGCTTTGAAAAATGTCTCCTGTGTGATCTCTTCTGCAATGTGCGGATCCTTACTCATTGCGAGAACGAAATAATACATATCCTGAAAATAGGTTTTATAAATCTCTTCCAACTCAAGCTTCAAGTACCTGTCACCTCCCTTCTGTTATCTATTAGACGCATGAATTCCATTTTTGTTACAGCCTTTTACATTTATTTTAGAATAATCTGCAAAATATGTCTTGCATCCTTTGATATAAAAAACTCCCTGAGCCCCAAAGACTCCGGGAGTTTTATATCTTTATATGTTCGAAAAAGATCACTCTGCCGCAATCACCATCGTCCTGTGGATCTTCTTCCTTACAAACCAGAAGCAGATCACCTGCATGATGATCGTTGCAATCCAGGATACCGGATAAGACAGAAACAAGAAAGTCAGTGATCTGTGTGAAGGGAACAGTCCATAGATCCAGATAATCCGGACTCCGACCGTACCGATGATAGAAAGAATCATCGGTACCGTGGAATATCCCATTCCTCTCAGTGCTCCCGGGAACAGATCCATCAGACCGCACAGGAAATAGGTAACGGTTGTATAAGAAAAGATCTCCATACCGTATTTGATAACATCTGCCTGATTACTGTAAATATGCAGAAGTTCCGGTCCGAATATGTACACACTGCTTCCGAGGATCAAAGTTACCACAACTGAAAGGATCATACAGTCGATCAGAACCCTGTCCATACGTTTTAATTTCTTCACTCCGTAGTTCTGGCTTGTGAAGCTCATACAGGCCTGTGTGAAGGAGTTCACCGACACATATAAGAATCCGAAAATATTATTCGATGCCGTATATCCTGCCATTGCGATCGATCCAAAAGAATTGACCGATGACTGCAGCATCGCATTTGAAATATTGATTACCGTGCTCTGGATTCCCGCCGGAACCCCGACTTCAAAAATCTGCTTCAGATACACGGATCTGATCCGAAGCTTTGCAAGTTGAAGCTGATAGCTGCTCTCTGTGTGATGCAGGCACCGGAGTACCAGGATACAGGATACCAGCTGGGATATAACGGTCGCAATCCCGACGCCTGCTACATCCAGATGAAAACCGATGACCAGGAACAGATTCAATACTGCATTAATCACTCCGGATACGATCAGGAAGATCAACGGACGTTTGGTATCCCCCACTGCCCTTAATATGGCTGCTCCATAGTTATACATCATAAAAAATGGCATACCGCAGAAATAAATCCGCATATAAAGTGTGGATTTGGCAATTACATCATCCGGTGTCCCCATAATTTCCAGTGCGCCTCTGGCAAAGACCACTCCAATCACCGCCATCGCCACTCCGCTTACCAGAGCAAGTGCAATAGCCGTATGTACCGTCTCCGACATTTCTTTTGTTTTTCCGGCCGCATAATATCTCGCTGCAAGTACATTTGCTCCCAATGAGATTCCGATAAAAAGATTGGTAAACACATTGATCAATGCCGTTGTCGAACCCACCGCTGCGAGCGCCTGACTTCCGCTGAAACGTCCCACTACCACGATATCCACCGCATTGAACATCAGCTGTAAGATTCCTGACAGCATCAGTGGTATGGAAAATGAAATCAATTTGTCCATGATGGTTCCATTGCACATATCAATCTCATATTTATTTTTCTTCAAAACAACTCTCTCCTTTTATAGTAATATCTTCAATCAAAGCATAAAGCCGTAATTTTTATTGTAGCATAAATTTATCGTTTGTGAACATTTAATTATTAATTCGTTTTATATGTGTAAAGACATTTTCCTTGACAGAACATCAAAAACAACCTATAATCACTTAGCTTATATGTTTTCATTTACATTCATTGTAAACATCCATATCAGTAAATATAAAAAAGGAGAATACGTATGAATATTCAGCTCTCAGAGCATTTTACCTATAAAAAATTACTTCGTTTTATCCTGCCCTCCATTATTATGATGGTATTCACTTCCATCTACAGTGTGGTGGACGGCATCTTTGTATCGAACTTTGTGGGAAAATCAGCATTTGCTTCCGTGAATCTCATTATGCCTTACCTGATGGGAATCAGTGCACTTGGATTTATGATCGGTACCGGAGGAAGTGCTTTTGTATCAAAAACCCTTGGTGAAGGAAAGAAAGAACTGGCAAATCAGTATTTTTCGATGCTGGTTACGATTGCTGCTATCGGAGGATTTGTGTTATCTGTTCTCAGTTTTATATTTATGAGGCGGATTGTCATGGCATTTGGTGCCGCCGGTGATCTGATTGATTATTGTACCCTTTACGGACGGATCTCCTGCATATCCCTGACCGCCTTCATGCTGCAGAATGTCTTCCAGAGTTTCTTTGTGGCTGCTGGAAAACCCCAGCTTGGACTGAAAGTCATTGTGGCTGCCGGTTGTACAAACATTGTTCTCGATGCCCTGTTCATCGGTGTATTACACTTTGGAATTGCAGGCGCCGCGTTCGCAACCATGACCAGTGAATTTATCGGCGGTCTGCTCCCGGTGGTATATTTCTTCCGTAAGAACGACAGCCTCCTTCACTTTGTAAAACCGGTATTCGACAGACGTGTATTTCTTAAGACCTGCACCAATGGTTCCTCGGAACTCATGACTAACCTGTCCATGTCCTTAGTCAATGCATTATACAATCTCCAGCTCATGAAGATTGCCGGAGAAAATGGTGTTGCTGCTTATGGTGCAGTTATGTACGTCAATTTTATCTTTGTTGCCACCTTTTTAGGCTATGCAATTGGCTGTGCCCCGGTTATCAGCTACCATTATGGTGCTGGAAATCACGCAGAGCTTAAAAATCTGTATAAAAAAAGTATGTCTATCATACTGGTCTGGGGCGTGATCCTGTTCGGTGCCGCACAGTTACTGGCACCTGTTCTGTCTAAGATATTTGTCGGTTACAATACCGGCCTGTACGCTATGACACTGCACGGCTTCCGTGTATATGCCATTGCATTCCTGATCATCGGTATCAATATCTTCGGATCCTCGTTCTTTACTGCACTGAATAACGGCCTGATATCGGCTGTCATCTCATTTCTGAGAACGTTAGTGTTCCAGGTCATCATGGTCCTGACACTTCCACTCTGGTTCGGGATCAACGGTATCTGGAGTGCGATCAGCATTGCGGAGGCGCTGACACTTATCATGACCACTACATTTTTCGTCCGTCAGAAAGACAAGTATCATTACCTGTAAGACAATCTCTTTCAAATGTATAACAATATAAAAAACGTATCTCTGCAATGTTTCCCCACTGTCTGAAAAGGAAGCATCTCAGAGATACGTTTTTTATTTATTAGAACATCTTTTAAAAATTAATATCTTCGATCCTAATTCTCTTCCGCATAGAACACATTCTTATCCAGTGCCTTGTTCTGGTGTGCAACGATTGTTGTACATACGGCATCACCTGTGATATTAACGGCAGTTCTTGTCATATCCAGGATACGGTCGATACCCATGATCAGACCAATTGCCTCAACCGGAAGTCCGACAGAATTGAATACCATTGTCAGTGTTACCAGACCTACACTTGGCACACCGGCCGTACCGATGGATGCAAGTGTTGCAGTTCCGATTACAGTAATATAATCTGTCATACTTAAGTGGATTCCGAATGCCTGTGCGGCAAATACAACGGCTACCCCCTGCATGATCGAAGTACCATCCATATTGATGGTCGCTCCAAGAGGAATGGTGAAAGATGATATCTTCTTAGATACACCCACCTTCTTGGTCAGGGTATCGATTGACAGCGGAATCGTTGCATTTGATGTTGCTGTTGAGAATGCGAAGGCCATAACCGGGAAGAACTTCTTGATAAATTTCAGAGGATTCAGTCCGGTAAATATCTTCAGTAAGATCTGGTATACACCGAAACACTGGATTGCCAGTGCGATCAATACACCGATCATATATTTTGCCAGCGGTACAAATGCACTGAATCCGATGTTTGCAAATGTGCGGCTGATCAGGCAGAAGACACCAATTGGGGCAAGTGCCATGATCATCATCGTCATTTCCATCATGATATCGTTAAACTGGCTGAAGAAGTTCGCAACTGTCTCTGCGCGTTCTCCTAATTTTGCAAGGATCACACCGATGATCAATGCAAATACGATGATCTGCAGCATCTCTCCGCTTGCAAGAGAATTAATCGGGTTATCAGGGATAATATTTAACAGCGTGTCTGTCAATGAAGTAGCCTTCATAGTTTCTACAGATGCTGCATTGGTCTTGATCGTGCTCATGTCCAGTCCCACACCCGGATTGATCAGGTTTCCGACAGACAATGCTACGGTAACCGCAAGTGCTGTTGTTGCCAGATAAAAGATCAGTGTTCTTGCACCGACTGTACCAAGCTTCTTCGTATCCCCGATCGACATACTTCCGCACACAAGCGAACAGAATACCAGTGGTACAACCAACATCTTCATCAGTTTGATAAAGCCTTGTCCGACCACGTACAGTACACCTTCTACGATAATGTCGTCTTTGATATGTCCACTTGGAACCGCATAACATAAAATAATTCCAAATACCGCTCCTGCAAGCAATGCAATAAAAATCTTCGTTGTAAGTCCTATTTTCTTCTTTTCCTTCTTCTGTGTCTCTCCCATATTAGTCCTCCATTCTCTCATCCATATATTCTTTCAGTGAAGCTCTCCAGTCCGGCATCTCGTATACATTGATGATACGAAGGATAAAATTATCCAGGACCGCATATGCTGGTCTTGCAGAAGAAAGATCCGATTCGCTGGTCACTACCGGGCGCAGAGTGATCCTCTTTCCTGCAAGTTTCAAAACTTCCTGCGCAAATTCATAACGATTACATACACCCTGACAGGTTGCATGGTACGTTCCGTATTCATTCGTTTTGATCAGATAAAGAATAATACGTGCCAGGTCTTTTGCACTGGTCGGAGAACCAAACTGATCTGATGCAATCAGAAGTTCATCCTTTGTATCTGCTGCATGAAGTACGCGGTTTACAAAATTATTGCCATTTCCATACACCCAGTTACTGCGCAGGATGAAATGCTTGTGTGTAAATTCCTTTACATAATTCTCCCCTGCTCTCTTGGAACGTCCGTAAACAGTCTTCGGATTTGTGTCATCGAACTCCGTATATGGGGTATGCCGGATTCCGTCAAATACATCATCCGTGGATATCTGTACCATCTTGGCCCCTGTCTTTCTTGCCACAATACTTAAATTTCTTGCTCCCAGCGCATTCACACGGTATGCAAGCTCCGGTTCTTTTTCACAGAGATCTGTATCTGTGACTGCTGCACAGTTGATGATCACATCCGGACGGTTGATCACTCCGAAATTCAGCACCTCATCGGTGTCCGTAATGTCTAATTCTTCCTTATCTGTGTTAAACACTTCCATTTCCAATGGATCCAACACTTCATTGATGGCCGATCCGATCTGTCCGGATGCACCAACAATCCATAATTTTAACATATCTGCTTCCTCCTCATCTGTCGGGACTGGCTGACGCCAGTCTCTCTGCTTTCCTTTTAATATAGCTAGTATACACAAAAAAACCGTCAGTTTCAATTCTTAACCAACGGTCTCAAATCTACTCCTCTATGGTATTTTTTTCCACACATCGGTAATGTCAGCGTTTTTACTGACCTCCTGCACCACTTTTGTGCTGCTTATATGTAGAATATCTTTCCCTTCATTCTGCATAAATACAAACACCGCAAACAGAATCATACAAATAAATGTACGGATTCCCAGGCTTCCCTGTTCTGCCTCTTCCTCACCATACAGTTCACTATAAGATGCCCTGTATCTGGGATGTATTGCCGGTATTCCGGATTCCTGATAGCTGTAACGTGTCTGTTCCAGAAGTTCTCTTCTTCGCTTTTCCGCTTCATTCACATGCGCTCACCTCTGAAACAATATATGAGATATCTGTTTCACTCATGTGCAAAACTTACTGCATACAGGCTCTTTTTCATGTTTTCTAAGAGTTTCTGCTTAACGATCTGCCAGTTCTTTTACGATGTCTTCCCATGTCAGACCTTTTTCTACCATCAGAACCATTGCATGATACAGGAAATCCGCGATCTCATATTTGACTTCTTCCGGATTCGGATTCTTTGCTGCGATCACAACTTCCGTTGCTTCTTCTCCAATTTTTTTCAGGATCTTATCAATTCCCTTATCAAACAGATAATTCGTGTAAGACCCCTCCTTTGGATTCTCTTTACGGTCTACGATCGTGTCATATACCGATTCAAAGATCCGAAGCGGATTCGTCTCATCATAGTCAATTCCTACAAGCGGCTGGAAGAAGCAGGTCGGATTACCGGTATGGCATGCTGCTCCGATCTGATCTACTTTTGCAAGCAATGTATCCAGATCACAGTCAATCGTCAGGGATTTTACATACTGGAAATGACCGCTCGTCTCCCCCTTTACCCAGAGTTTCTGCCGGCTTCTGCTAAAATACGTCATCTTTCCTGTCTTGATCGTCTCATAGAAAGATTCCTCATTCATATATGCCAGCATCAGGATCTCCTGTGTCTTATAATGCTGGACGATGACAGGGATCAGGCCCTGATCATTGGTCTTAAACTGTGAGAACTCCATCATACTCTCAAAAGATGTCATCTTAATTCCTTCTTCCGTACACTTATCTTTGAATGCCACGCAATCAATATCTGTACGGCTTACATATCTTCCCGAAAGCCCCCGGACACCCGGGCATTTCAAAATTTTAAATAACTCTGACTCTTCTTCCGTATCCGTAATGATCACACACGGTACATCTGTTACATTCATAATGGAATTCAGATCCAGTCTGTGCATAAAGACAATTTCACTGCTGTAATCCTGGATCAGATGCTGATGTTTGAACAATGCATCAAAATCATTTAATGATACCGCAAGCTTCTCTTTTCCGAATCTTTTTGCCGCATCCTCAATCAGTTTGACACTATCCGGCTTAGAGAAATTCAGCATTGCCCGTTTTGCACCTGTATACAGAATCTTCTTAATATCTTCCTGGCGTCTGATATTGCCGCCTGCGATCATCGGGATCCTGATCACACGATTGATCCGTTTCATCAATGTGATCGTTTCATCATGTTCTTCATCCGAATCTGAGAGATCCAGCACGATCAGTTCATCTGCACCGTGATCACTGTAATATTTTGCAAGTTCAATTACGTCTTTGGATACAACAGTCGGATCATCAATCCATCTGACCGCTTTCCCGTCTTTTATGAAAATGCAAGGTATTAATCTTTTATAACTCATGTCTGTCCGTCTCCTTTTAGAGGCTTCCCTTTGTGGTCCATGCCTCTTTTATCCTTGGCTCTTCCATTGTCGCCATATCAAGTGCTTTTCCGAACGCTTTAAACAGCGCCTCCGCCTTGTGATGATCGTTGATACCATCCAGAATCTTCAGGTGGATATTCATCATTGCGCTGTAAGAAACTGCGTAAAAGAATTCCCTTACCATCTCAGTATCCATCTCACCCATCTTATCTGACACAAACTCTGCATTATAATTCAGATATGGTCTTCCGGAGAGATCCACCGCACAAAGTGCGAGTGTCTCATCCATTGGAAGCATAAAGTGGCCATAACGTTTGATTCCGGCTTTATCTCCTATTGCTTCCAGAATAGCCTGTCCAAGTACGATTCCCGTATCTTCGATGGTATGATGACTGTCCACTTCCAGATCCCCTTTCGCATGTACCGTCAGATCGAACAATCCGTGTCTTGCAAATCCATTCAACATATGATCAAAAAAACCGATTCCTGTATCAATCTCCGTCTTTCCGGTTCCATCCAGGTTCAGAGTTACCGTAATATCCGTCTCCTTTGTCGTTCTTGTCCTGGTGACTGTTCTGTTCATAGCTCCTCGCCTCCTTATTTTTCTGCTGTCTTCTACTCTTCGCCCTCAAAACGGACTTTGATAGAATTGGCATGTGCCGTCAGCTGCTCTGCCTCGGCAAATGCTTCAATATCTTTATGTATATCGCGTAATGCTTCTTCCGAATATCCGATGATACTTGATTTTTTAATGAAATCATCCACAGAAAGCGGTGAGAAAAATTTTGCTGTACCATTGGTTGGAAGAACATGGTTCGGTCCTGCAAAATAATCTCCCAGTGGTTCACTTGCGTATTCCCCGATAAAGATGGCACCGGCATTCCTTACTTTTGTCATCACATCATATGGATTCTTTGTCTGGATCTCCAGATGTTCGGATGCGATCTCATTTGCAATATCAATCACATCATCCATCGTATCTGCGACCAGGATATAACCGTAGTTGTCCAGTGATTTCCGGATGATCTCACTTCTGGAAAGTTCTTTTAAGAAACCATCCACTTCATCCGATACTTTCCGGGCAAGTTCTTCAGATGTTGTGACCAGGATTGCAGATGCAAGTTCATCATGCTCTGCCTGTGAAAGAAGATCTGCTGCCACAAATCTTGGATTTGCCGTCTCATCTGCAATAACAAGAATCTCGCTTGGTCCGGCAATTGCATCAATGCTTACATAACCATAAACTGCTTTTTTCGCCAGAGCAACATATATATTTCCAGGTCCTACGATCTTGTCGACTTTTGGAATGCTCTCTGTTCCGTATGCCAGAGCAGCAATCGCCTGCGCCCCGCCGACTTTATAGATGACATCCGCGCCGGCTTCATGTGCTGCAACCAGCGTGTTTGGTGTCACTTTTCCATCTTTTCCGGGCGGTGTGACCATCACGATCTCATCAACTCCGGCTACCTTTGCAGGTACAATGTTCATCAATACAGAAGATGGATATACAGCTTTCCCGCCCGGCACATATACACCGACTCTGTGAAGTGGTGTGACTTTCTGTCCCAGGATTGTTCCGTCCGGTTTGCTGTCGAACCAGCTGTACTGTCTCTGTTTTTCATGATACGTACGGATGTTCAGAAGAGCTTTGCGGATGATCTCCACCAGTTTTGGATCTACTTCTTTATATGCCTCTTCAATCTCTTCCTTATTATAGGTATCAGACAATTCCTTTTTAATTTCCTCTAAATTCTTTTCTTCATATAAAGCATTTGCAACTTTCATTTGCTCTTCATCTTTGCTGTTAACAACAACCACAGCCACTTCAAATGGCGCAATAGATGCTGGCCAGATAATTCCTGCCTCATCATTATGCTGTTCTACAACTGCTGCCATCGCTCTTCCTAACCCAAAGCCATAACATCCCATTTCTACTGGATGAAGTTTATTATTTATATCCTGGTATTCCAAACCAAGTGCTTTCGCATATTTTGTACCTAATTTAAATGTATTTCCTACTTCAATTCCTTTATCAAACGTTAATTTCTTTCCACATACAGGACAAATATCTCCTTCCTGTACCTGGGCAATATCCGCAACAGTTTCTACAGTGAAATCTTTCAAATTTACATTTTTAATATGATGATCTGTTTTATTTGCTCCTACAATAAAGTTTTTCATATGACTTATTTCACGATCCATAATAACTGGGCACTCAATTCCAACAGGACCGGCAAACCCAACTTTTGCATGTGTAACACGTTCTACTTCCGCAAAATCTGCCAATTCAATTTCTGTTGCTTTTAACAGTTTCAATACTTTAGTTTCATTTAGTTCTCTATTTCCTCTTAAAAGAAAAGCATATGTTTTTCCATCTACACGATAAATCAATGTCTTAACAAAATCTTTAGCCTGTTTCCCAAAAAATGCCGCAACTTCTTCTATTGTTTTCGCATTTGGTGTTTCCACTGTTTCCATTTCTAATTCTGCTTCATCACTGTCTTTTAAAACATCGACTACTTCTGTAACTTCCAGATTGCTGGAGAAATCACAGCCTTCACATCCAACAACCACATCTTCTCCAATTGGTGTAATTGCCTGGAATTCTTCACTCAAACTTCCTCCCATGGCACCAGTATCAGCCTTAACAATTTTATAAGTTAGATTTAAACGATCCATGATGTTTTTATATGCATTAAACATTTTCATGTAAGATGTATGTAGTCCATCTTCATCTACATCAAAGGAATATGCATCTTTCATAATAAATTCACGTACACGAATCAAGCCATAGCGAGGTCGTGTTTCATCTCTGAATTTTGTTTGAATCTGGTATAGATTATATGGGAAATCCTTATAAGAACTTCCTTTCATAGTTGCCGCAATTGTAAATAGTTCTTCATGAGTAGGCCCCATAACATAACGTTTCTGATAACGATCTTTTAATGCGAACATATTTGCCCCAAATGCTTCTCTACGACCACTTTTTTCATATACTTCCTCTGGAATCAAAACAGGCATCAATAATTCCTGTGCACCTGTTGCATCCATTTCTTCACGTACAATATTTTCAATCTTTTGTAAAACTCTTTTCCCCATTGGCATGATCATATAGATACCAGCACTGCTTTTTTTGATCATTCCTGAACGCACAAGCAGATTTCCACTTGTACTATCTTCATCTTTTGCATTTTCACGAATTGTGTAAAAGAAACTATTACTTAATTTCATACTTTATCCTCTTTTCTTAATAAACTTCTCTTCGATCTTTTACCATGACTTTACGAATCATAGCATCTTTTTCCATTTTACAAGGCACTTTTGCCTTAATGATCTGCATTGGTGTTTTTGCGACTTCCATTACATTTCCATCCATATCA
>OLRK01001195.1_pt1 | contig 23180 bp, 21 predicted proteins | sample 1672911 | NCBI WGS metagenome assembly OLRK01 (sample SAMEA3136736, study PRJEB25190) | human gut metagenome | biome: human gut; feature: human-associated habitat; material: faeces | place: Austria | collected 2013 | reverse complement strand
TCCCCGCCGTTTTCTTCCAGTTTGTTGGACAGCACACAATAAAGCGAAATAAACCACCCACAAGGGGCTGTCTATTTCTCGACAGCCCCTTTATACCTATTCTGCCTTATTGATTTTACTGTACATCCTTGATATTAGCCAAGAAATGGTTGTTGATACATACCCTAAGATTAAATATACCCCTGCATAAATAATAAATAAGATTTCCCCAATCTCAAAAAACGTCCATGTTCCAATCACAAATAATATGGCACACAATAATGGCTGAAACCATGAAACTTTAATGTTCCTACCCGAAAAAATCCCCACACCTATCGACAATATGGGATTAACAACAAAAAACAGTAAAAAGCAAACAGCCATACCACCATCACCTTTTACAAAGGTAATTGCACACCAAGGTAGTAGCAACATTATGAAAGCTGATATAAATATGCAAAAAATATTTTTCCTTACCATCAACATTCTCCCTAATTTAAAGTCTTCTTCCATGTTTGTTTCGGATTTTATTATATTTGAAAAATATGAACAATTCAACCATAGAGAGCGAGGTATAAATCATTATGTATTACAACCAAGATCAGACAGACCGGGCAAATCAAGCCGGCCTTGTTTCTTTCCTGAATCACAAGGGGAACCGCGGCAGGAAACCGGAACATCATTTCCGGAAAATGTCCAGAGCATGGCTGGTGACGCCTGCCAGATCGGGCCGCTCGCAGGTGGCGAAGTGGTAATCCAGATATAACTGGAAGGTTTCGCCGTCCATCCGGTCCACCGCCTCCCGCATAAAGAGGGCGCAGCCGTCGGAGGCCACGTAGTGCAGGCGGGTGACCGGGAAAACGTCCATCAGCTGGTCGATGTCCTCTTTCCGCACCAGTTCAAACAGATCCTTTGGCTGGGAGGAGGCGGCAAAGGTGCGGCCGTCCAGCAGCCCCGTTTTCACGTACTCGGCCACGTCGATGTTGCCCCGGTGGAATCCCTCGTCTAACAGGCAGCCGTCGGAGATGACGTAGGCGGCAAAAAGGATGCCCCCAGGCCTGGTGACGCGGATGGCCTCCCGGATGGCCTGCCGCTTGTGGGCCGGTTCGTACAGATGGTACAGCGGCCCCAAAAGCAGGGTGATGTCGTAGGCGTCATCGGGAAAATCGGAGAGATCCAGGGCATTCCCCTGGGTGACGGTCACCGGTTCCCCAGGCAGCGTGTGTTTCCGGAAGATGTCGATGTTGTGCTCCACCAGCTCCACCGCCTGTACCTCGTAGCCGCGGCGGGCCAGGGCGTGGGAGTAGCGCCCGGTGCCGGCGCCGATTTCCAGGATCCGGTCTCCCGGTTTTAAGTATTTCTCAATATAGCGCATGGTAGTCAAAAACTCCACGGAGCCGTGGCGGGAGGCCAGTCTTTGGTCTTCGTCGTAGTGGTTGTAGTGGTGGATGAGATAGGAATCGGGATTCATAGGGCACCTCCTGGTTCCTCCTGTCTGGCCTGGCGGATCAGGGCGGACAGGAGATGTTCGATCATGGCTTTGGCGCAGGCCTCGTCCAGGGACAGCTTTCCCGTGGATGCGAGGACGGCCATACCGTGGGCGTAGAGGAACAGGTCCAGAAAAACGGCCTTTCCCTGTTCCGGTCCGAGGCCGGTCTGCCTGGCAAATTCCACCGCTTTTTTCTCATTTCCCGGCTCTCGGTAAAAGTCGCCGGGGGCCTTCATATCCAGATCCATGTCACTTAGGAACAGCAGCCGGAACAGATGGGTTTCCTCTCTGGCAAACTGAATGTAGGAGAGAGGGAAGTACAGAGCGGGGGAAACGGCGGCCCGGCGGCCATACCTTTCCGCGTAAGAGCTGTAAAAGGTGAAGGCAAAGTCTAAAAACTCCCGTTTCAGCCCGTCCATGCTCTCATAGCAGGTAAAAATGGGGCGGGTGGAGCAGGAAAGCCGGCTGGCGATGCTGCGGGCGTTAACGGAATCAAAGCCCCTTTCCCTGGTGATGTCCAGGACGGCGTTTAGGATCATGTCTTTGGTGATTTTTGGGGTGGGCGGCATTGTGGGTCTCCTTTCCGAGGGATAGTGGAAAATAAAAGGGGATGATGTGTTACGAATGTTATGTAACTATTGTTGCATAATAAAAAGCAGTTGTCAAGAGGAAAACGCCCCGGCGCCATCCCCGCCAGGGCGTTTTCCTCCCACTCCGTCACCCTTCCTTCTTCAAGGGCAGCCGCACCGTGAAAAAGTTCCGTTTCACGCCGTCGGTGGAGGCGCTTATTTTTCCGCCGTGTTCGGCGGTGATGCACTGGGCGATGGAGAGGCCCAGGCCAAAGCCGGTCACGGAGCCCCGGGAGGGATCTGCCCGGTAGAACCGGTGGAACAGCTGGCCCAGCTCCTCCGGGGCCAGGGGCGTTCCCTCGTTGGCCACCGTGAGCACCGCCTCGGAGCCCTCCCGTTTCAGGCAGGCCTCAATGGAGGTGCCTTCGGCGCTGTACTTGCAGCCGTTGTCCAGAAGGATGGAAAGGAGCTGCCGCAGCTTTCCCTCGTCCCCCTTTACGGTGATGTCCGGCTCAATGGCCCCGGAAATGGATTTCCCCATCTCGAAGGCCAGGGGCTCAAAGGTGGAAATACAGCTCTCCGCCAGGTAGCTGAAATCCACGGGAGTGAGGGAGGACGCCGCCGGCTGTCCCTGGTAGTCGCTGCGGGCCAGCTGCAAAAGCCCTTCCGTCAGCTGTTTCATCCTCCCTGCCTCGGAGTGGATGTGGTCGATCCGCAGCCGGTCGTTCCCGTCCTGGATGTGGGGGGACTGCTTAAGGAGGCTGATGTTGGAGAGGATCACGGTGAGAGGGGTCTTCAGCTCATGGGAGGCATCGGACACAAACTGCTGCTCCATTTTCCAGGCCTGGTCGATGGGTCTGGTGATCCACCGGGACAGGAGGATGGAGAAGGCGAAAAAGGCAGCCAGGGAGAGGACGCCGATGACAGCGGAGTGAAAAACCTGGCTCCGCAGGGCGTACTGTTCCTGGTAAATGTCGGCGAACACGTAGCGTGTCGTCCCGTCCGGCCCTGTGGGCCCCCGGAGACAGCGCAGGTTTAACTCCTTCAAGATTCCCAGATCCTCCGGCATGGCGTCCGCCAGGCTGGTGAGAGAGGAAATGTCCGCCTCCTCCAGGTGGAAAATGCGGTTTTCCACAGTCTGAACCGTCCCGTCGGACCGCTTTTCCGCTACGAGAATGGGAAAATGGCGGTCGGGAGGGGACTGGGTTTCCGTCTCCTGGCGCCTGGAGGTTTCCGGCGCGGCACCGGCGGCCGGTTCGTTTTCCAGATTCCCCGGTTCCAGGCTGTTTTCCCCATTTTCCCCAGTCCCTTCGCCCAATTCGTTTGTTTCGTTTTCCGCCGGGAAATCCGCCTCCCGTTCTTCCGGCCGCTCCCTGTCTGTCCTCCGCCCGCCTCCGGCAAAGGGGGTGTAGCTGTCCTTCAGCTCCATCTGCAAAATCCCCATGCTCTGGTGCTCAAAGTTCGCTTTGGTGGAGAAATACAGGGTGGTAAAGATAATCCCTAAGAATACAGCAGCCGTGGCGGTGAGGATCGCCACGAACTTCCACCGCAGCCGCCGGATCATCTGCCGTCCTCCAGGGTGTAGCCAATGTTGCGCGCCACCCGAACTGTCACGGAGGACTGGAGCAGGGCCAGCTTTTTGCGGATAAAGGAGACGTAGGCCTCCACGCTGTTGGCGTTTACGCTGGAATCGTAGCCCCAGATTTTTAAAAGCAGGGTCTCCTTGGGGATAAAGCAGCCTGCGTTTTTAAACAGGATGGTGAGCATTTCCAGCTCCTTGGAGCTTAAGGTTACGCTTTTTTCTCCCCGGGAGAGCTGAGAGGAGGCGGGATTTAAGGTCAGGTCGCCGAAGGTCAAAAGCTCCGGCACGATGGCAGGCTGGCGGCGCAGAATGGTGCGCAGGCAGGCCAAAAGCTCCTGGTTTTCAAAGGGTTTGGTCAGGTAGTAGTCCGCCCCGGAGTCCAGCCCCTGGACCCGGTCGGCCAGCTCTCCCCGGGCGGTGAGCATGAGTACCGGCACCATGCTTCCGCCGGCCCGCAGGGACCGCAGCACCTGAAAACCGTTCATCTGGGGCAGCATCACGTCCAGGATCACCCCGTCATAGATGCTGCTTTTTGCCAGCTCCAGGCCGTCGTTTCCATTAAACGCCAGATCTGCCTGGTAGCCGGACTGGCCCAAGAGATCCTTCAAGGTCAGGGCCAGCCGTTTTTCATCCTCCACAATCAAAATTCTCATCGCATTCTCCGTTTCCCCGCCGCGGACGGCGGATCGTATGTGTAAGGCCTGTATGCACAGAGGCCTCCTGTTTCATAGTTGTCCTTACTATAATATAACACGCTGAAAAGAACCTGAAATCTGAACTTTTTGTGAATTTCAGGTTCCTTTCAGCTTGGAAAACTATATTGGTTCCGAGAACAGGAGTTATGAACGGAAATGATGTTGGGGTCAAAAGGTATTTTGCCCCCTTTGATACCGGATTGTTTCGCGCTACGTGCTCCCGCAATGCCAGGAAACATTCATAATCCGCTCATTTTTCTATGAAAAATGGTTGCTTATTCATGTTTTTGGCGGGTCCCAAGGTCAAAAATTCTCTTGCAAGCTAGCTTGCATCGGATTTCCAGCCTTTTGACCCTGGTATCAAGGAAATCTGTGAACGAGAGGAGCAGTAATTATATGAAAAGACAGATCGCGGCGCTTTCCCTGGCAGCCGTTTCAGCGGTGACGGCGGTGGCGGTGCCCATGGAGGCGGAGGCGTCCACTAATTTTGAGTTGAGGAAGAAAGTGATCGGAATCTCCGGCATCATGGGGATCACCGACGTATACAGCAATGTGACCAGGGCACAGTTTGCGGAAATGCTGGTGAACGCCTCGGAGTACCGCAACACCACCTCCAACCACAGCACGGTGTCAGTATTTTCAGACGTGCCCAAGGAGAACCAGTACGCCTCCTACGTGCGCATTGCCGCTAACAATGAGTGGATGACAGGCTATCTGGGGGGCGTGTTCCGCCCGGACCGGTACATCACCCTGCAGGAGGCGGCCAGAGGGGTACTGGCCCTCTTAGGCTACACCAACGAGGACTTCACCGGCGATCAGATCGGTGGCCGCATGAGTATGTTTGAATACCTGGATTTAAACGACGACATCGGGAAAAGCGCCGCGGACACCCTGACAAAGGAGGACTGCATCAACCTCTTTTATAACCTCTTAAAGACCCAGCCGAAAAACGGAAACGGCATCTACGGCCAGGTGCTTGGCTGCGAGCTCACCTCCGACGGGGAGATTAACCCCCTGGCCATGGCGGACTACAGCTTAAAGGGGCCGAAGGTGGTCACCGACTGGAGCCGTTTCGTGGAGGATATGCCCTTTGGCATGAGCGACGCCAACTTCTTCGTAAACGGCTACGGGGTGGAGATGGAGACCTTTAAATCCTATTTAAACACCGGATACCTGGTGATCTATTATAATCCCAGCTCCAAGACGGTCTGGGCCTACAGCGAGATGGCGGACGGGGAGTCCGACCGGAACGTGGCAAACGGCTATATCACCCACATTTACTACAATTCCTCCGACGTGATGACCCCCACGGAGGTGGAGTTAGACAACGGGGACCGGTTCCTGCTTTCCACCTCGGAAATGCAGTTCGCCTTCTCCATGTACGGCTCCATCGAGGTGGGAGACCGGATCACCCTCATCTACACCATTTCCACCAGCGGAAATGACGAGGAGACCTACACGGTGGTGGATTACGTGGACGGCGATGTGGACTGATGGAAATCGAAACAGGGAGCGCATAGATTATGGATATGAAAAAAATCATGTTTTTTAAGAAAACCCCGGAACTGCGTGGGGAAAAGACGGAACATCAGAATCCGGAAAAGAAAAAAGGAAAGAAGAAGGGGAGAAAAAAGGTGCTCATCGTCGCCGGAGTGGCGGTGGCGGCGGGAATTGTGGCGCTGGCGTTTCTGCTGCAGAGAAAGCAGACGGCAGGCAGCGGCGCGGCCGCGGAGCAGAAGACGGCCATGGTGCAGCGCCAGACCATTACCTCCACCTTATCCGCCTCCGGCAGCCTGGAGGCCAAGGATTCCTACAACATCACTTCCCTGGTGGAGGGCGAGGTGCTGACGGCGGATTTTGAGGAGGGGGATCAGGTGACGGAGGGCCAGGTGCTCTACCAGATCGACAGCTCCTCCATGGAATCCCAGTTAAATTCCGCAAGCAACAGCCTGGAGCGGGCCAGAGAGAATTACCAGGATGCCCTGGCGGACTACAATGAGGCCCAGTCCCTCTTTTCCGGGAACACCTACAAGTCCACCAGAACGGGCTACATCAAAAACCTCTACATCCAGGCGGGAGACCGGGTGAGCGGCCAGACCACGGTGGCGGATGTCTACGACGACAAGGTGATGAAACTGAAGGTGCCGTTTTTAGCCGGAGACGCCCAGGCCATCACCCCCGGTTCGGAGTGTGCCATCACCCTGACAGACACCGGGGAAATGCTCACTGGCACCGTCACCTCCGTCTCCAACATGGATGAGACCATCACCGGCGGCCGCATTGTGCGCTACGTCCACGTGGAGGCGGTCAACCCAGGAGGACTCACCACCGCCCACACCGCCGTGGTGACCGTGGGAGATCTCACCTGCAGCGAGGAGGGCACCTTTGAGCCGTCGGTGGAGACCACCATGTCGGCGGAGGATTTAAATTCCTCCGTGGAGATCGAGGCCCTTCTGGTGGCGGAAGGGGACTATGTGACCGTGGGGACGCCCCTGTTTCGCATGACCGCCAGCTCCGCGGATAAGCTGATGAGAAACTACGAGAGCAGCCTGGATTCCGCCCAGCAGCAGGTGGAGAACGCGGAAAACAGCATTGAGACCACCCAGGACAACTACGACAACTACACCATCACCGCCCCCATTTCCGGCCAGGTGATCACGAAGAATGTGAATGCGGGAGAGACCATCAGCCGGGATTCCAACTCAGAGGCCACCCTGGCGGTGATCTACGACCTGTCTGCCCTGACCTTTGAGATGTCCATCGACGAGATGGATATTAAGAGCGTGGAGGTGGGACAGAAGGTGGAAATCGTGGCGGACGCCTTTGAAAACGAGACTTTCACCGGCACGGTGACCAATGTAAGCATCAACGGCTCCTACTCCAACGGCGTCACCAACTACCCCGTAACCGTGACCTTAGACGACGCGGGGGAGCTGATCCCTGGTATGAACGTCACCGGAACCATCCTCTTAGACGAGGCGGAGGATGTACTGGCCATCCCGGCAGACTCCCTGATGCGGGGCAACCGGGTGTACGTAAAGGACGCCTCCGCGGCGGAGGAGCCGGGAGTTCCCGCCGGATTTAAGAGCGTGGAGGTGGAAACGGGCCTCATCAGCGACCAGTATGTGGAGATCGTGAGCGGCCTTTCCGAGGGCGACGAGGTCTACGTGGATGAATCCACCGTCAGCGAAGGCAATACCATGATGCCCATGGGCGGCATGGGTGGTATGGGAGGTGCCCCCGGCGGCGGTATGGGCGGCGCTCCCGGCGGTGGCGGCGGCCCCAGAAGATAGGAGGTGCCGTCATGGGAGAAGCACTTATTGAATTAAAAGACATTTACAAGATTTATCAGATGGGAGACGAGGAGGTGCGGGCCAACGACGGCATCACCCTCACCATCTACAAGGGAGAATTCGTGGCCATTGTGGGAAAGTCCGGCAGCGGGAAGTCCACCCTGATGAATATCATCGGGGCCCTGGACGTCCCCACGGATGGCTCCTACTACCTGGGCGGGGAGGACGTAAGCGATATGTCTGACGACCAGCTGGCTGCCATCCGCAACCGGATGATCGGATTCATTTTCCAGCAGTACAACCTGCTGCCGAAACTGAACCTTCTGGAAAACGTGGAGCTGCCCCTTCTCTACGCCGGTGTGGGCCGGGAGGAGCGGCAGGAGCGGGCCATGAAATCCCTGGAGCGGGTGGGCCTTAAGGAAAAGTGGAGGAATATGCCGAACCAGCTCTCCGGCGGCCAGCAGCAGCGGGTGTCCATCGCCCGCGCTCTGGCGGGGGACCCGTCCCTGATTTTAGCCGACGAGCCCACCGGCGCCCTGGATTCCAGGACCAGCAGGGAGGTGCTGGATTTCTTAAAACAGCTCAACCAGGAGGGCAACACCATCGTGATGATCACCCACGACAATTCCATCGCCGTGGAGGCGAAACGGGTGGTGCGCATCTACGACGGAAAGATCAATTTTGACGGGGAAGTGGAGGACTATGCTGCAATCATTTAAAATGGCAATCAAAAGCATCATGGGAAATAAAATGCGCTCCTTTCTCACCATGCTTGGCATCATCATCGGCGTGGCGTCGGTGATCATCCTGGTGAGCATTGTAAACGGCTATATGTCTTCCGTGGTGGACAGTTTCGCCAGCATGGGCGTGAACCAGATCTCGGTGAATGTGATCAACCTGCCATCCCGTTCTCTGGACGTAAACGACACTTATGAGTTTTATGAGGAAAATGGGGACCTGTTCGCCCAGATGACGCCGGTGGTGACCATTTCCACGGTGGTAAAACATGGAAATGACTCCTTAGACGCCACCAACGTGGGCGGCTACAGCGAGGACTACCTGGCCATCAAGGACTATGAGCTGGAAACGGGGCGAAACATCCAGTATTCCGACATCGTCTCCCGGCAGAAGGTGTGCGTGGTGGGCTACTACGTGGCCCACGAGCTGTTTGGCAGCGCGGAGAACGCCCTGGATCAGACGCTGAAGATCAGCGGGGAGGCCTACAAGATCGTGGGAGTGGTGGAGCGGCAGGATGACGAGGACTTAGACGAGGGCGGCAGCGACGACTTCGTCTGGATCCCCTATTCCACCGCCACCAAGCTTTCCAGAAACGGCTCCATCGGCAGCTACATTTTCACCTCCAAGTCCGTGGACGACACGGACGCCTGCAAATCCGCCCTGGAAAGTTTCCTCTACGAGACCTTCCAGAACGACGACCTGTACAATGTAAACGCCAACAGCGAGATGTTGGACTCCTTAAATGAGCAGATCGCCATGATGTCGGGAATGTTAGGCGGCATCGCCGGGATTTCCCTGCTGGTAGCCGGCGTGGGCGTTATGAACATCATGCTGGTGTCGGTGACGGAGCGCACCAGGGAAATCGGCATCCGCAAGGCCCTGGGGGCGAAACGGGGCGTCATCATGCAGCAGTTTGTGATCGAGGCGGCCATGACCAGCTCCATCGGCGGAGTGATCGGGATTCTCTTAGGCTCGGTGGCCACGGTGGTCATCGGAAACGCCATGGGCATCGACTCGCCGCCCACCTTTGGGGCCATCCTCATCTCCTTCAGCGTTTCCGTGGGGATCGGGCTGCTCTTTGGCTATATGCCGGCCAGCCGGGCAGCGAAACTGAATCCCATCGACGCCCTGCGCAGCGAGTAAACGGGAAAAGCCTGCCGGAATCGGGACAAAGCCGGCTGGCATCGGGATAAAAAAGGAAAATAAAAAGGGAACATAAACAAAAAAGGAGCATCCAGCCGTGATGATACGCTGGATGTTCCTTTTTCTTGTGTCGGTTTCGTCTGTACCGGTATTGATTTCACCGGCTTCCGTTCCGCCGCCGGGCCAGGGAAATCAAACCTCCCCGTCCTCGTCGTCCATGATCGCTCCCATATTTCCTGTCACCGTGCTCACCGTCACTACGGCCACAATGAGCACCAGCAGGATGATCAGGGCGAAAAACACCATAATAAAGCTCAAATCCATATTGCCACCGAACCTTTCCGCGCCGCCAGACGCCTCTATTCTTATTTATAGCACAAAAGGAAGGGAGAGTACAGGGGAATTTTAGAAAAAACGCCGGATAAGTTGAAAAAGTGCAGAGGGAATGTTATAATAAGTAGTAATCAATACTACATCTTATAATGAAAGCGTGGAGGCATATGATGAGCTACAAGATTATTGGCGACAGCTGTACGGATCTGACAGAAAAACAGAAACAGGATCCCCATTTTCAGATCATCCCGCTGACCCTGCAGGTGGGAGACACCCAGGTGGTGGACGACGAGACCTTTGACCAGAAATCCTTCCTGGAGCTGGTAAAGGCCTGTCCCGAGTGTCCCAAGACGGCCTGCCCGTCCCCGGAGGCCTTTAAAAAGGCGTATGAGTGCAGCGCCGAAAATATTTTTGTGGTGACCCTCTCGGAGCATTTGAGCGGGACCTACGGCAGCGCGGTGCTGGGAAAGCAGCTCTATGAGGAGGAGCACGGAACAGACAAAAATATCTTTGTGGTGGGCTCCCATTCCGCGTCGCCGGGCCAGTTAAACATTGCCCTCTTTCTCCAGGAGCTGTGCGAGGCGGGGGTTCCCTTTGACGAGATCGTAGAGCGGGTGATGGACTACCGCCTGAAGATGAAGACGTACTTTGTGCTGGAGTCCCTGGACACCCTGAGGAAAAACGGAAGGCTCACAGGCCTGCAGGCCTTTTTTGCCACCGCTCTCAATATCAAGCCGGTGATGGGGGCGGACGAGGGCGTGATCATCAAGCTGGATCAGGCCAGAGGCGTTAACAAAGCGTTAAACCGGATGTGTGACATCGCTCTCAAGGAGGCGGGAGATACCTCCGGAAAACGTCTCGTCATCGCCCACTGCAACAATCCGCAGCGGGCGGAGCTGGTGCGCCGTACCATGTGCGAGCGGGCCCAGTTCCGGGACGTGGTGATCACGGAGACCGCCGGGGTAGCCACCGTTTACGCCAACGACGGCGGGATTATCATCGCTCTTTGACGCGGGCGCAGCCCTGGTATACGCCCCGTTCCTTCAGGCGCCTGGTCAGTGAATTGAGGACCAGGCGCTTGTTTGCGCTCCAGAGAGGGGCGATGAGAAGGCGTTTCGGCCCGTCTCCGGTGATGCGGTGGATTACCACCTCCGGCGGCAGAAGGGCAACGCAGTCGATGACCAGATCCAGGTACTCCTCCAGTGCCATCACCGGAAAGGGCTCCCGCAGATAGAGCTCCCCCAGATCGGTGCCGGAGAGGACGTGGAGCAGCTGGAGCTTGATGCCGTCTATCCCCAGGTCTCCCAGGAATTTCACGGTCTCCAGCATCATTTCCCTGGTCTCTCCCGGCAGGCCCAGGATCACATGGACGATGACCGGGATCCCGGCGGCTTTCAGGCGCCGGAAGGCGTCTAGGAAGGTTTCCAGGGGGTATCCGCGGCGGATGAAACGGGCCGTCTCCGGATGGATGGTCTGCAGCCCCAGCTCCACCCACACCGGCTTGCGGCGGTTTAACCGGGTCAAAAGCCCCAGGACGTCCTCCGGCAGGCAGTCCGGCCTGGTGGCGATGGACAGGGCCGCCACCTCCGGGCAGTCCAGGGCGGAGGAAAACAGCTCCTCCAGGTAGAAAAGAGGGGCGTAGGTGTTGGTGTAGGACTGAAAATAGGCGATGTAGGAGACGTCCCGGTCTCCTAATTTTTTTGCCAGTTTTTCTTTTGCGTTCTCGATCTGCTCCCGGACGGAGGGGCGGCGGGAGGCGGCAAAGTCCCCGGAACCGCCCTCGCTGCAGAAAATGCAGCCCCCCTTACCCAGGGTCCCGTCCCGGTTGGGACAGGTCATGCCCCCGTCTAGGGCCAGCTTGTACACCTTCTTTCCGAAGGTTTCTTTTAAATGAAAGTCCAGGGAGTGGTAGGGCTTTCCGTTCCAGTCTGTCATAGTCGTCTCCTTTCCGCCGCCGCCCGTTAAGGCGATGGTCCGCCGGTTCTGCCTTTTAGCATAGCGGAAATGGGGGGCGGGCGCAAGCGGAAGGCGGGATTTTTCAGAAGAAAGGGGGCGCTGGAAGATATTCCGGTTTGTCAGAGGCGGGAGAGACTGGGGAGTAAAGGGGGAGGGAATATTTTTTGCGAATATTTTTGAGCGTCTTTCATAAAAAATTCTATTGTTCCTCCATAGGCCCTGTGATATAGTTTAAATAACCGGAATCCTGGCAGAGGGAAACCGAGTGCGGAGAAAAAGGAGAGAGAGGCCATGAATGTAGATCAGACGATGGAATTATTGAACGGAGCGAAGGCAGAGGAGCTGTTTTGTGCCCTTTATGGGGCCGGACAGGTGGAGGCGCAGCGGGAGCGCTACGGGACGCTGCTGGAGGGCTATCGGAAAAAATTTGGCGACGGGGACGTGAAACTCTTTTCTTCTCCCGGCCGCACAGAGATCAGCGGCAACCACACAGATCACAACCACGGCAAAGTGCTGGCCGGCAGCATCAACTTAGACTGTGTAGGCGTGGCGGCGGTGAACCATTCCAACAAGGTGCACATCGTGAGCGTCACCTTCGGCCAGGAATTTACCATTGACTTAAATCATCTGGCTCCCAGCCCCAGGAAGGCGGGCACGGAGGACCTGGTGAAGGGACTTTTAAAGGGATTTCAGGAGTCCGGATACGCTGTGGGCGGCTTTAACGCCTACATCACCAGCAACGTGATCAGCTCCGCCGGCGTCAGCTCCTCCGCAGCGTTTGAGATGCTGCTCTGTTCCATGTTAAACACCTTCTTCAACGAGGGCAGAATGAACACGGTAGCCTACGCCCACATTGGAAAATACGCGGAAAACCACTACTGGGACAAGGCGTCCGGCCTGTTGGATCAGATGGCCTGCGCCGTGGGCGGCCTGATCACCATTGACTTTATGGAGCCGTCGGATCCCAAGGTGGAGAAGATCGAATTTGATTTCAGCTCCCAGAACCACAGCCTGATCATCGTGCAGACGGGACGGGGACACGCGGATCTGAGCGCGGACTATTCCTCCATCCCCAACGAGATGAAGAAGGTGGCGGAGTATTTTGGGAAAGAGACCTGCTCGGAGATCAGCGAACAGGAAGTGATCGACAACCTTCCGAAGGTGAGAGCCTACGCCGGAGACCGCTCCGTGATGCGCGCCCTTCACTTCTTTGAGGAGAACAAGCGGGTGGAGACCATGGTGGCGGCGTTAAAGCAGGGGGATTTCGCCCTGTTCTTGGAAAATATCACGGCCTCCGGAAATTCTTCCTGGAAATGGCTTCAGAACTGCTATACCAATTCCAGCTATCAGGAGCAGGGAATTTCGGTGGCGCTGGCTCTGACGGAGCTTTTCATCGCGGAGAAGGGAAAAGGGGCCTGCCGCGTTCACGGCGGCGGATTTGCCGGGGTAATCATGGCCATGCTGCCAAACGACCTGGTGGACGAGTACGTGGCCTATATAGAAAAGGCCCTGGGAGAGGGGACGGCGTACCGCATGAGCATCCGGCCCTACGGTTCCATCTGTGTCAGCGATCTGTGCTGAAAGCACGGATTCTGAAATAGAGAATATCTTTGAAACGGCAATCGCCAGAGGGCGGGAGGTCACAGCAGGGTGACCTCCCGTTTTGTCATGGCGATCAGGCCGTCCTCCCGCATGGATTTTAACTCCCGCACCATAGCGCTGCGGTTGACGGAGAGGAAGTCCGCCAGATCCATCATGGAAAATGGCAGGGTGAAGGCGGGGGAACCGGCCTGGGCGGAGAGCTGGGCGAAGTAGCACATCAGCTTGTCCCGGATGGAGCGCTGGCTTAAAACCTCCACTCGCTCGCTTAAGAGCCTGGATTTCCGGGAAAGGATGGAGAGGATGTTCTGCACCAGGTCTAGGTGGCGGGGACAGGCGCAGCGGCAGGGCCGGATCATTTTTTCATAATTTAAAAACAGCACCTGGCAGGGGCCGTCGCAGACCACGTGGACGGCCCCCAGGCTTTCCGTGTGAAAATCCAGGCCGGCCCCAAAGATCCCCCCTTCTCCCAGGGATTCCAGGATGGTACGGCTGCCGCTTGCCTCGTAGCGGACTACGGAGGCGTTTCCGGAGAGCAGGATGGCGGCGGACGCCTGGCCGTCGGAGTAGGAGTACATGGTCCGTCCCGCCGGATATTCCCGGCGCCTGGCTTCCAGGCAGGGCAGCATCTGCTCCGCCTGTTCCGGGGCGATGCCGGCAAAGAGCTGGTTTTCCTCAAGTCGCATAAAAATTCACCTCCCATTGCCCAAAAGATTATCACAAAAATGGTGCAAATGCAACAGACAAAACCTTCCTCCTGTGCTACAATGAACCCATAAGCGAAAGGGAAAAACACCACCGTTTCGCCGATGAGCGCAGGATGCCTGCGAATACTCATGAGAGAAAGAAGAATAGGAAAGGAGATCAATACAATGAAAAAGTATGTTTGCGATGTTTGCGGTTACATTTACGATCCGGAGGCTGGCGATCCCGATAACGGCGTAGCAGCAGGAACGGCCTGGGAGGATGTACCGGAGGATTGGGTATGCCCGCTGTGCGGCGTTGGCAAGGATCAGTTCTCTGAGGAGTAATGGGAAGATCTTTAAAATTTGTAAAAAGTTGTGAAATGAGACGGGGCGGCCGCTGGAGTGCCAGGGGCTGGCCCCGTTTTTGTGTCAGCATGAAACGGCGTCCCTTGTGATACAAAAGCCTCCGGCGGGAGCGCACACTTTTTATATTCCCGCTGGGGATAGGAAAAGGCGGTTCGCGGCGCAACCTCCTTTCACAGCCATTTCAGGATTTTTCGGCGTACCCACAACCGGCTGCCCTCCCCGCCGCCCCATCCTCCCGTTTTTCGAAACAAACATTTCAAATAACTCCCACTTTTGAAACAAATATGAAAATAACAATTCTAATCCTGAAAAACCAGGCAACTCGCTGAAAATATACCCTCAAAAACTTGTATTTTGCCCAATGGCTGAACGATTCAGATAACTATATAATGAATTTACATCCCCGCCCCGCCGGGAAAGCCGGAGAGAAGAACGGCGAATATCCGGCGGCAGGGAATCGTGGGGGTGGAAAAGGGAAATGATAAGCATGGCGGCCAAGGGCTGCGATGTTTTGGAGTATAGAGGAAGTGACCATGGCGAATATCGGTATCTTTTTACCTAGGCAGAATATGTTGGAGTGTGCTGAGCGGGTAGTTCGGGAGGAGGAGCGGAGGATACGGGTAATGAGGGCCGTGAGGGACGAGGAGGCAGCGGAGGCGGCGGCAGAAGTGGCCGCGGACGGCGTCCAGGTCCTGGTGGCCCAGGGCTTTCAGGCGAAGGCCGTGAAGGAGCGGGAGATCCTCCCGGTGGTGGAGCTGCCCTTCTCCACGGCGGATCTGGGCCTGGCCGTGCGGAAGATCAGAGAACGGCTGGGGACTGAGCGTCCGGTGATCGCCTTTGTGGGGGCGGAATCCCTCTTTCCCCACCGGGAAGGTCTGGAGGAGCTGTTTGGCTTTCGGCTGCGCCTTTACGGGGCGAGCGGTTCGGAGGAAGTGCCAAAGCTCATCCGGAAGGCGGCCTTTGAGGGGGCGGACGGCCTAGCTTTAGATGTGGGGGATGAGCAGGATGAGCTTCGGATCCAGGCGGCAGAGGAGACCTTCCCCGGCGCCTGGGTCCAAATAGAGACGGGGACGGATTCCATCCGGGCAGCCCTGGACGGGGCGGAGCGCCTGGGAGAAAGCCTGGAGCGGGAGCGAAACAACAGCGCCCGGCTCACGGCCATCCTGGATCTGTCCTTTAACGGCGTGATCCGTTTAAACAACCGCCGGGAGATCGTGGCGGTAAACCGGGTAATCGAGACAGTATTGGGAAAGAAGGCAGCGGAGGTAGTGGGGACACCGGTGGAAAAGGTAATGCAGGGGATCGACAGGGACAGCATTGAGGAGATTTTAAACGGGGGACAGGAGCTTTTTGCCGGCTCCGTAAACGTAAACGGGGCGGTGCTCCTGGTGGCCGGAGCCCCTCTGTGGCTGGGAAATGAGATCAACGGGGCCGTGCTCATCTGCCGCCGGGTCCGCGCAGAGGACGGGGCGGAGAAAAGGAGGCGGGAGGACCGGGAGAACTCCGGCTACGTGGCAGTTGGAAATTTTGACCAGATCGCCCGCACCGGCCCGGCCATGAGGCGCTGTATGCAGACGGCCCGCCTTTACGCCTGCTCCCGCAGCCCCATTCTCCTGCGGGGGGAAACGGGCACGGAGGTGGAGCTGTTCGCGGAGGCCATCCACAACAACAGCGTCCAGAAAAACGGTCCCTTCGTGACCGTAAACTGCGGCGCCGTCCCGGAGGAGGAACAGGCGGCCGTCCTGTTCGGAAAATATGACTTAAGGCACAAGGAGTGGGAGACGGAAGGGGCTATGGGAGCCGCCTCCTGCGGGACGGTATTCCTCCAGGAGGTGGAGCGGCTCTCCCCGGGAAACCAGTTTCTCCTGCTCGCGGCCATTTCCAGGCAGATGTACTGGAACCGGGAATCCATGGTGCGGAGAAACCTTTCGGTGCGGGTCATCGTCTCCTCCCAGGAGGAGCTGGAGCCGTTGGTGAGCCGCGGACAGTTCCGCCGGGACCTCTACCATCTGCTTAGGGCCATGGAGCTTCGCATCCCCCCGCTGCGGGAGGAACGGGAGGAGATCTCCCGCCTGGCCAGGGCCTATGTGGGCGGCTACCTGGAGCGGTATTCCAAATATATGGAGGTGGACGAGGCGGCATACCTGGCCCTGGAGGAATTTCCCTGGGAGGGGAACCTATTGCAGCTGGACCGGTTCTGCGAGCGCCTGGTGTTAGGCTCCAGGCGGAGGCGGATCGACGAAAGCTTTATGAGAACGCTGATGGAGGAGCTGTATCCGGAGCCGGAGACAGAGGGAAATGAAAGAAAACCAGCCCTCTGGCGGGATCCGGAGGCGGAAACCATCGCCAGAGCGCTGGAAGAATGCGCCGGCAACCGGGCCAGGGCGGCCCAGAGCTTGGGGATCAGCGTGACCACCCTGTGGCGCAGGATGAAGAAATACGGAATTTCCGAAAAATACGGAGTGTGACGGCGGCCGCCGGTCCGGGATCATTTCCCGGAGCCGAATTGGGCCGCCTTTGCCCGTTCCTTATTCAGCTGGCTGCTCAAAAGCTTGTCTAAGTAGATGGACTTAAACTGCTTGCTGGCCAGGGCCTGCTTTAAGGGCGGCATTTTTAAGATTGCCCCGAAGATCTGGGCCATGGCCCGGTGGTTGGCAAAATACTCGTCGTCAAAGAGGAGGTTTTGCAGGGTGCCCTTTTCGATGGCCTGGAGGACGAACCGGTGGGTGCTGTTGACCGGGGTGATGATCTGGATGGGGCGCCGCTCTAAGTGGATGGCTTTGGTGGGGCAGTTTCTGGCGCAGACGCCGCAGCCTAAGCACATTTCCTCGTTTACCACCGCCCGCTTTTTGCCGGTGGTTTCCTCCGTCACCATCCGGATGGCGCCGATGGGGCAGACCTTGGCGCATTTTCCGCAGCCCACGCAGGTGTCCTCCGTGACCTTGGGAATGTAGTTTGTGGTGGCCACCGGCTGGGCAGGGGCGAACCGGCGGGCGGCCTGGAGGGCCTCACAGCAGCAGCCGCAGCAGTTGCAGATGAAGGCGGGATTTTCCCGGACATTTTCCCCGATCTGCACCAGGTTGGCGGCGTAGGAGCGCTCCAGGGCGTCCAGGGCCTCCTCCTTGGAAATCAGCTTGGCGTGGCCGCCGTGTTCCGCCAGGGAACGGGCCACGTTTCCGAAGGTGAGGCACACGTCCCAGGGGGCGTCGATCTCGCAGGGGTGTCCCGCGTGGAACGCCTTGTGGCGGCAGTAGCATAAGCCCAGGCCGATGTACTCCGCCTCATCCACGATGTGGGTGGCCCGCTCGTAGTCTAGGATGTGGTTCATCTGGTCGTTGGTGAGCACCGGCTCCTGGACGTAGACGCGGCCCAGCTTTGTCTCCGTGGCGTAGAATAAATCCTTTACGAAGTCCTCCTCCACGTTCATGTACTGGTAGTAGAGCTCACTTAAATATTTCTGGTCAATGTCTCCCCGGGTCCGCATGAGGGCGAACTCGATAAACCCGGCCATAGGCGGCGGCATCACGAATTTGCGAACGCCGTTGTGCTCTGAGTCCACTAGCAGGGCTTTCTCGCATAGGTGATCCAGCACCTTCTCCGCCTTTGCTTCAGAAGTATTCCAGATGCGGGCGGCCCGCTTGATGGTAAAGGGGCGGACGGGCAGCATGGCCATGACTTTCGCTTCTTTTTCTGTAAACAGCACCTGGAGGATCTTATAGAAGGTCTCCGAGGCGGGAGCGCCCTGGGTAAACCAGTTGATCCGCTCCTCCAGGCTCTTGTAGGCATTTTTCGAGGTGATATGTCCCATAGTATTGCTCCTCTCATGATCATTTTGGGAAAATAAACGGTTCCCGCCATATGAAAAAAAGCCCGGTGCGGATGCCGCGGCCGGGCGGTTACAGTGTTCCCATTATACCACGTGCACTAAATTCGTGAAAGACCTCATTAAGTGCCCGGGTATATGTTCTCACTAGGCTCGTGAAAAACCTCGCCAAGTGTTCACATTATACCACGTTTTTTTTCTGCGGGAAAGGCCTTAAGGCTTTCCGGAACTGGAAATAAAACAGGGTGGCGGTGAAGGTCACCGCGAGGATGTCAGCGATGGGCTCCGCCATATAAATGGCGCGGGTCTGGGCCTCCGGGCTGGAGGAAAACAGCAGGGGCATGGCGTAAATCAGGGGGATCAGCAGCACAAATTTCCGCACCACCGCCACGGCGATGGAGGCCTTGGCGTTTCCCAGGGAGTTGAAGGTCATCTGGCAGGCCATCTGTACGCCGAACAGGAACATCCCCGCCATATAGATCCGCAGGGCCCCGCTGGAAAACTCCACCAGCTCCGGGTTGGAGGTGAAAATGCCCGCAAAAAGATGGGGCGCCAGCTCCACGGAGAGCCACAGCAGAAGGCTGTAGATCACACTGCATTTCAGGAGCAGGAAGAAGGCGTCCTTCACCCGCTTGCCGTTTCCCGCCCCATAGTTGTAGCTGATGATGGGCTGGGCGCCCTGGCCCAGGCCCTGGAGGGGCAGCATGGCAAACTGCATCACGCTGCTTAAGATGGTCATGGCCCCCACGGCGATGTCGCCGCCGTACTTTAACAGGGAGGAGTTAAAGCAGACGGAGAGAATGCTCTCGCTGGTCTGCATAATAAAGGTGGCCAGCCCCAGGGCCACGCAGGGGAGAATGACGGGGGCGCTTAACCGCAGATTTTCCCTGCGGATCCGCAGCACCGTCTTTTTCCCAAAGAGGAAGGCCAACACCCAGATGCAGGACACCGCCTGGGAGAGAATGGTGGCCAGGGCTGCGCCGGGCACGCCCATGTCAAACACGAAGATAAATACCGGGTCCAGCACGATGTTGCAGACGGCCCCGATGAGGACGGAGAGCATTCCCGTTTTCGCGAATCCCTGGGCGGTGATAAAGGCATTCATGCCCAGGGTGAGCTGGACGAAAAGGGTGCCGCAGGCGTAGATATTCATGTAGCTCACGGCGTAGCCGATGGTGTTTTCGCTGGCTCCGAAGGTCAGGAGTAGCGGGCGGCTCCAGGCAAGGAGGACGGCCGTAAGTCCCAGGGAGATAAGAACCAGCAGGGTAAAGCAGTTTCCAAGGATGCTTTCCGCCGTCTTCTGATCATTTTTCCCCATGTAGATGGAGGCTCTGGGGGAGCCGCCGTAGCCCACCAGGGAGGCGAAGGCGGATACCACCATAATGATGGGCATACAGACCCCCACTCCCGTCAGGGCCATGGCTCCCTCCCCGGGGATGTGGCCGATGTAGATCCGGTCTACGATGTTGTAGAGCATATTGATGAGCTGGGCGGCTACGGTGGGAAGGGCCAGTTTGGCTAAAAGGCCGCCGATGGGCTCTGTTCCGAGAAATGTTTTGCTGTCTGCCATAATATCATTTCCTTTCTGCCGAAGTATATTTTTCCGCGTTTTCAAACAGCCGGTGGTTTAAGCTGGCGTAGAGGAGGCGTTCTTCCTGGGAAAAGCCCTCAAAGAGGCGCTCCTGAAACTGCCCTCTGGCGCCGGAGATGGCCGCTGTGACCGGCTCCGCCTCCGGCGTCAGGGAGAGGTGGATCAGCCTGCGGTCCCTCGTATCCGGGGTTCTGGTTAAAAATCCCTTTTGAATCAGGGTTTCCACCGCCTGGGAGACGTTTCCCTTCTGCAGCATCCGCAGCTCCACAATGTCCCTGGCGGTGTCCTTGCCGGGATTGTTGTGAAGAAAGGCGATGATGTCCGTTTCGATCTGGGTCAGGCCGTACTGGGCGCAGACCTGGCGGATCATGGTTTCATAAAGCCGGATCATCCGGCGGATGCCTAAGAGCAGCTCGGTATTTTGGGGCATAGACAGATTCCTCCTCTGGATTTCATTTGTGTAAAAAAAGTTCTTTTCAAAACTGTTCTGACAAGAAGTAATTATAGCGCGGGGGATGGGAAATGGCAAGAGGGAACATGAAATAAAAATGTTACATCATGACCGAAGGCTCATTTTATATACCGGTCTCATTGCCGCCGGAAAGGTGTTTCCCCCACCTGGAGGAAATGGATACTTCCTGCCGGGAACGGCTGAAAATCATTGAAAAAGCCATAATACAGCAAACGGGTGTCACAAAAACCCGGAAGGTTGCCGTCCAGATGGCATAAGATGCGTTTCATGAACTCTATCCGCAGCAGGGACGAAAAAAAACCCTGCTGCCGGAAAACAGAACCGGAAGCAGGGGCTTTCTGTATATAGGGTAATTCAGTCAGGTTATCCGGAATTTTCCAGCCAGGGTAGTTCCGAAGGGTACGCTGCTTGGTGTGGAACGGGAGGTTAAAGTCTCCCCTTCCATTCCCGGAAGGCGAATTTATTTGGGATCGTCAATCTTTGCGGAACATGGCATTTCCATTCCGTATGCTGTCCATAGCGGCATTCTGCCTCTCCTTTGCCGACTCCAAGTCCTTAAAATCTCCCAAATCCGTCAGAAAAACATTTGAAACGTCCACCCTGGCGCCCTGGTTTTCCTGCTGGCCCCGGATGGTGGCGGGAATTTCCCCATCCAGCTGTCCGCGGATACTCCGTGCCCGGAGCAGGCAAACCTGTTCCAGCGTGTTCACTGCCAGCTGATGATCTTCAAAGGAGCAAAACGCAGTTGGATCTTTTTGGACATAGGGCGCGATCAATTTTTCCGCTTGCCGGAGGGTGACTTCAAATTGTCCGTTTTCAAAATATTCCGAAAGCAGCTTATGGAAATACGTATGATATTGGGCAAAATATTCAGGGTGTTTCATTATGTTGTGGTAAAGCGGGCGATTCAGCATGACCTCACCTTCTGCTGGGGTGTTAATGGGGTAGTTGATGAGGATATTGGGATCTTTTATAGGATCAGTCATGCCCAGAGCATAGGTGCCGAAGGCCAGATTGTAATCCCAGGGCAGAATACTGAGGACTCCGTTTTCCTCATACAAAAAGTAATTGTGACCGGTATGCCCCAGATAACTGTCCCAATTCATCACGAAAACCTGCACGGTGAAATAGCGCAGTACCTCGTCCACATTGATCGCGGCCTCCAGGTTTTCTCCTGACGAAAGAATCTCAAGGGCTTCGATCACCCGTTTCTGATCAGCCTCCGAAACCTTAAATTTAGCATTTTCAAAGATGCCGGGATAACTTTCCGGATTATCATCAATATATTTCAGCGCCACATCGGCGTTTTCCGCATTCAGGGAACGGTAGTCCGGCTTATACAGTTTTCCGTAATCTCTCCCGAAATTCCGGTGGGCAAAGGCTTCTTCCGGCTCCTCAATGGCCAGGAACAGGCCCCAGTCCTCTCCGTTGACCGTCACCCAGGTATAGCTGCAAAGCGGCGTAAACACCTCCATAAACGCCATCATATCATAAGCGATATACGTTTTCAGATAGCTGTTGTCCTGAAAGGACGCGTCTAATGAGAATTTGTCCAGTCCATAGTAATTTCCGCCGTCGAGAAACTGGTCAAATTCCAGTTTAAGACTGTAGCGGGAGAGGTCGTATTCCTCTGTAAGACGCAGAGAATTGTTGCCCTTTGCCCGCAGTCCAACATTGTGAAATTTCTCTCCGTCGATTTCAACAGCGCAGGAAACGTATTCTTCCTTTTCCGCGTTCTCGACAAATGCAGCCCAGTCCGCAATTTGAATATCAACCGTATGAACGCGGCTGTCATCAAACAGCCGGTTCGTATATCCCGGATTAGCGCTGGCTTTAGGAATCCCCAGCTGTTCCCCGAACATCATCAATATTGCGATCAGGGCCGCAAAAACTGCAGCGCCAATGCAAATCCAGTCGATGTATTTATGCTTTACCATAATCTTATCCCATGTAATCACCATTGTAGGAAACAAGTACGACCCGGGAAACGCCGGACATCGCTTCCAGCTCATTCACAAAGGCGCTGTTGTCGTCTTTTAGCCGGACTTCATAATTGAGTTCCACACAGCCATGATTCACGCTTTTGCTCTTTAGGTTCAGCCGTTTGACCTGAGATTTCACGAAAATGCGTGTCTGTTCTTCCATGTCCCTGTTTTCGCAGTGTACCACCAAAATGTATGGGGAATCTACGGTTTTCTTTTTGGAGAAAACAAACAGTACCACTCCGATAAAAATGCTTCCGAACACCGCCAGCGGAATCAGGCCCGCCGCCAGCACAATCCCTACGGCGATGGCCCAGAACAGGAAAGCAATATCCATGGGTTCCTTAATAGCCGTGCGGAAACGGACAATGGACAATGCGCCCACCATGCCCAGGGACAGCACAACATTGCTCACTACCGCCAGAATCAGTAACGTAGTGATAAGGGATAAGGCAATGAGCGTCACGCCGAAACTCGCCGAGTACATTACCCCGCTGTAACTTTTCTTATAGATGAAAAAGATGAACAATCCCAGCAGGAAAGCCAGGGTCAATGCAATTATCATATCCAACATGGAGATTCCGGTGATGTTCTCTAAAAAGCTGGATTTAAAAATATCCTGAAAAGTCATGGCAGCTATCCTTTCTATTTTTTCAGTCGTACCGCCGGCACAGGGCATATTTGGAACAGGCGGCTGCCTGTTTTCCCGGTATTTGTACCGCCATGCGGACAATCTCCGGCAAAAACGCGTCGAATTTAACCTCCAGCACGGTGCCGGGCTCCATGGCGCGCAGATAAAAATTTTCCGCGTTTAAAAAATCCACATTTCCAAGGCCAGTGCGGATGTCTCGGTCTAAGGTAATCCGCACATTGCCCGGTGCATA
>OLRK01001185.1_pt1 | contig 23323 bp, 26 predicted proteins | sample 1672911 | NCBI WGS metagenome assembly OLRK01 (sample SAMEA3136736, study PRJEB25190) | human gut metagenome | biome: human gut; feature: human-associated habitat; material: faeces | place: Austria | collected 2013 | reverse complement strand
GCGCCTCCCGCCGGAGGCTTTTGTGTCATAGGGAACGCAGTTTCCTGTGACACAAGTAAAAAGGCCGCAGGTCATCTTCAGGATCCTTCCCGAAAAATAGCCTGCGGCCTTGCCGCGCTGTTTCTATATTCTACTTTCTCTTTGATTCGTTTCCCGAATCCGGGCGTTTCCCCTCCGGTTCCAGTGCCGGTCAGTCCAGCCCTTCTCCCGGACGCCTCTTGGTGCCTAACATCCGGCTTTCCTCCACATCCATGGCGAAGGTGGAGTTGATCTTCTGCTGGATGGCGATGTAGGTTCTGATCTCCTCCGCCGAAAACCCGTCCAGGCTGTGAAAGGTCCGCTGGTAGCACCGCTCCTCAAACTGGCGGTGGTTTTCGTAGATGGCGTTCCCCTCGTCGGTGAGGTACAGGTTGTAGAGCCGGTTGTTCACCTCGTTTCGCTCCTGGCGCACCCAGCCCTTTTCCTTCAGCTTACGGATGAGCTGTGAGGAAGCGCTGCCTGTCTTTCCGAAGGATTTGGAGATTTCTGACGCGGTGATCCCCGGATGGTTTCCGATCATCTTGATCATCTGGGACTCTGCCTGAAACAGGATGATCCCATTGTAGTTGTGAAGGAGGGAATCATACTCCTCTGTCAGATCGCACCCCCGGTCGAATTCATCAATCAGTTCCATAAATAATTGATAACGCTGTTCATTTTCCATATTCATTTCCCTCCGGATATATTGGGCAGACGCCAATTATTCCCATTATATCATGGTCATGCGGCTCATGCAAGACTTTGATGGGACGGGCTCTCCGCCTCCTCTGCCCTCTCGTCTCCGGCGTTTAAGCGGTACACTCCGAGGAGAATGAGGGCGGAACCCAAAAGCTGCGCCAGCCCGAACGGCTCTCCTGACACCAGCACCCCGGCGGCAATGGACACCACGGTGGAAATGCTGGCAAAGGAGGCGGAGCGCCTGGCCTCGATTTTTCCGGCGCTGTAGTTGATGAGCATGAAGGCGGCCACCGACGAGATCAGGGATAAATAGATCACCGCCAGCAGAAAATCTGCCCGCCCGCAGCGGACAATCTCCGCCGCGATGGCCGCCCCGTCAAACCGCAGCTGGGCGGCTGCGGCCACGGTGAAGAAGGCCCCGCCCACCAGAAACATCACGTACGTCCGCTCAAAGGCCGTAAACTCCTCCGACAGTTTCCGGCTGCACACCATAAACAGGGAGCTGGCAAACACCGCCCCGATTAAGAGCAGGATTCCCTTGGCGGACACCACTCCCGCCTCGCTGCCGGAAAGGGAAATCACCGCCACACCAATGAAGGAGCAGACGGCCCAGCCCACCTGGCGCAGGCCGCATTTTTCCCCCAGGAGGAAAATCCCCAGAAACAGGGTGGCCAGAGGAATAAGGGCGATCATGGTCCCGGCGAAGGAGGAATTGGTAAACTTGATGCCGTAGCTCTCGCAGAGGAAATAGATCACCGGCTGCAAGATGCCAAGAGGCAGGAGCCTGGCGGGCCGCTTGCCTTTTAGCCGCAGCTTTACCGCTCCCACCGCCACCAGGGCCGTCATAAACACCAGGGAAAACAGGAACCGGGCCGCCAAAAGCACCAGCGGCTCCGCCGCGTCCATGGCGATCTTGGACGCCAGAAAGCTGAAACCGAAAATGGCGTTGCCGCAGAGAGCGGCGGCGCAGGCCTTTCGCTCCATCCTCTTTTTTCCCTCAGGGCTGGCAGAACCCGCCCCGCCGTTTCCCCCCGCGGCGCCAGCTCCCAGCCCATCCTTTTGTAACTTCTCCATATGAGTATAACCTCCCCTTTTTCTTTACGCTACAGTCCCTTAATGATTAATAGACTTAATAGCATCATAGCCGGGACAAGGGAAATTGTCAACTGGGAAACAGAGATTTTAGACGGGCGGAAACCAGTGCCGGAAACCAGAACCAGACGGAAACCAGTGCCGGAAACTTTTGTGCCACAGACAAAAAACGGACTCCGAAGAATCCGTTTTTTGCAGGCTGATCCGCTTGAGTGGCAAATCCATTTCCGGGCAAAACCGCATTTCACCCACCGGTCATTTCCCTTTATCCGCGGACCAGGGATTTCCGGTAGATTTCCCGCACTTCCTCCTCTGTCAGCTCAAAGGGGGCGTTTTTGATATTTTTCGCCTGTACGGCGATGGCGGCGTAGCGCAGGGCCTCCTCCTCCGTGAGGGGCGGCTCCGGGCCCAGGAGGGCTTTCAGCATTTCTCCCAACTCCTCCACAGAGTTCATGGAGAGGGCCTCCAGGATGTCCGCCGTCTTTTCCGGCATCCGCTCCGCGGCGATCTTTAAAAATTCCGCCATCAGCAGGCCGTTGGCACGGCCGTGGTCCGTCCCGTGGAAGTAGGTGAGCTCATAGCCCATGGAGTGGACGGCGGTGGTGCCGCTGTGGGCGATGACCATGCCGCCGATGGTGGAGGCGCAGAGCAGCTCCTCCCGCACCTCCAGGGGCAGCTCCGTCTGTCCGTCCCAGGAAAGAAGGGCCTCCAGACAGAGGCGAAACCTCCGGATGCCTTCTTTTGCCAGGGCGTCGCTGATGACGGTGGCCCGCTTGGAAATCATTCCCTCCACGTTGTGGGAAAGGGCGTCCACGGCGGTGTGGATGGTGGTGGCACGGCCCAGGGACTTCATATAGCCCGCGTCCAGGAAGGCCACCGTGGGAAACAGCAGGTCAGAGGCCACGCTGGTCTTGGTCTCCTTGGCGTCGTTGGTCAAAATGGCGTACTGGGTCACCTCGGAGCCGGTGCCGGCGGTGGTGGGGATCATGGCCATGGGCGGCAGGCAGTCCTCATAAGAGCCGCTAAACAGGTTCTCCTCCTTCACCTCCTGGCTGTACAGCAGGGCGATGGCCTTGGCGGAGTCCATGGGGGATCCGCCGCCGATGCCGATGACAAAGTCTGCCCCGCAGGCCCGCATCCGCTCCGCGCCGCGGTAAACCACCTCGATGGTGGGGTTGCTCATAATCTCGTCAAACACTTCCCAGGAAAGGCCGGCCTCCGTCAGGGCGGCGGTCACGTCGTCCAGGGAACCGTTTTTCCGGGCGGAGTGCTTTCCTGTTACAATAAACGCTTTCGTCCCCAGAGAGGCAAAGACCGCGGCGCTCCGGCGGACGCAGCCCTCGCCCTGGATGAGGCGGGTGGGCATATAAAAGGAATAGTTCATCTGGTATTTCCTCCTGTTTTTTATTTTCCTGCGTACTCTAAGTATTCTATTTCCCAACGATGACGTTGATGGGGTTTCCGTCCATGTAGGCCTTAATGTTGGCGGCAGTCAGGTCTAAGAGGCGCTGTCTCGTCTCCAGACCTCTCCAGCCCATGTGAGGGGTGAGAAGGACGTTGTCCATGGTGTAAAGGGGATTGTCCTCCTTTGGCGGCTCCTCCTCCTGCACATCCAGGCCGGCCCCGGCGATGACGCCGTCCTGAAGGGCTTTAATCAGGGCCTTTTCGTCGATAAGGGCGCCTCTGGCGGTGTTGATCAAAAAGGCGGTGGGTTTCATCATGGCCAGCTTTTCCCCGTCGATCATGTGGCGGGTCTCCTCCGTCAGGGGAGAGTGAAGGGAAATATAATCGCTCTCCCGCAGCAGTTCCTCTAAGGACACGTAGCGGATCCCATCCACCTCTCCCCGCTTGCTGCGGGAATAGGCCAGAATCTCCATATCCATGGCCTTCGCCACCCGGATGACCTCCATCCCGATGTGGCCGGCGCCCACCACGCCCAGGACTTTGCCGTTTACCTCACGGTGGTCTACCATCAGCCGCTTGGTGAAGTTGTCGTGGTTGCCCTCAAAGAGCATCCGCTGCTGCTTTACCATGGAGCTGCTTAAATTCAAAATCATCATAATCACGGTGTGGGCCACCCGCTGAGAGGAGTAGGACGGCACGTTGCAGACCATGATGCCACGCTCCTTACAGGCCTCTAAGTCGATGTTGTTGTAGCCGGTGCCGGCCTCACAGATGATTTTCACACTCTCCGGCAGGCGGCGGATCAGCTCGCCGGACACCGGCAGCTCCTTGGTCACCAGCACCTCAGCCCCCTGGGCGCGGGCCTCCATCTCTCCTTCCGTGCTGTCCCGGTAAATCTCCACCTCTCCCTCTACCACAGAGAAGTCCAAACGGTGGTCATAGTCCATCTTTTCCGCGTTTACGATTACAATTTTTCTGCTCATCTTTTCCTCCCAATCTCCCGCCCGACATGAATCATTTGACGGCTAATAACGTTTCACGTCAGCCAATTTTGGGAATTCGTCAAATGATGAATGGCATGGCGGAACGGTTACAATCTGTAAGAAGTATAGCACAGGGAGCGGGGCGGGACAAGTGGGAAACGGACGGGACGGAAACTGCAAATGCCGCCGGCAGCCTTTTTTCTCTGCGCGGAGTGCGCATCCAAAAAACGCCAGCCCCGCGGATTTTCCCGCGCAGGGCTGACGTTCTTCTTTTCTCTATTTTGCGGAAACTCTACGCCTCGATCTCCACCTTTTTCCCTTCATAATACAGTTCCTTCGTCTCCGGGTCCTTGGAGAACTTCGTAAACCACTCCGTCCAGGCCATCTCGCACTCGGAGGGCCAGATGGCGTGAGCCTTTGTGGCCGCCTCCACGCAGCGCAGCAGGGGGACGCCCGCTTTCGTGCGGAAGATGTAGTTGGTAAAAAGGCCGTCCTGGAAACTGCAGTGTTTGCCGCCGTCGTCGTAGGTGTAGCCCTCCCAGCCCGGCTCCAGATGGAACCGGCCGCACCAGTGATCCACCAGGAATTTGGCGTCTGGGGTGCCGTAGCCGCCCTTAAACATATTGTCCTCCAGCCCCAGGTTCGTCATCACCGGGATGACGGAGCCGTCCACCGGGGGATTGGGGTGCTCTGACTCAATGTCGATGCACTTGGCGGAAACGGGGGCCGTGGCCGCGAAGTAGTCGGGGCGGTAGGCGGCGCAGGCCCAGGACATCATGCCGCCGGAGGACTGGCCGCTGGCGTAAATCCGGCTTTTGTCCACGTTGTAGTGGGTGGCGAGCCACTGGTACAGGTAGTCGATAAACAGCATATCCGCCGGGCGCTCCTTCTGGGGGTTGCCGGTGTTCCACATACTGCGGAGCATCTCGTTGGTCACCATGTTGCTCACGTGACGGACCCGGTTGGGGACAGAGGCGCCGGGGCAGAGAATGAGAAAGCCGTACTTCTCCGCTACGTAAGCCCATCCGGAGCGGTCGGCGATCTCGTCGCAGCTGCCGCCGGCCCCGTGGAACACAAACACCGCCGGCATGGGCTTAGAGGTGTCCGCTGTCTCCGGCACATACACCCACCACTCTCTCCGGTAGCTGTCCCGGCCGTCCTCGTAGAACCCGCCGGCCACCTTGGCGGAGAATTTCTCAAAGCCGCGGGTGCGGATGTCCTGGTTGTAGCGGAGAGCGCCGTTTCCGTTTCCCGGATAGCGGTAGACGCCGCGGAAGACTTCCTCGTAGAGAGCAGCGCTGTAGGAGTAGCCCACACAGTCCTCCCAGGACTTACGGTCAAACACCACCTTGGCGCACCAGTGCTCGTCCACCGTGCCTCCCTTTTTCGGGAGCCAGACCGCGGGGGCGCCGTCCGCCGGGCAGGCGCATTCTTCCCCGCTGTGGTTGGCCGTTCTGTAATAGGAAAGCTCCCGTTCCACCGTTTCTGAGCGCTCCGGGGCGGCGATCCACACCGGCATCTGCACCTGGCTGCAGGTGACGCCTGGCACCTTGGTGGGTTTCTCCTCCAGCCACTCCTTTTCCTCTTTTGTCATTCCCCGGGAACCTAAAATGGCCGCTCCCGCCCAGCACTTGGGGAATCTCCTGGTCTGCTTTGCCAGGATGTCCGCCGCCGCGCCGTAGGCCACTCCGTAGAAATTTGAGGGGAAGGCGCAGAAGAAGGGGCGGAAACTCACGTCCTCATTTAACGCGGTGATGTACTCTATCTCCGCCTCCTCATCGCCCCAGGCGCCGTTTTCTGGCTCCATGACCACGATGGAGAGGGATTTTTCGTCCGCCATCTGTTTCCAGCCGCTTTTTACCAGAAACTCCCAGCTGTCCTCCCCGTCCGGCACCGCTACGAAAATGGTGGGCTGATTGAACACCGTGTTTTCCGGGATGTAGAATTTCGCGGAGCGGGTCACATTTTCCTTCACCGCGCAGTCAAACTGATAATAGCCGCAGATCACCTGCCGGTAGTAGTGTTCCGGGTCGATGGTCAGGCTCTCCGGGTTGGGCAGGGCCTGGGCTTTCATTTTCAAGATGTCTTCCATGATCGTTTCCTCCTTTTCCATATTTCAAAGGCCTGGGCTCACAGGCATTTTCTCTTACGGGTACACCGGGAAAAATATGCTGACGCTGATAACCAAAGTAATGACGGCCAACGCCAGGTAAGGCAGGGTAAATTTCAGCAGGCCCACCGGGCTGTGACGTCCCGCGGCGAACATCAGGGCGCACTCCGCGGAGCCGCTGGGGAAGGCGATTGCCATGATGGAGGCAATGTTGATGATCAGCACGATTCCCCTGGGATCCATGCCGGCCACAAGGGCCATGCTGGCGGCAATGGGGGTCAGGATGGCTGCCGTTCCCGTGTTGGACATAAATGTGGTCATCACGATGGTGGCGATGGCAAATACGGTGAGCACAAACCAGCTGCTGGGGTTCTCGCCCAGGATGCTCAAAATGCCCTTTCCGATGAGCTCGCCCACGCCGGAGCTGCCCATGGCGTCGGACATTACCAGCACGCCTGCGATCATCCAGACCATGTCTCCCGTCATGCTGTTGACCGCCTCTTTCACCTTCAGGGACTTGGTGTAAATGAGAATCAGGACGCCTACGGCGGGAGCCAGATTCATTAAGCTGCCCAGCTTGTTTCCGAAAAAGAAGGCGATCATCACGCCGATAAACACCACGTTGATGCAGATTTCATCTTTTTTGGAGATGGCCTCCGTCTTTTTCACCTCTTTGACGTCGCTGCTGTCAATGGGATGGCTGGGAATCAGTTTCCAGGCAAACAGGCAGTAAACGGTGAGGGCGACGCAGGGGATCAGGGACACCTTGATGAAATCCCCGGTCTGGAGCATCAGGGCTGGGTCGGAGACGATGCCTTCATAGTAGGCGTTGGCAGTGGCGGACATGGTCGCGCCCAGGGCCACCGGCACCTTTAAGCTCCACGCGGCAATGATGGCAAAGATCGCCGTAACCATTCTGGAGGGGGACATCTCATCCGCGTCGTCCAGAGATGCCACGAACAGGATCATAATGGACAGAACCGCCGTTCTTCCCATGAGCTGGGAGAGAATGATGGTGATGCCAAACAGGAACAGCAGCAGCACCATACCGCTCTTTCCCTTGATTGCTGTCATTTTCGCCCGGATCTTATTGATCAGGCTGGTTTTGCCGAAGGCGTAGGCCAGGGCGAACATTCCCGCGATGAGAATGGTAGTTTTATTTGCCAGGCCGGAAAATGCCTGGGGAACGTCGTAATAGCCTGTGATCGCCAACAGGGCGCAGCAGGTCATAGTCGTCACTCCGTAGGGGATCTTTCCAATCAGGAAGGAGATGATCATAAACGCTGTAATCGCCAGAACGATATACATCTGCATATTTTCCATTACTTTTCCTCCTAAGATTTTCTTATTAGTTTCTTTATGGCTTTTTCATTATTTTTCCTTGCCCTGGGCTTAATTTTAGTATAATCTATACATAGTTTCTTGACAAACTCGTTTTGTTTATATAATATTTTAGAAAAATTTATAATATTTTCAGGAGGAATTTTCATGAATACCCGCCAGATGCAGTACATGGCCGCCATCGCGGAGGAGGGATCTTTAAACCGGGCCGCCGCAAGGCTGGCCGTCTCCCAGCCCGCCCTAAGCAGCTGGCTGGCCGCCCTGGAGGACGAGCTGGGCACGCCCCTGGTCATCCGCTCCAAAAAACAGGCCGTCCTCACTCCCGCCGGCAAGATCTATCTAAACGGCTGCCGCCGGGTTCTCCAGCTCAAAAGCCAAATGACCCGCGCCATGGCCATTTCCGCCGGCGGCGGGACGGAAACCATCGTCATGGGCGGAAGCCCCATCCGGGGAGCCAGGACCTTCGCCTGCGTGTTCCAGGATTTCCGCAGGCGTTTCCCGGAGGTGGACTTAGATTTCATCTCCGGCCGCAACAACGAGCTGCGCCGCTCCCTCCTGGACGGTTCCGTCACCTTAAGCCTCTACGGGGCCACGGAAACCAGCCTGCCGGACCTGGAATTTATCAAAATCGCCGACGAGGAGCTGGTGCTCATGCTGCCGCCGGGCCATCCACTCTCCTACGACGCCTCTGCCATCACCCCGGAGAGCGAGCTGCCGGCCATCCAACTGGAAAAGCTGCGGGATACCCCTCTGCTCATCAGCAAGTCGGAGACCTCCCACTACTCCACCGTCATGCACCTGTTAAAAAAAGCCGGGCTGGAGAACAACATCGCCTTCCGCTCCAACATTCTCCCCCTGCTCTACGACATGGTGCGAAACGGCTGCGGCGCCACCCTCATTCCCAGGGCCTATTTCTCCCCGGGAGACTCCATCTCCGTCTACTCCTTCCGCCCCAAGCTCATCGCCTACCAGGGCATCGCCCTGAAACAGGGGCACCGGCTGACGGAGGCGGAGCGGTATCTCATCCAGCTCACCATGAAACACTGGGGCGCTCCGGTGTACCTGCGCAACTACGCGTCTTACTATATGGAAAAAAACATGGAACAGGAGGAAACGGGATTATGGACGTGACGGTCATGGAATATCTGCTGGCTCTGGCCAGAGAAGGGAGCCTGACGAAGGCGGCGGAGCCCTTTTTTATCTCCCCCTCCGCCCTCAGCCAGAGGCTGGCCAGGGAGGAAAAGGAGGTGAGTTTCCCTCTGTTCCGGCGGGAGAACGGCCGCTTTCTCCCCACCAGAGAGGGGGCCGTCTACCTGCGCTACGCCCAGGAGATCCTGACGGTGAAACAGGAAACCTATCAGCAGATCGCCAGGCTTTCCTCCCGGGCCGTTTCCCTGCGGATCGCCTCCTCCCCCCAGTTTTTCCAGACGGTTTCCGAGGAACTCCTTCCACAGCTGCAAAAAGAGTTTCCGGATGCCCGCTTTGATTTGCAGCCGGCGGATTCCCACGTGGTCCGCCACTGGCTCTTAAACGGGCTGGCAGACATGGGCCTGCTCTGCCTCCTCTCCACCGGGGACAGTCTGCTGGAACAGGTGACGCTGGGGACGGACCGCCTGGCCGCCGCCGTTCCCGACGTCCTTCTCTCCCCGGGACAGGAGGATGTGTCCCTGGAGGATCTGCGGGAACTGCCCTTTATCCTGCTGCGGGAGGGCAGCTCCTTCCGTACCCTGGAAAATGAGATTTTAAGCGAACGGGGTCTCTACCCCGGAAACGTGTACGAGGCAGAGGATTTTCTCGTAGCCAGGGACTTAATGCGGGCCGGCACCGGCATCGCCCTTCTTCCGGAATCCATGATCCGCCCCGGGACGGGCTGCCGTATTTTGTCCCTCTCTCCGTCCAAGCCCTATTACCGGGTTCTGGCCTATCCCAAATACGCTGCCCCCAGCCGGGAATCCCAGGCCTTTCACCGTTTATGCCTTTCCTTTTTCTCCAAAAGGGCGTACAATAAGGGGGAAGCAAACGGGGAACATCCATAATTTTCCACCACCGTTCCGCCATGGGGAACCATAGGGCAAAACGCCGCGGGGAGCCGGTTCCTTAAAGGGTGTTTTTTCCTATATTTCTATGGGACGGATGCCCGGCAGGAATCCTTTGACGGCCCATGACACTTCCCATCAGCCGGCTCTGCGGCGGCCGCCACAGGATAAACAGCACGGCGGAGCGGTTCCCAATTTTCATGTTTTCACAGTATAAGGAGATGAGGAATATGAAAACGTGTATCAGCAGGGGCGCGGCGGCGGCCTTGGCCCTTGCCCTGGCCGTCCAGCCGGCCTTTCCGGCCCTGGCGGCCAACCCTACAACCATCACCACGGAGTACACCGACGGCACCAGGGACCACACGGAGTACGTCTACGACAGCAGCGGAAACCTGATCCGGGAAACGCAGGCCATGGCCGACGGCTCTCGCACCAGCACCGCCACCACCTATGGGGAAAACGGCCTGCCTCAGTGGAAACAGACCGTTTCCTCCTCCGGGGCCTCCCGGATCACTGAGGAATCCACCTACGACAGCAGCGGAAATGTCACCCATTACGTGAAAACGATGGAGGACGGCACGGTGCTCCTGGAGAGAACCACTTCTTACGGGGAAGACGGCAGCACCCTCTCCCGGGAACAGGATTACCTGGGAACGGTCTGCCAGTCGCGGGATTCCCTGGGGGAGGACGGCAGCTTTTCCCTGGAAGTGACCGTCTCCCGGACAGACGGCTCCACCCGCACCATGGCCTGGTCCACCGCCAATCCCTTTTCCATGTACCTGGGCGGCCTGTATCTGGATGACACGTCCTTTATGGACGCAGGCGGATTTTTCACGGTTCTGGATTACTCCGTGGACTACGGCGACGGCCGCAGCGGCAATTTCCACATGGAAACACAAGGGGACGGCACTTCCTTCCTTTCCCTGCGCACCGCGGACGGCCTTTCCTTCCTGCTGACGGGGAACGCGGACAGGGAAACGCTCTCCTCCCAGCTTGCCAGAGGGGATCAGCCCGCCGTCTCCGGCGCCTGGAGAGTGGACGACAGCAGAGCGTCTGCCTCCATCACCACCGATACCGGGAAATCCTTTTCCATTTCCGGCTGGGACAGGGAGTTTCTCACCTTCTCCGATACGGAAGACGGAAATCATTTCCTCACCTTTACGGAACAGGAGGACGTGGCGGAGCTCCGCCTTTCCAACGGCCGCACTGCCGTCCTCTCTGAGGCAAATCCGGAACCGGGCCTGGCCCAGTATCTGATCACCTACAGTCACGGGGACGTGGCTCAGGAGATTTTGGAGGTGGACGAGGGCATTGACGGGGGATCCAAGCTTAGGACCGTTTACCGGGACGGCACCGTGAAGGAAGAAATCCTGATCAACGACACGGAGCGCAACTTCCGCCTGATGGAAATCATCGGCCGGCTGGCGGACTACGCGGAAACATCCTGGAACGCCGGCTGACCAGCGCCCAGATGACAGGAAGGAGCATATGAAATGAAAAAGATGAATCATCCCCTTTTCCTCTGTCCGGCACGGGCTCCCAGAGCGGCAGCTCTCGCCGCTGCGGCGGTTCTCGCCCTCTCCGCGACGGCGTTTCCCTGCTTTTCCATCACGGCCATGGCTCAGGAAAAACAGGTTTCCAGGATCACCACGGAGTACGACGACGGCACCAGGGAAGTAACGGAATATCAATACGATCAAAACGGCAACAATACGGTCAAGGCAGACCGCTACCGGGACGGTTCCACCCGCACCATCACCCGCTCTTACGGGGAAAACGGGGACGCCGTCTCGGAACAGTCCGTCTATTATGACGCCGAGACCAATACCACCTACACCTATGAGTCTATACAGAGGGACGTTTCTCCCCGCAGCTACTACCGCACCACCACCGAATACGGAGACGGGACCTGGGAGCAGCAGGAGACCTGGGGAGACAGCCTGCTCTCTCCCACAAAGGAAGTGACCGTCTCCGTGGACGGAATCACCACCCAGACGGACTACACTTACAATGAAATGGGACAGCTGCTCACGGAGCGCACCGTCTCCTCCGACGGCAGCTGGGCGCAGGGAGAAAGCGTTTACGGAGAAAACGGCGAACTTCTCTCTTATTACGACGCCGCCTATACCGCTCAGACGGGAATCTTAAAGGAGCGGACGCTCTTAAGCGAAGGAACTGGCCCGGCCGCCGCTTTCCGCCTTCTGGTCACCTCCACCTCTCCATCCGGAAATCAGACGAAGGAAGAATCCTGGCACCGGCCTGACGACCTTCAGGTCACGAAGAAGATTTCCTTCTTTGGGGACGCCTCCACCGTGGAGGAATACTCCTATGACCGGGACGGCCTGCTCTCTTACTATGTGAAACGGGACGGGGAATCCGGCCGGCTCATCGCCGACACCCGTATCACCCGCTCCCCAGGCATGGAGGAAATCATTTCCACCGACGAGCTGGGAACGGTGACCACGTCCAGAACCGTTTCCCAGGTGGGCATCACCTCCACCTATTCCCGGACGGAGGCGGCGGACGGCGCTTACTCCTGTACGGAGTATTCCACCAGGGACGCGGACGGGGCCTACCTCTCTTACCGTTCCGAAGACGGAGACGAAAACGGCCCCATCTCCTCCCAGGAGATCCTCTACAGCGAGGACGGCAGCTATACCTCCACCAGCCGCTCTGCGGACGGCGCGGTGACCGTGTCCCGCTATAACGCCAGCCACTCGCCCCTTTCTCAGACCGTCACTAAACCGGACGGCCGGACGGAGACCACGGTCTGGGAGTACCGGGAAGACGGTCTGCCCGCCAGGAAGGTCACCAGCTATTCCGACGGTACTGGGGACACGGTGGTGACCTACCAGTACGATGAAACCGGCACCATGACCGATTCCACAGAAACCAGGGCAAACGGAATGTCCGCCGTCACCCGCTACTGGTCGGACTACGACGGGGACGGGGATTTCTATCAATATCAGGAGGACGTTACCTATAACGGCGGCCAGTCCCTCACCCGCCTGGACGAGGAGAGCTGGACGCTCTCCCGCTCCACCATCACCTACAGCACCGGGGACATCGCCCAGGAAATGCTGGAAGCGGACTACACCGGCGACAATCCCGTCTACCGCCACCGGATTTCCTACCGGGACGGAAATACGGAAGAACGGGTTCTGGCTGGTGATTTGGAGTATTGGGAGCGCAGCGCGGAACTGGAGGCCCGGGTGGAGACGTATTTAGAGACGGGTTGGATGGGATAAATGGAACTACATAGAATATGGGACGGAATGGAATGAGACGGAGTGGATTCCAGTGGATATGATGGAATGATATGACGGAATGAATGGATATGAAACGGGAGCAGGCAGCGGGAGGGCGGCCTGCTCCATTTTTTGAGGAGTCAAAATGGGGATGGTTGGTTGTACGCTACGGATGTACTGCTCTGGACTGTTGAATATCAATCACTGCAAATTTATAAATAATCGTTGTAAAATCCTTCTGAACTGTATTCAGCCCATTTCAGATACATTTCCTGATAATTCTGTTTGATAAATCCTTGTATAATGCGAATTTCTCTGTCCTTCAAAATTCCCCTGTTCCGCAAAACGGCATCTCCGTTTTCCCTGACGAAAAACTTCGCCGAGCCTGCTTCTGTCAGCTTTCTATCACTCGCATGGACGTGCATACATTCAATTACACAGTGGGATGTAAAATACAGATAATATCCAGACACTTTAAACTCATAATACTTCGGCATCCCATCCCTCCATGAATTGTCTGTTTTTTTCAAAATACCCCTTTACAATTTGTATTTCAATATCATCCATACTCGTTTCCAGCACTTCGCCTGACCTTGAAAGTACAACTGCCTTATCTGGTCGGTTCAGGTTCAAAACCCGGCAGCCTTCCTCGCCTTGTGTAAAAGCATACCCATTAACAATCATATCGGCTGCATCTGCTACTTTTCTAATATCTATCATTTACTACCTTCACCTTCTCAATCGGGGCCAAAAACGTTTCTGAATCAAAATATAAATTTTCCAAGATAGGAGGCAGATCAATATATTCTTCTTCCTCCTGATCCCTGTGCCTGTACTTAGCCATAACGACAAGATAGCCATGATCCCACTCTTTTACCTCAGTATAATACTCAAGGGAATACGGCGCTCTGAAACGGATCGTATGTCTCCCGTAACGAAAAACGGTAAAATTCTTTTCATTGCTTAAAATAGCCTCATTCGCTGCTGCCATGTGTATCACCTCTAATACAAGTATAGCACAATTTGCGGTAAGGAACACCTGAAATATCCTGATTGCAAGACATTTGAAATAAAAGAGGAACAGGCTGAATCATTTCCCCCGTTCCACTGTTTTCGCAGGCTCCCCGATGATTGCAGTAATCTTTAATTTTACGGACTTTTTGAGCCATTTAAGTACTGTGCAGGTGCTGCCAAACCACCATTTACAGCCGCTGTCACACACGATCGTATGTAATATTGTCAAAAAGCTTTATGAATCAATTCTTTCTGGAACTCCTCTACCAAAGCTAATACCGACAAATAAGCATCTGGATACTCTTCTTTAAAATCCGCAATGCAATCTGCGAGCTCTCCTTCATTTGCAATCGCCTGTTTATGAGTACGAATATAAGATACTGCCTTTAAAGATAATGCTGGATAATCTGCTATCTGCATCTCAAAATCATAACGAGAATCCAAATTTTCTTTTTTTGTAACTCGCGAAATAGGAAGAACAACATAATCTCTCTCATCCGCTTGTCCAATAATCAGGATCGGACGTTTCTTAAATGCCATTTTATGCAGCAAACTATCATAATATTTAAAGGTGGCCCAATATGCTTTTCCAATCATTGAGCCACCTCCACATCATCAAATTCATCATAATACATATCATAGATCGAATCATAAGGCCTTACCTTTTCTGCATCCTTCCTTATGTCATCAAGGGTCAGCAGGGCATCTCCGTTTTCTCCTTCCGCAAGACCTTTACGAGAATTTTGCCAGGAAATCTCATTGTGGGAAATCTGACTTAATTTCCATGATTCCAATGCTCCATACTGAAGTATTACATTTTTTACAATGTATGCACTTCCAGCTGACAAAGTTCTTTTATCTTTATAGTACATACCGTCAACAGTATAGTGTGTACGCACTTCCCTGGAAACAGGGCCATATTTCCACCCTTCGAATTGTTCCTCGAATAAAGGTTCGTCGGTAATGGCAAGGCTTTCGCGCTGTGCAAAATATAAAAGCTTATGCAGTTTCATTTCATCAATGACTTCTCCTGATTGCCGTTTATATTCATCATATATAAATTGAGCTACATCAATAATTCTTTCCACGCATATCACCTCCACAAATATTTAACCTGTTTGTCTCTATTGTATGCGAAAATATACTAGAAATCAAGAAAATTTACTTTTATGTCTACGTGGTGTTGATCTAGAAAATTTCCTGCAAAATGAGTGCTGCATCTAAGTGCTATACGAGCGCTGCGAACTCCACTTTATTAAGATGCCCAAATCGCACAAGCCTTTGAATCCTCATAGATTCAGGCTTTTTGTAATCTCTTATGGTGGATGCCCAAAACGTCCTGTGTCGTTCCAGGCACTGTCTTTCGGCCGATGCGAGGTTTTATTGTATAATAAAACGCCATAATTTTTGAGAATTATGGCGTTTTATCTGTCTTTATCTTCTATTTTGCTGTTTTTAGTTCAATTTGATTAGAACTTCCCAGCCTTCGCCGCTTCCTCAATCGAAACGGTGAGGGCTGGATTTTTTTGGGTTTTGAGGGTGAATGTGCGCTATGGGTGCGCTACAAAAGACTACCGATTACTATTCCAAAACTTCCATAACTTTCTGAATAAAATCCAAAGCCATTTCATCGGATAAGCATTGTTTACTCCATTCTTCTATCATAATACTCCAAACATAGTCTTTACTTCTTTTAATATTATTTCCAACATATGTTGTCCACTCATGATGGTCCGTAATTAGCATAGCATCATCAAGATATTTAAATAATGTTCCGGCACCAATCCCAAATCTATCATCTAATCTGTTCCAACTTAGATTTTTTAAATCCTGAAAGACCATTCTCTCTGGTGCAACATTTCCTGGTAAACTAAGGCAATCAGGATATGTAGTCTTTTTATCTCCATCAATTATTGATAGACTTTTTTGCGGGAGCTTATTGTCCTTTCCAAGTTTATCTAAAGTATCAACAACAGAACAACTTCCTACATATTTTGTGGAAATTTTTTTACAAAACATATCATATCTGCTACTATCACGCTTTAATATTTCCCAAAAAAGTGAAACCGCTTCTTCATCTTCCAAATATACAAACAATTCTGGATGTAATTTATCATCTATGGTAGATAAAGCAAACTCACTAGAAACTTCATAAATTATGTCCTTCCTGTCTGATAGCCGTACTAACATAATTCTCCCAATATCTGGAAGTTCTTCTAAAACAAATGGGCTATGTGTTGACACTATTATTTGTAGTTTTCTTACTCTTGATAGCTTTAATAGATATTGGACAAATCTTCTTTGTGCCTGCGGGTGTAATGAGTTTTCTACCTCATCAATTACAAGCAGAGACTGTTCTGGAATATCTTGTAATAATTTAAACATATCCAACATAGAATCTTCACCTGCACCTTGATGAAACTGCGAAATTTCTCCATATTCCTTTGTTAATAATCCCACCTCTCGTGAGACATTTGGTCCAATAAAACGTGCATGGCTATAGCTTTGCCCCAAAACAAATGATAAATTTTTTATACTCTCATCGTTTAATAAAACTTCATGATCTGATTCCAAATTAGCTAATTGAGCTATTTTAGCATATCCAGCTGTGGCATCTAACGGTAATGTTCGAGAAATGTCTAAGAAGTATACATTCCTTTTAGGTTTGTTCCCTTTAGGCTTATATCCCCAATCATTTGTTTTTCGCCATCTCAATTCTTTATGTTCGTTTCCCTGTCGGATTTTATATTCAATGGTAGCTCCTGCTATGCCTAAAGAATCCCACTGTGTATTAACAAACATTTTGGACGGATAAAAACTTTTCCCGTTTTTATTTTTATACGCACACACAGCCGCTTTTAAAAATGTACTCTTACCAATGCCATTCTCACCAACAATAGCAACGACTGGAAATTTAAACAATATCTCTTGGTTATCCCATCCATGGATATTACTAATTCGTATCGATTCCAAAAACAATTTCCATTCGCCTTGTCCGTGATTAAACTGCCTCATGATCTTTTGTATTTCGCCCATTTTATTTCTCCTTTATTATTAATCCAACAACTCCTGATAACTAACCCCCAACACCTCTGCAATCACCTTCAACTCAATATCTGTCACAAATCGTTTCCCGCTTTCGATCCGCTGCACCGCATTTTTATCAATATCCAATCCAGCCATTTGAAACATATCTGCCAGCTTTCGCCGAGAAGTTTTCTCCGGCAGTTTCTCCCGGATCTCCTTTATCCTCTGGCCGCAAATATTATTTCCACCGTTTTCCGCCTTGTTTTTATACATAAAACGCTCCTTAATTGACATTCAGTGATTGTCATTTTTTCTATTATATGATAAACTAAGAATCAGATTGACATTTACTAAATGTCAAAACAACTTAAAAAGGAGAATTTCTATGAAAAGTCTACTACTGCAACTTTATGATGGAGAAGTATTCCCCGCTGACCAGTACACCCCCAGAACGGAGGTATACCGAAAAATGCGCCAAGAACACTATAAGCATTACGATGAATTTATAAAACAGCTGAAATTATTGGAACCACCGTTAGCCAAACGGTTTATTGAAATTATGGACGAACAGCTCGATACCGTTCCCATAGAAATGTCTGAAATGTTTATTGATGGTTTTCGCCTGGGCGCACGAATGATGATTGAAATTTATCAGGCGGATTTCTCCGACACCAGTGAATAGCCGATATAAATGGAAAAGGGCGAACCGCAGCCATTGCTCCGTTGTTCGCCCTTCCCATCATGGCGCTAACGCCATGTCCCTATTATCATCAAAGAACCATCAAATCTCTCGTTCCAGTTTCCACAGCTTATGCTTGATTTCCTGCTGGCTCTCATACAGCGCATTTCTCCGGTCACATATCTCCCGACCTCGTTCAATCGCTGCACGGATACTCTCCCTTCGTTCCGGCTCACCTTTCTTATACTCTGCCATCAGAGAACGGATTTCATTGTTATTCTGCTTTCGCTGTGCATCCAACAGTACCCAGTCCACCAGCCGCCCCGCCTCCGGGTCTGTCTCAAAGTCTGTATATTCCATAACTTTCACACAGAGCCGCAGCATAACCTTTTTCTCCATATCTGTCATCGTAATACTTCCTCCTTCTTTTTCTGTCTCGAAACCATGGCTGGAATTTCCAATGCCTTTTGCTTTTCTACGATTGCCATAATCCCCTGTTCCCCCAGTTCTGCTTTCAGATATCCATAATTCCGGCTTTCCTCCTGCAAAATGTCATTTTCTCTTTCCAACCGCACCACTTTTTCCTCCAGAGTACGATCCTTCCTTTTCATCTGCTCGATCTGCCTTTTCAGCTTATCGACCGTTTCTGCCAGCTGCACATTGCGAATCAACACCGATACCAGTGTCTCCTTTACCTTTTCCAGCAGAGGAACCGCCTTTTTATCCCGGTATGCCTTAGCCGTGGCCATCCTTCCCGGCTCTGGCAGCTGCCACTCCGGATCTTCGCGAATCACATGGATATTTTTCTCCGTTACCTTTTTATCTGATGATAATTTGAGAATCTCCTTCTGCACGGCTGTTTTCTGTTCCTTCAATTCCTGCAAATTCTCGTTTTCCTTGTCGGCAGCGGCCTGCATCTTAGTTATACTCTGGCTGAGTTCTTCCTTCTGAACGGTAAGCTCCTGCACCTCCTTTTCCCGTTCCTGTTTTTCAAAATCCAAAACGCTCAAATGCTTTCTGTGCGTTCCCAGCTGTTTCCAGATAACGCCATGCCGCGCCATCACCTTCGCCAGTTCCTTCTTCTCCGATTCCATCCACTGGCTCTGCTCTGTGACCTGCCGGGTGCCACCTTTAAATCCCTGTGCAGCCAAAGCCTGCTTTAAAGAAACTCTGGTGTCTAAACCGCGCTTACTCCCCGTCACAAAGGGAACAAAGTCGATATGAAGATGCGGAGTTTCTTCATCCATATGCAAATGGGCGGAAACACCCGCAGATTAGGATTTCTTGCCGGAAATTCTCTCATAAATTCATCCAGAATCACTTTTGCCAGCTCGCCATTTTCGCTCCTGGCATTCATATCATCCTTGTTACCAATCTGGAAAATGACTTCGTGGAACAGCTTTTCCTGTTTGGATGTGCGGATTTTTTCATAATAATCCGCTATCGTTCTGTCGCTGCGTGTCTGTTTTGCATTGTACCGCTCCAGAGCAGCATCAAATAATTCATGATATACCGCCCTGATATTCTCGTTGCAGTATTCAACATTATACTGTGTGAAATCCTCTTTGACATTCTTCGCCTTGAATGCCCTGCTATTATGGGTGAGAGAGCCTTTCCCTACCATACCGCTGATTGACCTTTCGATACTCTTATCCTCCTGAAAATCATAGGGGCGGCGTTTAAGCCGCCATAAGGCTTTGTTACTTTCGCCGAAAGTAACGCAAAAGCACTTTTGACAGCCGTTCCGTCCATCAAAAGCTGCCTTTGCGCCCTGCCGGGGGCTCGCCTCCCTTCGGCCAGGATACCGTGGGAGGCTTTTCCTGCCAGACTCCGCGTACTTCCGTTCCCATTCCTGTTTCCGCTACATCGGCAGACAAGATAGCAAGATTCCTATTTTCTTATAAACAGGGAATCTTGCCATCTTCCTTCACTGCATCATCCAATACCACTGACTGCCAATTTTGATAGAATCAATGTTCAGCTCCTTTTTCGCATTCCAGAGGGTCTTTTTCTTGATTCCTTTCTCCTGTGCCGCAGCATCAACCTCTGCATAAGTTTTCTGCCCGTCTGCCAGAATCTCTCTCAGAAACTCCTTTGCAGTTCTGGTTTTCTGCCCCCTGCGCTCTCCGGAGAGAAGTTCATCGGCGCTGATCTCATATTCGCCAATCCATTCAAATCCATTTTCCTTATCCAACCGGAAGGCAATCGGCGTTCCCTCTGGAGCAAGGGAGCTTTTGATGTGACAGGCCACCCGCACCTGTTCATCATCTTTCACCCGGCCTACTACCAGAACACTCCGGGCCGCTGCCTGGAAATCAATGGAACCAAGGCCACGGTAAGAGGATTTTCCTCCGCTGCATTTGTTCATGTGACCAATCAGGATAATGGCACAGTGATATTTCTCCGCAAGTGTTCCAATCCGTTTCATCACCGGGCGGATTTCATTTGCCCGATTCATATCCACATCGGCTCCCAGATAGCCCTGTATGGGGTCTAGGACCACCAGACGTGCAGCTGTTTCCTTTATCGCTGTTTCTAGGCGCTCATCCATCATGGTAAGCGCCTTTTCCCTGTCATCAATGACAATCACCCTGCTGCAATCGGCTCCGGCAGCGGTCAGCCTGGGCTTAATGGTATCGCCCAGACCATCCTCCGCTGTCTGATACAAGACTGTGATCGGTGTTCCATTCCCTTCCGACGGGTTCTCCAGTTCTTCTTTCGGGAATACCGGTTCCCCTCTCGTCAATCTGGCAATCATCTGCAAGACCATGGTTGTCTTTCCTTCTCCGGGATCGCCTTGAATAATGGTAACTTTTCCGTAGGGGATAAAAGGATAGAGCAGCCACTCCACCTGCTCTGTCTCGATTTCCGCCATGGTAATCAATTTTAATTCTTCCGGTTTCTTATCTGGCAACTTTGGCACCTCCTTTAAAAATTATGCCTTGCTTTTTGGAACTGCCGCCGCTATACTGATCATGTGAGATGCGGCAGCGGCGGCTTGTCCCTGTTGCTGTGAAAAACTCTTGCCTGCTACGCAAGGGTTTTTTCTTTCTTATCTTCCGGCTTGAAATAGCCCGTTTCTTCCCAGACTTTCCGATCTGGACAATAGTAATTGTACTCGGATGAATTTTCCAGCTTGACTGCGTACCCAAAGGAAAAGATTCCTTTCTGAAGGCCGTAGCGGATATACTGCGCGTCCTTTCCGATTGCCTTTGCGATCTCTCCCACAGGGACATTTCTTCCGGTAAATGGCGGTAATTCTACATAGTATCGGGTTTTCTCCATTCACATCCTCCTACTGCTTTAAAATGGTTTCTACTGCTACGCCCAGGGCCTCGGCCAGCTTGCAGGCTACCACCGGGGAACAGCTCTTTCCGGCTTTAATGCAGGAGATGGTCTGCCGGGAAACACCGCTCCGCTCTGCCAGCATACGGATATTCATCCCCTGCTCGCCCATCAAAATCTGCATTTTTGTTTCGTTTAACTTCATATTTATCCTCCCTTCCACGCATTATACGCACTTTCGATTCACATTTCATTATACGAATATATCTTTCATATGTCAATACATTTTTAAATAAATATGTACTTGTAATTCGTATTTCTTTATGTTATGATAAGGATGGAGGTGAACTAAGAATGGCAATTCAAACGAATATCGGCCAGAGAATCCGGGCAGCCAGAAAACAGAAAGGAATCAACCAGACAGAGCTTGCCGCCTTGCTGGGCAAATCTCTCCGCACCATTCAAAAATACGAAAGCGGTGAGATTGAGGTTTCCATCGCCATGATTAACGAACTGGCAAAGGTGCTGGATACTACATCCACATATTTAATCGGATATGAGCACGATGAAAAGAGTATCCGCAGCCTGTCAGATATCATGGATTTCCTCTTTAAGCTGGATAGAGTGAAGGGCTTGCATTTCAGCATTGACGTAAAGCGTCCTCCCCATTATGACGAATGGGAGTGTTCCATTACCTTCAATGGTAAAGACAAGTCCGCAGATTTCAATGCAGATATGTGCCTGTTTCTGGAAGAATATGCCGAGTACCGGGAGCAGTACAAAAACGGCGGCATGAGCAGCCAGCGGTACAAAGAATTGCAAGATAAAGATCTGGCCTATTATTCTGCTGTGGAGGTGATAGAAGAACCCTTAGACTAAAGGCAGAAAAATGTTCCTTGAAAACAGAATACCAAAAGAAAGGATGATTGTATGGCAAAAGCATTACAACGGGCAAACGGAACCGGGAGCGTCTACAAGCTGTCCGGCAGACGCCGCAATCCATGGCGGGCAGTGGTCACGCTGGGCTGGGCATTGAACGAAGATAAGGGAAAGCTGGTGCAGAACCGGGTAACAGTAGGATACTTCCATACGAAGGACGAGGCAATTCAGGCCCTTGTCAATTACAACGCAAGCCCCTATGATATTCAGACCAACTCCATTACCTTTGAAGAAGTTTATGAGCTGTGGAGCCAGGAATATTTCCCCACACTGGCAAATAAATCCAGCATACGCACAGTTACCGCCGCCTATCGCTACTGCTCCCCGCTCTACAAAATGCGGATGAAAGACATCCGGGTAGAGCATCTGGAGGGAACCATCCGGGACGCAGACGTAGGCAGCGCCACCAAAGGAAGAATCAAATCCCTGTTCAACATGATGTACCGCTATGCCATGAAACATGAAATTGTACAAAAGGATTACGCCCAGCTATGCAACGCGGTAAAACGGGAATCACCAGAACGGGAAATCGTTCCATTCTCTCCTGAAGAAATCAATCTGCTCTGGGAAAATGTTGAGGAAGTCCCCTTTGCGGATATGATTCTCATTGGAATCTACAGCGGCTGGCGCCCCCAGGAGCTGGCAATCCTGAAAAACGCAGATATCGACCTGACGGCGGGAACCATGAAGGGCGGCATGAAAACAGATGCCGGGAAAAACCGTATTGTCCCCATCCATCCCCTAATTCGCCCTCTCATTGAACGGCGATATTCGTCGGACAGGGAATATCTGTTCAATGACGAGAACGGCCAGCAGGGGACCTATATGACCTATGATAAATACCGGGGCAGATTCAACAAGGTGATGAAACGCCTGAATCTCACCCATCGTCCCCATGAAACCCGACATACCTTCATCACAAAAGCAAAAGAATGTCATGTGGACGAATATATCTTAAAGCTGATCGTAGGCCATGCCATCACCGATATTACGGAAAAAACCTACACTCACAGAACCATGGAACAGCTCCAAAAAGAAATATGCAAGATAACAAAATAAGAGATGTTTCGCTCAGAAAATCTCAGGAAACATCTCTTATCCATTCAAATCAATCATTCATTCTATTTGTGCGCTACGTATGTGTGCTACCTGTGCGCTGCCTGTGTGCTACGCACTGATTTTCACACCATTTCAGCACACCTCAGAAATTCAGAAACCCTTATAAAATGGGCATTTCTTAGAACTTCCCAGCCTTCGCTGCCTCCTCAATGGCTACCGCCACAGCAACCGTCATACCAACCATCGGGTTGTTTCCGGCACCGATTAAGCCCATCATCTCTACGTGAGCCGGAACGGAGGAAGATCCTGCGAACTGAGCGTCAGAGTGCATACGTCCCATAGTATCTGTCATACCGTAGGAAGCCGGGCCGGCTGCCATGTTGTCGGGA
>OLRK01001183.1_pt1 | contig 23347 bp, 21 predicted proteins | sample 1672911 | NCBI WGS metagenome assembly OLRK01 (sample SAMEA3136736, study PRJEB25190) | human gut metagenome | biome: human gut; feature: human-associated habitat; material: faeces | place: Austria | collected 2013 | reverse complement strand
CGTACGTACGGTGCAATGAGAGGGGCGAAGATTAATTTCTTCCCTCTACTCTATTGATAAAGCTTTTTTAGTGTTGGCAAAATGCAGCTTAGCGACATTGTATAGCTCTTTTTCGCCATGCTGTTTGACAAAACGAAGAATGGCTGCATCGACAATATGACCGGCTCCTTTGGGAAATTCGAATTCATATTTTTTGCTCATGCGGTCAAAATAATCCAGGAATGCATAACGGGCAATCACACTTGCAGCGGCAACGCTGAGATATTTGTTTTCCGCCTTTGTTTCAAAATGTATCCCTTTGATGACTTCCTTCTGTCCTTGCAGATATCGGTAGTAACTTTTTTCCTGAACAAACTGATCGATGATGATATTTTTGGGCAGTGCACCGGCTTTGCGCTTGAGATGAGTGTAAGTGTGGTTGTGTAGTTTACATTTTATCGCAACCATGTTATTTTCTCCGTGTACACGATTATAATCTGCATTTGACAGAATCAGAATGCTGTGTTTGAGTCGTTTGATCAAATCGGGAGCGATCCTGCGTATAACATCATCCTGCATGGCTTTACTGTCTGTTACACCAAGCGAAGAGACATAGGCACGGTCTTTTTCCTCGATCAAGCAGGCACATACGACCACCGGTCCAAAGTAGTCACCGGTCCCGACCTCATCACTGCCGGCCTGCGGAAATCCCATGAAATCAGTTTTTTGAACGATCGGCTGCGGCTGAATTAGTTCTGCCAGCGCATCGGCATCTTCTCCCTGGAAAACGACTTTTCCGCTTTCATATGCAGTAATGACGCAGTTTTCACATTTATACTGGTAAAGGGCATAAGGAGGGGTTTTTCTTTTTTCTGCATGCTGCAGTTTTTTTGCGAGTTGCTCCATCTGCCCTTTGTTCATTATGATTGTTTTTACGGACATACTATCACCTGCAGGTATTCTATCATAGAATATACGAAAACGTACAGCAAATCCTTGCTGTATTTTATTCGATGAAAATGAAAGATAACTGTGATACAATAAAAAAAGACTGTGAGGTATTATAATGGAACAATGGATTGTTTTATTCAACTTGATATTAGTTATTGTGTGCATAATTTATTTGATTCGCTCATGGCAAAGAGGATTTGTACTTCAGCTGATCGATCTTGTTTCATGGCTGTTTTCCGCTGTGATCGCCTGGTTTTTATGCGGTTACTTGAGCAAAGCTTTGCCGATTCTGCAGCTTTCTTTGACAGAACTTGATGGGGTCAATGATTTTATCAGCACACAGGCGAGCAGCATTGCCTGGTTTTTGATCATTGCTATCGGTCTGCGTCTGATTACAGTGATCGCGCATCCTTTTGCGCAGGCCCTTAATCGTCTGCCTTTGATCGGCGGCATCAATCGTTTGGCCGGTTTGCTGCTGGGTATGGCAAAAGCGCTGATCATCGGATATTTGCTGTTGGTCATTTGTTATCTGCCTGTGTTCGATCAGGGAAAAGTCATTGCCGAGCATTCGTTTTTGAAATATTGTGCTCCTTTGGCTGATTTTGCATTGAACAGCGGCGGCAGCATGCTGCAGCGCTTAGAACTGATTGATTCCCTGCAGAATGATACATCAGATCAAGATACAGTATCCAGAATTGAAGAATGGATTCAGAATGAAAATGACGGAGAGGAGGGAGCGATATTCGACTGGCTCGAATCGCTGCAATAGTATGAAAGAAACATATCAGTCAATTGAATTTTCAGCCGTAAAAAAACAGATTGCCGGTTATTGTGCTTTTGAACTGGGGGCAGCGCTGATCATGGATGCAAGGCCGCAGTTTGATGCTTTGTGGATCAAAAGAGAGCTGCGCCGCTGCCAGCAGGCTTCGAAAGTATTGCGAGAACAGCTACACTTTCCTAATGATGATATTCTTGATATCTCTGCATGGATCTCTCGCTGTCAAAAGGATATCACGCTGCGTCCCGGAGAGCTTCGCAGCATTGCCTCTTTCATTGCGACCTGTGATCGCGTCAAGCGCTTTTTGAGCAGCTGTGACAGTAGCTTGGATGAACTGCATGATCTCAAAAGCTCGCTGCTGGATCATGCCAGAGTACGTCGAAGCATTGAGGAATGTATTTCGGTGGAGGGGGAGATTTATGACCACGCAAGTGAAAAACTGAGTACACTTCGTCGGACATCCATTGAAGTATCTGCCCAGATCTCAACAGAGGCACGCCGCTTCATATCCTCTCACGGTTCGATTCTGATGGATACAATTACGGCTTTGCGCAATGAGAGAACGTGTGTCTTGGTCAAAGTCAGTGAAAAAAACAGTGTTCGAGGTATCATACATGGTGAAAGTGCCAGCGGTCAGGCCGTTTATCTTGAACCTTCAGCTCTTGTTGCACTCAATAACCGCCAGCAGGCGCTGAAAAGCGAAGAAGAACAGGAAATGGAACGCATTTTGAAACAGCTGACAAAAAAGGTACGCGAAGAAGCGCTTGGACTGTTGGCAAATCTGGATACGATGGTTTTGCTTGATGCTTTGTTTGCCAAGGCAAAGTGGTGCAATGCCAAAGACGGCTGCATTCCCTTACTTAACACAAAAGATCATCATTTATATCTGAAAGAGGCCAGACATCCTTTGATTCCTGCGGAAAGAGTGGTTGCAAATACATATGAACTTAAACCGGACATACGTTGTCTGCTGATCAGCGGTTCCAACACCGGAGGTAAGACAGTTACGCTGAAAACGATTGCCTTGTTTGTGGCCATGACCCATGCCGGCTTTCCGATCCTTTGTGAAAATGCAGTCGTCCCATTGTTTCGTGCAATCTGTCTGGATGTGGGTGATCAGCAGTCAATTCAGGAATCGCTCTCAACGTTTTCCAGTCATCTTTCCCGGCTTTCAAAGATTTGCGAACAGGCAGATCAGGATTCCTTTGTCATACTGGATGAACTTGGCAGCGGGACTGATCCTAATGAAGGTGAATGTCTGGCCATTGCAATTCTCGAACAACTTCTTTCCCGGAAGGCAACGATCATTGCGTCTACACATTTTGCCAAGGTAAAATCGTTTGCCAACAGCAGAGAGGATGTGCTGCTGTCCTGTGTTGCGTTTGACATGGAGACAATGACGCCGACTTATCATTATTTGGAAGGTGTCGGCGGACAGTCCAATGCATTTGCCATTGCCAGACGATATCATCTCAATGATGCCATTGTGCAGCGGGCAGAACTTTTGAAAGAACAGGGACAAGATAATGTTCAGGAACTGATGGAGCGTTTAGAGAAAAATGCTGCTGAGCTGCAGCAGCAAAAAGAAGTGCTGCATGAACGTCTGGATGAAATACAGAAGCTGCGGACAGAACTTCAGACGGAAAAAAACAAGCTGCGCCGCCAGCAAGATGAAATGCTCAAGCAGGCAATGGATGAGGCAAAAGAACGTTATGAGCAGCAGCTGGAACAGGCGGAAAAAATCATTGCGGAATTAAGATCGATGAACGAAAACAGCAAGCCGCACGAAGTGTCTGAAAAACTGCACGAGCTACGTGAATTGCAGCCGCAGCAAAAGGAAGAAGAGACACCGGCAAAAGAAGAGGAGATCCATGTTGGCGATTATGTGCAGATTCGTTCTTTGAATTATCACGGCGAAGTCCTATCGATCAGCAAGAATAAGGCATGCGTGCTGGCAAACGGAATGAAAATGAACGTATCGCTGGGGCAGCTGGAAAAAACCGCAAAAGTAAAACATGAGAAAAAGACGAAGAGCAAGGGCTATAAAAAAACGGTTCGTTCCTCTTCGTTTCCGCTGGAGTGTAATCTGATCGGCATGCGTGTGGACGAGGCATTGGCTGTTGTCGATAAATACTTGGATAATGCGATCCTCAATCGGGCAGGAAGTGTACGGATCGTTCATGGAATGGGAACAGGGGCACTGCGTAAAGCAGTCCACAACTATCTGAAAAAGCAGCCGAAAGTTGAAAGCTTCCGTATGGGGGCACAGGGGGAAGGCGGCCTGGGAGCCACAATCGTCGAATTAAAACAGAAAGGAAGACGCTGAGATGGCAAATATGGAGAAGATCGCGGATAAACTTGCGATTCTGCCGGCTCTTCCCGGCTGTTATCTGATGAAGAATAAAGGCGGGGACATTATTTATGTCGGTAAAGCGAAGGTGCTGAAAAATCGAGTGCGGCAGTATTTTGTCGGTGTTCACGATTTTAAGACGACCCGTCTGGTTGCCAATATTGACGATTTTGAATATATTGTAACAGGAAGTGAAAAAGAAGCACTATTGCTGGAAATTAATCTGATCAAAAAGCATACCCCTCCTTACAATATCATGTTTATGGATGACAAGACGTATCCTTATCTGAAGCTGAGCAGGGAAGCGGCACCCCGATTGGAAGTCGTTCGTAATACAAAAGACAAAAAAGCAGAGTATTTCGGACCTTTTCCTGATTCCAGTGCAGCTTATGATATGATGAAGCTGCTTAACCGGATGTATCCGTTGAGAAAATGCCGTCATCTTCCCAAAAAAGAATGCCTGTACTATCACATCGGCCAGTGCCTGGGACCGTGTGTTCATTCGATCGAGGAAGAAGTCTATTCGAAAATGCGCAGCGACATCCGTCGATTTTTAAAAGGGGATGTCAGCGGAGTGCTCGATGACCTGAATCAGAAAATGATGCAGGCCAGTGAGCAGCTGCAGTTCGAAAAGGCACAGGAGATATACGAAATGATGAATTCCATTCGTCATGTAGTCGACAAGCAGCAGATTGATTTTAAAGATCATTTAGATCGGGATGTATTTGCATATTATGTTGACAAAGGCTATATATCGATACAGGGCTTTTTTATGCGGGCCGGAAAACTGTTGGAGCGTTCTTTGTCAGTAACACCGTTGTATGAAGAGGAAATGGAGGCGTTTGTGTCTTTCATCGGCCAGTATTATGAGCATAATCCGCTTCCTAATGAAATCCTGATTCCCAAAGAATACGACGCAGGAATGCTGAAACAGCTTTACGGTGATAAAATTGTACAGCCGCAGCGCGGTGATAAAGCCAAACTGGTGGAAATGGCTTTGAAAAATGCCAAGAATGCGCATGAACAGAAATTTACACTGGTTGAACGTAAAGACAGACAGAAGGAACTTGCCATGGCACAGCTCTCGAAAATTTTCGAAAAAGACATCCACCGCATAGAAATATTCGATAACTCTCATTTAGCTGGAACATTCAACGTCAGCGGCATGGTCGTATTCTTAGACGGAGAACCGCATAAACCGGGTTACAGGCTGTATCGCCTTGGAGAATACCGCTCTGATATGGACAGCATGCGGGAAGTATTGTATCGTCGCTATTTCCGGCTTTTAAAAGAAGGCAGTTCACTGCCGGATTTGCTAGTGGTCGACGGCGGTTATCAGCAGGTAGAGGCAGCGAAAGAGATACGGGAACTGCTTGATCTTGATTTGACGATTTGCGGATTAGTTAAAGATGAACACCATAATACGAGTTCTTTGATGAATGATCAGGGAGCGATAATTCCTATCGAAAAAGAAGGCTCGTTGTTTTTCCTGCTGGCGCAAATGCAGGATGAAGTCCATCGTTTTGCTATCAGCTATCACCGGCGTCTGCGAAAAAAAGCCATGACACGTTCAATTCTTGATGAGGTGGAAGGGCTTGGAGATGTACGGAAGAAAGCCATCTGGAAAAAATTCGGCTCACTGAAAAATCTCAAACAAGCCAGCATTGAATCTATTAGTGAAGTTGTTCCGCAGAAAGTAGCGGAAAATATATATCATCTGTTACATAATTTGGACCAGATCAAAAACGATGCATAGTATAAAATGTGTCTGATGGAGGGATCCTTATGTACAGTATCTTGACCAAACGAGAACGTGAGGTCTATGAACTTCTGATCCGAAATCACTCGACCCAAGAAATTGCCCGCTGTCTAGGAATTTCCGAAAAAACAGTGCGTAATCATATTTCCAATGTAATGTTAAAACTTGGCGTCAAGGGACGGGCACAGGCAGTGGTAGAGCTGCTGCGCCTGGAAGAACTGGATCTGGAACAGGACGATTAAGTCCTGTTTTTTTATTTGTACGAAATAAAGGTGATGTGTATAATAAGAACGAGTAAGGAGACAGTGGAATGAATGTTTGTTTATACCATGCAGGAAAAACGGATATAATTATGGAAACAAAGCAGGTCGGCAGATGTTATGGGAGCCGCTGGGCATTAAAAGACTGCTCTCTGCGTTTAAAACAGGGATCGTTTACTGTGATCGTCGGACCAAGCGGCAGCGGGAAAACCACGCTGCTGCATCTGCTGGCCGGTCTTACATCATGCAGCGAAGGAGAAATATGGATGCGGGGAAAGCGTGTGGATACATTGCCTGCCAAACAGCGCAATGTGGCAGTCGTTTTTCAGGAACCGGCATTGTTCCCGTATATGAATGTGGAAGAAAACATAGCGTTTGGAAGCAGCGACAAAGATCGGATCCATTTGTCAAAGAGGGCAAGAGAAACGGCACAATTGCTGGAACTGGACGGCCTGCTGAAACAGCGTGCAGACCGGCTTTCCGGAGGAGAAAAGCAGCGTACTGCAATCGGCCGCGCATTGATGAAAAATGCAGATATCATATTGATGGATGAACCTTTCAGTGCTTTGGATGCTCCGCTAAAACAGTCATTGGGAGAAAGACTTCGCCGATTGCAGCAAAAACTTCATCTCACTATCCTGTATGTAACACATGATCAACAAGAGGCAATGCGCCTGGCAGATCATTTGGTCGTAATGAATGAAGGAAAATTGATTCAGCAAGGAACGGTGCGCAGCGTATATGAACATCCCTCCCATGTGTTCTGTGCGAAATTTATAGGAAATCCGCCAATGAATCTGATACCTGCTGTGATGGACGATCATCATCTGTGCATCGGTTCTTCCGTCATTCCTTTGCCGGCGTGTTTGAAAAAGTGCGGCGAAAGACGTCGTCTTCTGATCGGTGTGAGGGCACACCAGCTTCATTATGGAGAAGGCTGGGGAAACGCTAAAACGGTAGAAACGCAGTTTGACGGAGACAGGACAAAGGTTTTGATCGAATGGGAGCAACAAAAACTTTATGTGTTAATGAAAGGGGACAGCATGATCCCATCAAATGGAGGCATTTATTTTGATTTAGATGAAAGTATTTATTTTGATGCTGAAACGGGATGCCCGCTTGTTTTACGGGACAGACAAGGTTCGTGAATTTCCGACATACTTGTGATATAATAAAAAAACACAGCAAAATAAACGCTGATTTGACAGTGAGGTGGATGCGATGATATGGAAACGCATGGGATTTATTGCAGTGTTGCTGGCTGTATTTGGTATCTGTTTTTATTGGATGAATCAATCTTATGATCCGCTGGCACGTTATCCTTATGCGGATGATGCCGACCGTGAATTATTATTGGAATATCTGAACCAGGAAGATATCAACTATCTGATCACGCAGCAAATTAAACCGGAGGAAATCATGCCGTTTATTCAGGTAGATGGATTTGATATTGCCAACACACGCTGGTATTATACAGCGCTTTCGACACAGGAAGATGATGTGGATTATATTGTGAATTTTATCAATGAATATCGAAACCGCCTTTCCTACGATACGCTGGAGACGACTTTGTCGCATTATTCTTATAGTAACCTGATTCGTTATTTTGAAACAACGGCTGATTATGATTCGCAGTCACAGCTGGTTCCCGATCCGACTGAGTTCACATTGATTTTGGACGGACATAAGACAGTATTTAATTATGAGCCGGAAGACCTGACGCTGCTGGAACATTTGCCGGTCGTTTCTACCAAAGGAGAATCCAAAGGCTTTTATCTGCGTGCTGATGCTGCACAGGCTCTTACAGAACTGCTGAAAGATGCTTCGGAAATAAATGGAGAAACCGGAGGCGGATTGAAGATCGCACGTGCTTATACCTCTTTTGAATCGCAGGTGGCATTGTATGAGGAAGCGCAGGAGCAGTACGGCAATGAGGTTTCGCTTTTTGAAGATGTACCGGGTGAAAGTGAATATCAGTTAGGTTATGTCGTTTCGTTTGAATTAAGCGATGACTGGAATAAACTGATCAAAATAAATAAAGACGGCTCATATGATTATAGCGAATGTGAAAAAGAACTCAGTGACTTGCAGCGGCAGCAGCTTTCATGGCTGCGTGAAAATGCTTATCGTTACGGATTTATCATCCGTTACGAAGAAGGTAAGGAAGAAAAGACAAAAAAAGCATGGCAGCCGTTCACGCTTCGTTATGTGGGAACAGAAAATGCCCGTATCATGCATGATCAGGATCTGTGCATGGAGGAAATGACATTTAACACGAAATAGGATGCTCAGCATCCTTTTTTTGGTATGTTTTAAAACAGTTTTTCATAGTCTGAAACAGAGGTGATCTTTTGCGGATGCATGTGCGTAATGAAATAAAACCCCGTCTTTTACTTTATCTGTTTTCGGCAATTTTTTGTTGTATCAGCTTGTCTGTAATTTTACCGACGAATCAGGAAAGTATCCTTTCCTTCGAACAGGAAGAGAGTGTTTTACAGGTGTATCTTATGGATGAGGAGCATCTTCTGGTGCCGGTTGCTCTTGCTCAGGAGCAGGACAAGGACAGTGAACGTCAGATTGAGGTCATGATGCAGTATTTATGTAATCGTCAGGAACTGGAAGGATTCCGCGGTTTTTTTAAGGAAGACAGTATTCTGGAAACGGTCAGTGTCAAAAATGGAACAGCAACCTTGAATTTTAATGAAAAATTTAAAGCATATGATCCAAAAGACGAGTTGAAGCTGGCAGAATCCATTGTATGGGGGGCAACGCAGTTTTCAGACGTAAAAAATGTTGTTTTACAGTTACAGGGAAAAGAACTGAGCGAGATGCCGCAGGCGAAGACACCGCTGAAACAGCCGTTGGACCGCAGCATAGGAATCAATCATTTTGAAACATCTTCATCATATCTTCACGACAGTGCATCATTAACGATTTACGGAATAAAAAAAATCAGCGGCCAGACCTATCTGATACCGAGAAGCCGACGTGTCAGTTTAGAAACAATGGCATCTGTGCAGTCACAGGTGGAAGCAGTGATCGCTGATCTTTCCGTGAGCAGTACTTTAAATTCAACCATGAAAGATCATGAAGTCGGCATTGAGACAAATGCAGACGGTGTAGTCAGCGTTTCACTTGATGAAAGCATTTTTGGCAGTGACCGTATGATCAAAAAAGATGATGTGAACGAATTAGTTTTATCCTTGTGCTCATTGCCATCCGTTACCGGTGTCCAGCTGCTGTGCGGAGAAGAAGAAAAAGCATGTACGGCAAATGAGGTTTTGACAGCTGAAAATATGATTTACAATGTAATTGATCTTTCTTCATAACATGATTTTTCACTTTTCCCGTTTGAATATTTTTGATATGATAATCATGGAAAAGTGGTGATACAATGAAAATAATCGTGGTAAGTGATTCGCATGGAAGAAATGATCGGTTGGCAATGATCGCAAAACAGTATCCGGATGCAGATGCATTTCTTCACTGCGGTGATATTGAAGGAGATGAATACGATGCGGAACCGTATTTGGTGGTTGAAGGTAATAATGATTATTTTGGAGAGTTTCCTTCTGAGCGTATCCTCCCTTTTCAAGGGCATCGAATCCTGTTGATTCATTCACACCGTTTTTCGTATCGCAGAAGAGATGAACAGATGATTGAATATGCGAAAGAACGCGGCTGTGATATCGTATGCTACGGACATACGCATGTAGCGGATTATCGAAAGGTTGATGGTGTCGTGTTGCTGAATCCAGGTTCATTAAAATACAGCCGGGACGGTCGTGATCCTTCCTATGCTGTTTTGACCATTGATGAGAAAGGCGTAAACGCAGAAATCATTTTTTTGAATCAGCCGAAAGAAAAACATCGTTTTTTCTTCTAAGGAAAAAAAATAGTTGAAATAAGGGCGCAATTCTGCTATTATAGTTAGGCAGTGAGATGTCTACGTAGCTCAGCTGGATAGAGCATGCGCCTTCTAAGCGCACGGTCAGGGGTTCGAGTCCCTTCGTGGACGCCATTCTAAAAAAAAAGCTTTTAAATAAAGGCTTTTTTTTATGTGTTGATAAATTTTGGTATATATCTTGATATCTATATAAGATTTCAGTTATAGGGTCAGATCATTCCAATAACTGATGAAATTATAAAATCGCTCCAGACTGTTGAAAGTAAACAGCTGACAGCTTTTTATTAATAGTTTTGATGGTATAGGAGATATAAAAGTTATTCTTTGAAAGGTTGTATATGCTATGATAATAAAAAAGGATGGAGGTATGAATGTGACGTCAACAGAGATCTTAACAGTCAGAGATCTTTGCAAAACGTTTAAATTAACAAAACGTCAGCAAAAGATCGAGAAAACGCATGAGCGTTTAAAAAAAGCGGTCGATCATCTTTCTTTTTCCGCCTATCAGGGAGAGATTTTTGGTTTGCTAGGCCCAAACGGTGCAGGAAAAACGACCACCCTGCGAATGCTGGCAACACTGATTCAGCCGGATGAGGGCGATGCTGTGATTGACGGGAGCAGTATTGTACATGAGGCAGAGGAAGTACGACGTAAGATCGGTTTTCTGACCAGTGAACTGAAGCTTGAAGATTTTTTTACCCCGAATGAGTTGTTCCGTTTTTTCGGGGAGCTTCATCATCTTAATAAAGAACGGATCGAAGCGAGAAGGAAGGAACTGTTTGATCGTTTTGGCATCGCGGATTTTGCCGAAGTGAAAGTAGCAAATCTTTCCACCGGAATGAAGCAGAAGCTCAGTATCGTTATTTCGATTCTGCATGATCCGGAAATTATCATCTTCGATGAACCGACCAACGGTTTGGATGTACTGACTGCAAAAACTGTAACGGACTTTTTACTGGAACTTCGAAGCCAGGGGAAAACGGTTATCTTATCTACCCATATCTTTTCACTCGTTGAAAAGCTGTGCGATCGTGTCGGCATCATCTTTAATGGAAAAATGATCGTATGTGAAACGCTGCAGAAGCTGACACAGGAGAAGAACCTGGAAGAAGTCTTCTTTGAAATTTATGAAAAGGAAGCAGGTGAATAGGATGGGAAGAGGAATATGGACTGTGATGAAAAAGGAACTGGCACGTTTCTTTAAAGACAAACGTCTGTGCCTGACAACACTGTTGCTTCCGGGACTGATGATTTATGTGATATACAGTTTTATGGGAGATGCTCTTTCTTCTAATTTCACAGTACAGGAAGAATATGACTACAGCATTGAAGCTATTCGTCTGCCGCAGAGCATACAGAAGATGAGCGAGCAGCTGCCGTTTTCGATTCAGGATGCAAAGATAGAAGAGCAGCAGGAAATCATCAACTCTGTACAGGAACAGGAATGTGATCTGCTGATTGTTTTTCCGCAGGATTTTGATGAAAAAATGAGGTCATATTCGGTTTCGTCCGGAGTTGAAGCACCAAATATTGAAATTTATTATAATTCGGCAAACACCGAATCCAGTACAGCTTATGAAATAGTCACTGATTTTTTGGATCAGTTTGAAACATCTCTTGTTAATAAATTTGATATTAACCGAGGGCAGACCAATTACGATCTTGCAGACGAACAGGATCTTGCCGGTATGACCTTTGCCATGATGATGCCGATGCTGATCATGATGTTCCTTTTTTCCGGCTGTATGGCGGTTGCCCCGGAATCAATTGCCGGAGAAAAAGAAAGAGGTACGATTGCAACGATTCTTGTCACTCCATTAAAGAGAAGCGAACTGGCGCTCGGAAAAATTTTTTCGCTTTCGATCATTGCTTTGCTCAGCGGTCTGTCATCGACTGTCGGTGTGCTGCTTTCGCTGCCAAAGCTCATGGGGGGCATGGAGATTGATGCCGGCGTGTATGGAATAACGGAGTATGGATTACTGGGTATTATCGTATTGTCTTCTGTCCTTCTGCTGATTGCCCTGATTTCAATTATCAGCGCTTATGCAAAGAGCATCAAGGAAGCACAAACGCTGATCATGCCGCTGATGATCGTTGTATTGATGGTAGGAGTAAGTGCCATGTTTGGTACGATGCAGGAAAACAGTTTCTTATATCTTATACCGATCTACGGCAGTGTCCAGAGCATGGGAAGTATCTTCCTGTTTCAGGTAAATACCGTTAATTTGTTGATAACGGTAATTTCCAATTTTATTTATACGGCCCTTTTGATTGTGGTTTTAACGAAAATGTTCAACAGTGAGCGCATTATATTTACTAAATAATCAGGAAGCAGAGAAAAGTACTGTTATTTGATGCAGTGCTTTTCTTTTTATAGATTGATATAATAGAAATCAGTTAGATAAATAAAGGGGGATTAAAAATGAAGGAGGATTTTCGACAGGCATTGATCAAGACCCTTCCCATTTTATGCGGTTATGCCTTTTTGGGGTTTGCATTTGGCATCCTGTTACAAAAGGCCGGATTCAATGTGTTTTGGGCTTTGTTGATCAGTACTGTCGTCTATGCAGGGAGCCTGCAGTTTCTTTTGGTATCGTTTATGGCTGCAGCAGCACCTCTTTTAAACGTGTTCGCAGCTTCACTGTTTATTAACAGTCGGCACTTGTTTTACGGGATTTCGTTCATCGATCGTTTTCGCAAAGCAAAGCGATATTGTCCATATTTAGTGTTTTCGCTGACAGATGAGACTTATTCTGTGCTTTGTGCAGAAAAAGATCTGGATCATATTTCCGACAGACAGTTGTTTTTAATTCATTTGCTGAATCATCTGTACTGGATTACTGCATCGGCGGCAGGGTCAATAGCCGGGACATTAATATCGTTTGACCTGGAGGGAATTGATTTTGCCATGACAGCCCTTTTCGCAGTGATTTTGTGTGAGCAGGTACATACCCTTCGCTGCAAGCTTCCCATTGTCATTGGGGCATGCTGTGCAGTGTTTTCGTTTTTGATTTTCGGCAGTGATGCCTTTCTTCTTCCGGCGCTGGTGTCAGCAGTCATCCTGTTGTCTGTTTTTCGCGGCAGAATTATGACAGAGGAGGATATGATATGAGTTTAACCGTATATTATTTTCTTATCGTTCTTGTTGCATGTGCAGCAACTGTTTTAACAAGAGCGTTTCCGTTTATCTTGTTTGTAAAACGTCCGTTGCCTGCTTTTTTACGATATCTTGGCCGCGTTTTGCCTTCATCGATCATTGTGATATTGCTTATTTACTGTGTGCGTGAACAGCTGTTTTGGAAAGGGAATCAAAGCATTGCATCGTATCTGTCCTTAGGTGCAGTTTTTATTTTGCATCATCGTTTTCGCAATATGCTGTTAAGCATCAGCGGAGCTACTCTACTTTATATGCTGCTGCTTCATATTATGCCTTGAACAGGGCATTTTTTGAATGAATGAATAAGGATTGCGCAAAGTTTTTATGTATGATATATTATTATATGTTTAGTCGCTAGGAGGACCAATGGACAGCTATTACGACGGATTGATCAGACAGGTAAAAGAATTGATGGATGATTCACGGCATGCAGAGGCTTTTGATTTATTGAAAGAAGAACTGTCGATGCCTTATATTCCAAAGGTATATGAAGAGGAAATCATTACTCTCTATAACACCTGTCGCAGTGAACTGAAACTTCAGAATAATAGTACACGGCGGACTGCAGATGATATCGACGCACTGCTGAAAGGGTCGGTTGACGAGCAGTTTCAAGCGGTTGAACAGCTAAAGTCGAGTAATATTCGTAATCACCTCACAGAAGTGCAGGATGCTTTGGACAGTGATGCAAACGAATGGGTGAAGGTCTTTCTGATCGAAGCACTGTGCGAGCAAAATGTCAGTGAGGAGTTTTTCATGGAACGCGACGGACTGCGCTATGCATTTGTCCCATGTTCCCTTACACTGCCGCGCGATAGTGAGGTTATTTATGAATGCGTATCGCAGCTAAGGGCATGGTTCGAGAATGAAGATCCATCATTTTTATCATTGTGTGTCGAAACACTGATGCAGGAGGCATATTTGCGGCTGCCGATGGATATAGATGAAGCAGAGAGCCTGTTGCTTTCTGCCGCTGTAGTTGGATATGTTTTTGAAGCGTATGAGATGCCACAGGCATTTGATGCCTTTTTAAAGGAAAAAAACCTTGCGTTAGACATGGATTATGAATTATTATTAAAAAAGCATGATTGCTCATTGCGGTAATTTACGAAGCAGGAGGTATGAACATGAGTTCAAAATGGGAATTAAAAGAGAAATCAACAGGAGAGCTGGTTGCGACTGTCGAAGGTGATGTTTGGAAAAGCGCACAGAAAAAAGTCTTCAACAAAATCAAGAAGAATATCAATATTCCAGGATTCCGTAAAGGACAGGCGCCGGCAGCATTGATTAAAAAGCAGGTACCTGTACAGAATATCTTACTGGATGCAGTTGATGAAGTTGCAAACAAGGTACTGACAGACGGTGTAGAAGAACACAATTTATGGCTGGTTGCTCGTCCTCAGTTGAGCATTGATGAAATCAATGAGGAAAAAGTTATCTTGAAGTTTATCTGTGCAGTAAAACCAGAAGTGAAGCTGGGTGAATATAAGAATCTGCCAATCAAAAAGAAAGCTACACGCGTAACTCAGAAAGAGGTTGATGCAGAAGTTGAACGTCTGCAGCAGCGGTATGCAGAAATGGAAATCAAAGAAGAAGGAGCAGTTGAGAACGGAGACACAGCTGTTATTGACTTCGAAGGATTTAAAGACGGAGTTGCTTTTGATGGCGGAAAAGGTGAAGATTATCCTTTGGAAATCGGTTCAGGTTCATTCATTCCTGGTTTTGAAGAACAGATTGTCGGCATGAATAAGGGAGAAACAAAAGACGTTGAAGTAACATTCCCTGAAAATTATGGTGCAAGCGATCTGGCCGGACAGCCTGCAGTATTCAAAGTAACTGTAAAAGAAATCAAAGTAAAAGTTCTTCCGGAAGCAAATGATGAGCTGGTAAAGGAAGCAAAAATCAAAGATGTAGAAACATTGGAAGATTACCGTGCATATATTAAGAAAAACCTGTCTGAAAGCAAGGACCGTGAAAATGAAGAAAACTTTACAAATGAATTGCTGACTAAGATCGTTGAGAATGCGGAAGTTGAAATTCCGGATGCAATGATTGACAGTGAAACTGACCAGATGGTTAACGAATTTAAACAGCGTTTAAGCGGACAGGGATTCACTCTGGAGCAGTTCGTTCAGGTAACTGGTCAGAGCGAAGATGCGATTCGCAATGAAATGCGTACGGATGCTGAAAAGAAAGTCAATGTTCGTTTAGTTCTGGAAGCAATCGCAGAAGCTGAAAATTTCGAAATCAGTGATGAAGAAGTTGAAGCTGAACTGAAAGGCATCGCTGATCAGTACGGTATGCCGTTAGAGCAGGTAAAACAACTGATTTCCAATGACGCGGTTTCTTATGACTTACGTCAGCGTAAAGCGTTGGAACTTATCAAGGAAACAGCAGGTAAGTAAAGATAAAAAGACGCTAACGCGTCTTTTTTGCCGATGAAAGGAGTGACCGATATGGAGAATGCTATGAACAATTTTGTGAAAGCGCCTCTTGTATGTACGCGAGGCGTCATTGTTTTCCCCAATCAAGAGATCATTATTGATGTTGGACGTGAAAAATCAATTCGTGCTGTAGAAAATGGCCGTCAGCAGGAAAATCGTCAGGTTGTATTGGTTTCTCAGAAAGATCTGACATTGGAAGATCCGAAAATGGAGGATCTGTATACTGTCGGAACATTGTGTGAGGTTCGTCATATACGCCGACTTGATGGTTATCTGCGTGTAAAATTCCGCGGACTGCAGCGTTGTGAACTGCATTCCATCATGGAAGAGGACGAATGCCAGAGCGCAGAGGTCCAGATTCTGAAAGACATTCGTCAGGATGAAATGGAAGAGGTAACACTGGTACGAATGATTGCACGTCAATTCGAGGATATGGAAGCAGTCTCTGCACATATGCCGAAGGAAATGATTACTGAGCTTGCACGAGGTGTTTCTGCACAGCAGCTCTCTGATCAGATTGCACAAATGTTCCCTTTTTCATTGGAAAAACGTCAGGAATTTTTGGAGACGCTCGGGATCAATGATCGTTTGACCCTGGTGTTGCAGGAAATCCAAAATGAAAAACAGTTAAGTGAGATTGAAAATAAAATTAATGAAAAAGTAAAAGAGCGCATAGAGGAAGGACAAAAGGAATACTATCTTCGAGAAAAAATGCGAGCTATCAAAGAAGAGCTCGGTGATATCGTTGATACTGAAAAAGATGTGGAAGCCATTCGCCGCAAGCTTGCATCGGATCCGTATCCTCAGAATATTAAAGATAAAGTTAGTGAAGAGCTTTCCCGTTATGAGATGCTGCCTGCAGCAAGCGGCGAAACAGGCGTGATCAAAACTTATATTGATTGGCTCATGGCGCTCCCCTGGTGGCAGGAAAGCAAAGACAATGAGGATTTGAATCTGGCACAGTCTATTTTGGATGAAGACCACTATGGACTGGAAAAGGTAAAGGAACGTATCATGGAATACCTTGCCGTGAAACAGATGACAAATTCTTTGAAAGCGCCGATCCTGTGTCTCGTCGGACCTCCGGGCGTCGGTAAGACTTCGCTTGCTCGTTCTGTTGCCCGCGCACTGGGACGTAAATTTGTTAAGATTTCATTAGGCGGTGTAAAAGACGAAAGCGAGATTCGCGGTCATCGCCGCACCTATCTGGGCAGTATGCCTGGCAGATTCATTCAGGCCATGAAGAAGGCACAGACAATGAATCCGGTCTTTTTGATTGATGAGATTGATAAGATGGCAAGTGACTACAAGGGTGATCCGGCCAGCGCTATGCTGGAAGTTTTGGATCCTGAACAAAACTCTGTATTCTCGGATCACTATATCGAAGAGCCGTATGATCTCAGCAGAGTGTTGTTTATCGCAACTGCCAATTATTTGGAAAACATTCCGGCGGCTTTGCGCGATCGTTTGGAAATCATCGAGCTGTCATCTTATACTGAATTGGAAAAGGTGCATATAGCAAAAGAACATCTTCTGACAAAACAGTTGAAGGAAAACGGATTGAAGTCTTCACAGCTTAAAATCGACGATGAAATGCTTCTTTACATGATTCGCTACTACACCAGAGAAAGCGGCGTTCGTCAGCTGGAACGTACGATTGCCACGATCTGCAGAAAGAGTGTATTGGCAATCTTAAAGGATAACAAGAAAAGCATACGTCTGACTAAAAAGCTGATCAAAGAATGGCTCGGCAATGAAAAAGTCGAATACGGTAAACGTGAACGCAAAAACCAGGTTGGTACAGTTACCGGTCTTGCATATACTTCATTTGGCGGTGATGTCCTGCAGATTGAAGTTAATAAGTTTGAAGGAAAAGGTAAACTTGTATTAACTGGACAGCTTGGAGACGTCATGAAGGAAAGTGCCTCGATAGCCTTGGATTACATTCGTGCAAATGCAAAGAAATTTAAGATCAGCAGTGATGTCTTTGAAAAAACAGATATTCATATTCATGTTCCGGAAGGAGCCGTTCCAAAGGATGGACCTAGTGCCGGTGTTACAATGACAACTGCATTAGTATCATGTCTGAGCGATACACCGGTACGTAGTGATGTGGCAATGACCGGTGAAGTAACGCTTCGCGGAAATGTGCTTCCGATCGGCGGTTTAAAAGAGAAGTCGCTGGCTGCGCATCGCTGCGGTATTTCAACAGTAATTATTCCGAAAGGAAATGTCAAAGATCTAGATGACATTCCTTCACCGGTACGTGAGGCTATGGAATTTGTTCCTGTGGAACGTGTCACACAGGTTCTTGACGTAGCACTGGCTCGCTGATATGCAGTTTCATAAAGCAGAACTGGTGATTTCTGCGCCTGATCGCAATTCCTGGCCGGACACGACTTTGCCGGAAATTGTTCTTGCCGGCCGTTCGAATGTCGGGAAGAGCAGTTTCATCAATGCGATGACAGGCAGAAAGAATCTTGCTTATGTAGGAAGTACTCCTGGAAAAACACGATTGTTGAATTTCTTTAATCTTGATGATAAATATATGCTGGTTGACGTACCGGGCTACGGATACGCAAATATCTCGAAACAGCAGCTGCTTCGTTTCGGAGAAATGATGGAAGATTATTTTAATGAACGCAAGCAGAAAAAGGGAGCGGTCATACTGGTAGATTCAAGACACCTTCCTACAGAAGATGATCATACCATGCTGGAATTTATCCGCTATTTTCATCTTCCTATTGTTATTGTCGCTACAAAAATCGATAAGGTGCCGAAGACAAAACGTGCGCACCGTCTCGCGCTTATCCGCAAAGATCTGCAGTTGGAGCCAAATGAGACATTATTTGCGTTTTCGTCAGAGACCAAACAGGGAAGAGAAGAAGTCTGGGAAAAGCTTCTTGAATTACTTGAAAAATAAAAGAAAAAGGAATTGTTTGTTGCAAACAGTTCCTTTTTTTGATGTGCCCATGCGGAGCAATGGCATTGGTAAAAGTTATGTTCGAGAATAAAGAAAAGCCATCAGCTTCATAGCATAAGATGGCTTAATACGAATATAATGAGGCAGGCTACATATCGTCAATCGGTTTCTGATAGAAGCGGCCGTAAAAATTCGTTGTCTGGTATGTATTGATGATTACTTTTGGATCCGCTTTGCGCAGGCACATGACAACATCGTGAGCCTCATAGGAAGATACGACAGTTTTGCATACATAAACGCGTTTGTGCAGATAGGCACCATAGCCTTCTATAATCGTCATACCGTGATGGAAATGTTCTAAATACAAATCGCTCAGCTTTTCCGGATGCTCAGTGGTAGCTTCGATTGTTATCTGTTCATAGCGATGATGGAAAGCTGAGATCGTGCGGGTTGAAATGAACTGAAAGACAATTGAGTAACCGGCATACTCCCATCCGAAAATTGCCCCGAAGATCACGAGAATGAATACGTTGAATAAAAAGATTTCATTCCAGATTGATTTATGGATTTTGTTGGAAACATACAGAGAAATAAAATCTGTACCTCCGGTCGATCCGTTGGCCTTTAATGCCAATGTAATTGCCATACCGTTCAGAAAACCGCCAAAAGCAACATTCAGAATAACATCATCAAGAATCGGCTTAAAATTCATAACACTTAATAGAAATGAAGTAAGGCAGAACTGTATGGAACTATAAAGAGTAAATCTTTTTCCTACGGAACGATAACATGCCAGGGCAACAGGGATATTTAACGCAAGGATACCGATAGAGGTTGGGAAAAAACCTCCGTATAAATGCGCCAAACGATCCAGCAGGATCGCCAGACCGGTAAATCCTGCTGAAAGCAGATTTGCCGGATTGATGAATGACTGAATGACATAAGTCTGTAACAATGATGAACAGAAAATCATGATCAATGACAGCATAATGCGCACTTTACGCTGTTTTTTTATCTGTCCCAATGCTTGCATAACTTTCATGTAAATCTTCCTTCTTTCTATGATCAGTCTTCGTCTGTATCTTCCATTGTAATCAGATCATTTGCGTAAGGCAGTGTCTTGATCCAATCGCAAACATCATGCCATTCTTTCAGCTTATGGTTTTTTCTGGCATGATAAATGTTTACAAGCGTTTCATAATTAAATGTACAAGTACGAAGCTGGTGATAGCTTGTCGGAAGCAGCTGGATCATGCTGTACCAGACCTGCTTGTCTTTGCTTTCCAGATAATTTTGTCGAAGCTCTTCAAGTACATCGATCGTTGCACGTAAAGAAGCAAGCGCAGCGTCATTCATATGCTCGTGAGAAAAGTCATCCAACGTAAAAGGTTTTGCGGCGATCTTATGCATGGTTGACGTTGAATTCGCTACTGTTGCTACTTTATATGTATCATATTCTTTCCACCAGTAAAGCGGGGCCTCAAAATCGACAGATACAAAAATCTGACGAATAAATTTACGGTGATCGCTTCCGGCTCTTGCAAGGCGTCTGGCAAGTTTAAGATCGTTCTCGCCGAAGACAAAAGATCCGTTTTCGTCATAATAGCTGTCCATACGGCTCCAGCTGTTCATCGGATTGCGTGCACCCCGCATTGCGTTTTCCATGTTCATCACACTAGTTTTGCTTATTTTGATCATCTATTCTCTCTCCTTAAAAAATATCGGTATTATCATAACATAAAATTTTTCATTCGAACCAATGAAACGCAGCATCTGATATCATTTTTTTGGAAATCCGGCATATAAATCAAATGGGAGGAAAATAGATGAAAACAATGACAATTGAAAAGATCCTGCGTCTGGAACCACCGGCAGATCGTGTGGAGCGGGTAACTGTCAGCCAGGGGTTGCAGTATAAAAAGGAAGATGACGGTATTCGTGCAATCGGACCGCTTTATGTGAATGGAACATATCGTGACAGAGAAGGAAATGAAAGGGTACTTCGTGAATTGATCGATATGGATGTGTTTGCCGGAAATGATAAGCTGACAGATTCTGATTTTTATATTCAGATTGGTGAGGTTTCTTCCGATGTTGTTGAATATCAGCTGAAACTTGATATTGAATTACAGATTTTCGGTCTGAAAGAAGAACGACTGACTGCGAATCCTTCGCCGGCAGCTTCAGAGGGAAAATATGAGGAAAGCGGTGATGAAAGCGAGAATCTAACTGCAGAAGAAAATAATACAGATGCTTTACAGATCCTTGATGACTGTTTTGAAGATTTGTTCGAAGATGAGGAAACCGGCTATACGACGTGTCGTCTGATCGTTGCAAAAGCGGGGGATACGTATGGATCGATTGCACAGCGTTATGGTGTGGATGAAAAGCAGCTCAGGGAACGAAATCAGGAAAAAGAGGTAAATGCGAAAATGCTCGTTATGCTTCCGTGAAGTAATAGGATGGATTGGAAGAAATACGGTAAGCAATATTGACATTTAAAGGGGTTTTGTTTAAGATAAATAAGAATAATCAAATGCAGTGAACAGAAGGAGTAGCAGCAATCGATTCAACAGAGAGTCCTTGGAGGCTGAAAGAGGACGGATGGATACTGTGAAGGTAGTCTGGGAGCAGCTTTTCTGAAATCAAGTAGGAAAAGACGCAGGCACAGCGTTAGTGAAGAAAGGCATATGAAAACATCTAGTTGATATGCGAATAAAGGTGGTACCACGATAAGCGTCCTTTAGCGGCGCTTTTTTTATTTGCGGAGGTATGAAGATGGAACTGGAAGGAAGCCGGCTGATCTTGAGAGAAATGGACCGTTTTGACGCATGTGATCTATTTGAAATTTATTGCAGAAAAGACGCCGTTGCCTGGCTTAGTATCCCTGTTCATGTTACCATCGAAGAAACACTTCAGGGAATCGATGATTGTCTGATGCAATGTGCCATGCAGAATCTTCCGCCTCCCTGGGTCTTGATCGAAAAAAACAATGATCACCTGATTGGAACGATCGATCTGCATCACCGAAGCAGTCTTCACACAATGGAAATCGGTTTTCTCCTGCATCCGGATTATTGGCGTCAAGGGTATATGAGCGAGGCGATGGAAATTGTATTGACTTATGGATTTGAGACGCTGCAGCTGCATCGGATTACAGCACTGTGTGCAGTTGAAAATGAGGCCAGCATAGCATTGCTGAAGCATTTTTCATTTCAGCAGGAAGGCTTGCTGCCTGATTATACAGTGCTCAGTGACGGCAAATATCATGATCTGATATTGTTTTCACTGATGCGAGAAGAATGGAGGAATCAAAATGAAGAAAGAATTGGCAGCCAAATATGATCATCATGCGGTTGAAGCAGATTATTATGATAAATGGCTGAAAAATGGTTATTTTACCGCCGGGGACAAAAGCAAGGATCCCTTTTGCATTGTAATTCCACCGCCGAATGTAACCGGGAAATTGCATTTGGGACATGCATGGGATACAACACTGCAGGATATCATTGCACGCTATAAGCGTTTGCAGGGATATGATATGCTTTGGCTGGCAGGAATGGATCATGCAGGTATTGCAACGCAGGCTAAAGTTGATGCCAGACTGAAAGATCAGGGCATTTCACGTTACGATATCGGCAGAGAAAAATTTCTTGAACATGCGTGGGCATGGAAAGAGGAATATGCGTCAACGATTCGTAAACAGTGGGCTAAAATGGGCCTGTCTTTAGACTATAGCCGCGAGCGTTTTACTTTGGATGAAGGTCTTTCCAAAGCGGTACGCAAAGTTTTTTCTGATCTCTATCATGACGGTCTGATTTATCAGGGTGAAAGAATCATTAACTGGGATCCGGAAGCAAAAACGGCGTTGTCAAATATCGAAGTTATTCATAAAGAGATTGAAGGTGCGATGTATTATTTCAAATATACGATTGTAGAAACCGGGAAAGAATTGGTAATTGCAACGACTCGTCCTGAAACAATGTTTGCTGACCAGGCTATTTTTGTTCATCCTGACGATGATCGTTATAAAGATATTGTCGGCATGCATGCAATCAATCCAGCCAATGGTGAATCATTGCCGATCATGGCGGATGATTACATTGATATGTCTTTTGGTACAGCAGTCATGAAATGTACACCGGCACATGATCCTAATGACTTTCAGCTGGCTAAAAAATATGATCTCCCGATGCCGATCTGCATGAATCCGGATGGTACAATGAATGGCATGTGCGGCAAATATGCGGGCATGGATCGTTTTGAGTGCCGTAAAGCGCTTGTTGCTGATTTTGAAAAAGCAGGAGTTGTCGATCATATTGAAAAACATATGCATCAGGTTGGTCATTCGGAGCGTACGGGTGTCATCGTTGAACCATATCTGTCAAAACAGTGGTTTGTCAAGATGAAACCGTTGGCGGATGCAGTATTGGAAAATCAGCAGATTGAAGATGAGAAAATTCATTTTTATCCGAAACGATTCGAAAAAACATTTCAGCAGTGGCTGGAAAATATTGAAGACTGGTGTATTTCACGTCAGTTATGGTGGGGACATCGCATCCCGGCATGGTATAACAAGGAAACTGGTGAAGTTTATGTAGGTGAAGAAGATCCTAAAGACATCGAAAACTGGGAACAGGATGAAGATGTGCTGGATACTTGGTTTTCCAGTGCATTGTGGCCTTTCTCCACTTTGGGCTGGCCGGATATCAAGCAGGCTGACTATCAGCGTTATTACCCGAATGACGTATTAGTAACCGGTTATGACATCATCTTCTTCTGGGTGGCGCGCATGGCTTTTCAGGCACGTCATTTTACCGGCGGCCGTCCGTTTAAGGA